>OFFR01001169.1_pt1 | contig 12032 bp, 10 predicted proteins | sample 1521421 | NCBI WGS metagenome assembly OFFR01 (sample SAMEA3504087, study PRJEB24116) | mouse gut metagenome | biome: mouse gut; feature: mouse-associated habitat; material: faeces | place: Denmark | collected 2011 | reverse complement strand
GTACAAAGGAGTGCATGGGTGTCGGCAGGAACAACAGCTATATCGCCGTGGTTATCTCAAACTTTGAACAATAATAAAGTTTGGGCGGCAACGGAATAATAAATGATTACAGTGCGAAATAGCACCAATTCAAAATCATTCGGCACTTTGCACAAAAAATAACCGATTTTCGTATGATTTAGTAAGAATAAAAGCGCAGATTAGCTTAGGTTATTATGCATATTGACGAATGATTTTTTTCTAAACAGTATTTTGCGCTGTATCATAAATATATTAAATAGCATAGTCGGAGATTTTGTTTTGGCTAATAAAAATTCTATATCACTGTAGAAATTGCAAACAAAATCTCTGACTAATTTGATTGTAGTAAAGAGAGGTTTGGAAGGTTGAAAAGAAATTAGTTATAATAGTTGCTATTTTGACGGCATTGCTGAATGTCTTTTTTTTCTTACAAATTAGTAACAGTGAAATAGATAAATTATTGTCGGATAAAACCACTGTATCTTTCCGTTTTCACACTGATAAGCAGGGCGGATTAAAAAAGGAATTTTTGAATAAAATCAGAGTTTTCTCGGAAGAAAACAAAGTTGAAATAGCACAATATAGTTTTTTGACTTCAGATAAAATAGACATATATTCAACAATGGAAGATAAATACAAAGAAATTTTATTCATACCAAATTTTGTCTTTAACAGAAATATAAAAGTTCATAATTTTGAGAAAATTTTTGACATTGGATTTAAAAATATATTATATGTTGATACTAATGATATGGACATAATTAAAAAGTTTTCTGAAACATTCAAAAATGATTGCGACATTTACTATTTAAAAACGCCATTTGAAAATAATAAAAATTCATTTGGCAGACTTTTCATGGACAAGGAACTTAATTTTATCCCTATTATTTCTTTCTATCTAGTTCCTTTTGTATGCTTTTTTCAAGTTTATTTGCTATTTCTTTACCCTATTTATCAATATTATCATAATTTTTTCTAAAATCTGTTTGAAAACTTACATCTTCATGTTGTTTTCTATACAAATAGCATGATAAACACTCCCTTTCTGCTGGATTTTTAGCAATATAAGCTAGAATATGCGCAAAATCATGTAACATTGTTACATCTCCTTTCAATTTCTAGGGCTTTTAATATCATTGTAGCCGCATAGCCCTATTTAAGCGGCTTATTTTTTACATTTATGATAGCAAGGGTAGGCCCGAATAATGACCCTAGACAGCCCATAGGAAGCCGCCATAGGTCGGGGGAGTGTTTAGGGATTTTACCCCTGCTTGCTCCTATACTAGCCTTTCTCGGCGGATTTCCCTACCGCAAGGCAAGAACGGCGGCGGCGGTTATTAGCGGCTTTAGCGGCTCTGCGCGTTTTGCTTTTACTCATACCACACACGCCAAACAAGTACCCTATACCGCCGCTTGTGTGCGGCTAGTTTTCTTCATTTCGGATTTTGTGCAGGGATATCCAGAAATATTATATTACTCTCTTATGTATTTTTGGATATCCCTGCATAGAATTTTAGGCGTACTAGTCTTCTACACTTTTATTCATGTATTAGCATATATTCAGCACCAATTTCAACTATTATTCTATTTTTCTTCATTGTTGTTATTCTTCCTCTTGATATACCCCATTCTAATAATTGCTTATATGTAAAATGCTGATTTTCACTAAATAGGTGTTTCATTATTTCTTCTCTGTCCTTTCTTTTCTTCGTCAATGCTCTTCCTTGCTTTTGCCGTTCTTTTATTTCTTTATTCCTGTTACGCTCTCCAACTGTTTGTATTACCTCAAAAGTAGCGTTCTCAAATAGAAGTTCAAATTCTAGTTCACTGTTCGGCATTTCGCCGCTGAATGGCATATTGTCCATATCACATCCTGCCATTATCCAGCTACTTAACTTGTTATAATCATCTACACTGTATGTCATATAACACTTTTTCGGTTTATACCAATACATAGCCTTTAGTCGACTTTCTATATCTACCTAGCCGCTATATGTTTCATATGCAATATATTCTAGTATTTCTTTCCATTGTACACCAACTCCATAATATGCTATACCGCTATTATCTTCTTTCAATTCCTCTGTATGACACCATGTTTTTGCTGGTTCATCTACTTTTTGCGGCATTGCACCGAATGTTAATACAGAATTTAGCCCTACTTTATCTATCCATCTTTTAATCTGCTTTGCCGTTGGGTTATTATCGCAGAATATCAATGCCGCTTGTCGCTGTTCTTCTGTCGGTTCTATTGTTCCATACTTCCAGCTTTTAGCAAAATATGTCCATTGTTGACGTTTGCTTCTTGTTAAATATAAGCTATTTTCTATATCTATTCCATTCAATGCGGCCTTTACATATACTCTCTTGTATTGTGGTTCTATCAGCTTAAAAAAACTTTCCGGCTTATATGCTATATCACCAATCATTATATCATGTGATTGTCTATTACCATTATCGTTATGCCGCCATGTTATCAGCTGGCCTTGCCACTTTGGCCTGAAATCTTCATCCCCCAAAAGGGCGGTATAGGATACTTGTTTGCCGTCTGTGGACGATTTATCCAACCCTAGCAGACTACGCCATAAAAGATTATTTATCTGTGCGCCGTTTGTTAGTGCTTTCTTTACTATCCAATTCCATGTACCAACACAAGCCTGTGGGCTATATTTCTCTTTTCCTCTCTTGCTCCACCATAGCCATACTTCACCGGCTAGTTCGTCTGCAAATATTTCTTCTGGCTGTTGGAATGCGCAGTATATATCAAATCCTGTTTCTTTCCACTTTGAACCATCACAATCTGCGTCTATGTCCATTAAATCATCAAAACATTGCTGTTGTTCAAATGTCATATGTTCCCTTAAATATGCGGCATCCCGCCCCTCTATCTGTGTGCCGTCCCATCCCTCTGCATCGTCCAATTCCCCGGTGAATGCGCCGCTGTTATATGTTCTCTTTATTACAAAATATTCTGCTAGTATTCTATATAGACATTCTGTTTTATCCGTTAGTGGTTTACTACAATCCCAATGTGTTTCACGTATCAAATGTCCAACATCACAAAAACAGTCTATAAGCAAACGTCCATCTTTACTTATGCTCTTTGCCTTGCTTACTAAACTAGGTCTATCCTTGCCTGTTAATAGTCCTATGCTATCGAATAGCGGCGTTGCCCTCTCTTTGTATACTCCAAAATATAAGTGATAACCGCCGCTTTTAGACCTTGTTACTATATCCGCCGCACGTTCCAGCGCCTTAAATGCTGGTGATTCTGTGTCTATTGGTAACTTTTTTCCGTTTTCCTCTATGTGGTCTACATCAACCACAAATATATGTAGTTCATTGTATCTTGCATTGTCTAGCCAAAATGATACTGTTGTATCTGTCTTACTTGCGTATTTAGCCGCTTCATCATACGAAAGATGATACCAATAGTGTTTATTTGGAGTATTATCGCTTAACTAGCGTACTGCGCCGCTAGGTGTTATATACTTGCACTTTTTATCTAGTCCAGCTAACACAAAGCTGTTACTATACCCACTATTGGCGATATGGGTATCACTCATTATTACCATTCCTTTCTTGTAGACCTAAACAAGCTATATAGCAACGTGCCGCCAAACACTACTGTAATAGTGACGGAATGAGGGTAGAAGAATACCCCAATGAGTAAAACACTACTACCATTCAGTTATATAGCTTGTTTAGGTCTACAATATTATTTAATTAGGTAGGATTTACATATTCCCTACTTGTTACATTTATATTATAGCAAAAAAATTTTTTACTTGCAAGGATTGTTATACTCTTGTTTATTACTTCATTTATAGTCTATACTACTACATATCGCTACATCTTCTTTACGGCTAACGGCTCTAAACTCATAAGCCATATCGTCAAGAATTTTCGGCCCGCTGTCTACAGACGGCAAACAAGCGGCCTATACCGCTGTCTGTGGCCCATCAGAGCGGCGTATAGGGCCTGTATTGCCGTCTGTGGAAGAATACCCCCCACAACGCCGCCGCCGCTGTAGGCCGCTTAAAGTGCGTTGTAGGGGGTATTCGCTCATAGTCTGGTTATGCTCCCAGCAGCTTGTAAAATGTCGTACGCTTTGTCCCTGTCAACTCCATAGCCTTTGTAGCGGTGATTTCCCCGGCCTTCCACTGGCCTATGACTTCTTCCCAGTTCGGCGGCTTTTGGGCTTTCGGTCTGCCTAACTCCACGCCCTTTACCTTTGCGGCGGCTATGCCCTCTGCCTGACGCTGTTTAATGCTGGCCCGTTCCTGTTCGGCTATCGTGCCTAATACCTCAATCAAGATATTGTTCACCATTTCAAAAACCCACTCTTGCCCCTCTGGTAAATCCATCATTGTTGTGGGGAGGTCTAGCACCTTTAGCCGGATACCCTCATTCTTGAAATACTCTAGTTCCTTCTTAATATCTGCTTTGTTGCGGCTCAATCGGTCAAGGGATTTAATAATCAGAGTATCGCCACGCCGTAACAAGCCGCTCTTTAATAGCTGATAGCCTTTTCTATCTAGGTCTTTGCCGCTCTCTTTGTCTACAATGATGTTTCTTTCTTCTATTCCCTGTTCGGCTAGTGCTATGTATTGTCTATCAAGGTTTTGTTCCTTTGTGCTTACTCTTGCATATCCGAATACCTTATTATCCATTGTTGCCGCTCCTTTGTTTTGTTGATGGTATTAGTATAGCAAAAGTGTTCGTAAATGTCAAGCATTATTTGCGAATATCCGTAAATTGTTTTTCGGCTTTTACGAATGTTAAAACGGCTTGTTTTCGCTAGGTTTTCTAGTGTTCGTATTTGTATACCTTTACGAATATATGTCTATTCTCTAAAGTCGAATAGACTTTTAGGCTCTATATCCAATACTTCACACATCTTGAATATTACATCAAATGATACTCCTACATTCCCTAATTCTATTGCGCTTATATGGCTCCTATCAATGTCTACTAATTCTGCTAACTGTAATTGTGTTAGTTTCTTTCGCTTTCGATAGTACACCACATTCAAGCCAAACTTTTCATATAGCGGCTTGTATTCTTGTTTCATGCCTATCACCTCCAACAAAATTTTAGAGTGATAGACGCAAGTATTAAACCTTGTTAAAGTCCCGTTGCGGGATTGACACAAGTCTTTTTCTGTGTTACCATTCCTTTGCGGTATTTATACCCAACAAAACAACAAAATTAGACGGAGGTAGACACAAGTTTGAAACAAACCGATAACGCACCATTGTAAAAAGAGCATAGCAAGGCAGACCGTCAGTCAGGCGGTCAAAAAAAGGTGGGAGTATAGCTACGCAGGTAACGGTGGGGGAGGAGAGTCAAGAACAACAACATACCCCATCCTGGCAAGCATCACAAAGGCCTTTTCCTGAGAAATCTGGCGAGCGACAGGCGGTTTATCTTCTTTCCTGTATGCAGTTGGATCGTAGGGCTCACCTTTGCTCAGGATGTGGTAAATGGCAGTGAGAAGCCTTCTGGCAATGGCAATGATGGCCTTCTTCTTACCGCGCCGCTTCTGGAGGGCCTGCTTCTTCCCGTAGATTTCGGGATGCTTTTCGCTGCGGCTGGCAGCAAGCGCAACCTGAATCAGCAGAGGCTTGAGATAAGCACCGGATTTGCCAATACGAGTGGTTTTCTTCTTGCCTGCGCTCTCTGCATTTTGCGGGGTAAGGCCAGCCCAAGAGCAAAGATGCTTGGAAGTATCAAACACCGTCATGTCTGCGCCGATTTCAGCAAGGATGCGGATAGCGGTAAGGGCATCATGGATACCGGGAACAGTCAGCAGCAGTTCGATCTGCGGGAGATAGTTTTGAGCAATCTCCAGGATAAGGGATTCCAGCTCTGCTTTGCGTTTTTCCAGAGAATCCATGTGGCTGCGGATAATTTTGAGTTTCTCAGCCTGTTCGTGGATAAAGATACCGTCAACTGCTTTCTGGATCTGCGCAATAGGCGTTTTGCAGCGTCCATGCACAAAGGGAGCCACATCAAACGGCTCTCCGGGATGATCCAACAACTGTGTTGTGATGGCGGATGCGCTCTTGCCGAACACATTACTGAACACGTCATCAAGCTTGAAGTTGGAAACGGTAAGGCAGTTCTGGGCACGGTTTTTCTCTCCGGTCATGTAGGATGAGAGTTTGACCCAATAACGACAGAGGTCTCGGAGCTGCCGGATGTCCTTCGGCGGAATGAAGCTGCCGCGAACGAGGTCGTGCTTGAACAGGTCAGCGATCCATTGCGCATCCTTCTTGTCGGTTTTCTTCCCCTTGATGGCCTTGACGAACTTCGGGTGGCTGACTACCACATGGCAGGAGTCCTCCAAAATGTTGTGGATGGGAAACCAATACTTCCCCGTGGATTCCATACACACGTCTTTGCAGTCATTAGCTAAAAGCCAGTCCCGCAGTTCACGCAAGTTCCCGGTATAGGTTGAGAATCGCCGTGACTGATATTCAGTGACCCCCTGCGCATTTGTGGATGCGATACAGGCAATGAGAAAGTCCCGGTGAACATCCATTCCGCAGCAAATTGGATACACGATTTTAAGCTTTCCCATAAACAACTCCCTTCAAAAAGTATTGTTGAGGGCAGCCAGGGACTGGGCATCCAGCTAAAAACGAGTTGCGTCTTTACAAAGATAAGTTTACAGGCTCTATGTCCTACTCATTGGTGCTTGAATGGATGTCCGGTGACTTATAATGAAGCGCGGTTACAGCAAGCTGCACCGCACCTACCTCCTCGTACTCTGTAGTATGGCTACCCACAAACAAAGTTTACCAAATTACACTCTATAGCGGAAGCACCGACTCTGTTTCATTCCTCGTTGGTGCCTTTCGCAGAAAGGCATGGTCATAATGAAGAAACTACTAGCACTTATCCTTGCGGCGGCTCTGGCCCTCTCTTTGGTGGCCTGTGGCGGCGATAGCGGAGCAGGGGACACCAACACGCCCAACGGCGGGAACGGGGACACAACAAGCACAGACACGCCCAGCGGCGGCGGGGAGGATAGCACACCAGAAAGTGAAGTATTTCATTTAGGCGATACTGTAACAACGGATGATATAGAGATTACACTAATACGTGTCGAAAGTGGCACTACGTTATATAACAATGTAGCAACAAATAATGTCAGGGATGAATACTATTTGCGTCCAACAAGTTTATTAACCGATGAAGAATTAGAAGCGCAGAAAAGGCAGGATGAATATATTCAAAAGCATTATGGAGTAAGCCCAACAACTTATGAAGCTGATGATGGACGTATTTTAGTTGCATTTGCCTTTGAAGTTAAAAGTATTAGTAAAACAGCATTACCTATAGATACCTTATTAGAAAGAATTGATATAGATTATAATAATGGATATATATTTGAACAAAGTAAGCTATGTGCTGGTATAGGCGGCTCATGGGAAAATTCTTATTATGCAACCGATGAGAAAATAGAACCGCTTGACAGCACAGTTTATGAGTTTAGAGGATATGCCGATGTTCCAGAAGAGGTAATGAATAATACAGATAATAGTTTGAACTTGAATGTTTATTTGAATGGCCGTAGTCATGGCAGGACAACGCCGGATATAATATTCAATGTACGATAAATACAAGGCGGCTAGTATTAACACCACTAGCCGCCTTTTTTAATTCAACTATTGACAAGTAGAAAACTAGCCGCTATAATACAAGACAATCAAGCAAGCAACAAAACAACAAATAACACTTGAAAGGGGATTTACAAAATGGCTGGTAAAAAATCTACTACTGAAAAGAAAGTTTACACAATCGGCGGGGAGGAAGTAACCGACTTAAAGCAAATCACACTTCCAATAATCAAACGTCATGTTATGGAACTTGGAAAGAAAGACGCTAAATGGCTTATGGATTTTATGAAAACAGAGGTTGAAAAAAAGGACAAGGACGGAAAGAAAGTTATGCGTGTTCCGACCTATATTGAAGTTAGAAACGAATTTGCCCGTAAATACTTCCCCGACCTCGCACCCAAAGGGACAACAAGAAAAGCAAGCATGATGAAAGATACCCTTGCAGAGTTAGAAGCGTTTCTAGCAGAAGAATAATACAATCAAGCGGGAGCGGCGCAAGCCGCCCCCGCTTTCCTTATGCGCCCAGCGGAGCGGGCGCAAGGGCCGACAAGCCGCCAACGGCGGCGCAGTCGGCCCCATCGAGCGGGAGCGGGAGCAGTTCGGCGGTGGTAGCTGCTGGCGGCGGTGGCCTTGTTCGGCGGCTGATGGAGCGGAACGCCCTACAAGGCCCATAGAAGCCCCTAGAAGCGTTTCCAGCCCCTAGGCAATACCCCAGCACTACCCGCGCCGCAAAAGCCGCCTAGCGGCCCTTACAAGCGGTCTAGCGGCGGCGATAGCAAAAAAGAGGGGGAGCGGCTAGGCCGTTCCCCCTTGTTCTGTATTAGAATCTCTTTCTTATTCTCCCTTATCGCTTTCTTGTCCATCTTCCCAATAGGAAGTATTTTCCTTGAATGTGTCTGTTAGCTTAACACTTGCAAGGCTTAAAGCGTCTGCGTTGGCGTCCCCATAGGTATCTAATGTCATTGCTCTGCTTGCGTGTCCCATCATAAGAGCCAAACTTGCAATATCCATTCCCGCACGAATACCAACAGTAGCAAAGTTATGTCTTAACCCATGCGGCACTATCTTCTTTCCATAAGCGTCAACTAAATTATTTCTTTCTACAAATTCACTAAATAGGCGGTTGTATTGTTGCGGCCTCATAAATTGTTCTTCTTCACCTATCACAAACCAATTATCTTGTGGTGATATAAGTGCTTTCCGCTCCTTTAGTGCTTGCTCTAATTGCGTCAACATTGGAAAAGTTCTAGTAGAACTTTTGTTTTTAGGATTTTTAGTGTAATCTCCCAATCCTTTTCCCTCACTTACTCCTACTGCTGACCTAACCCGTACAGTGTGCCTATTAAAGTCTATATCATTCCATCTTAACCCGCAAATTTCCCCACGCCTTAACCCGGCGTAAAAGGCTAACAGTATTCCTACATACATAGGGTCTTGCGGCTCAAAGTCCAGATAAACCGCTTCTAAAACATTATCCATCTGTTCGTTCGTCAAGTGTGTTACTTTTACATCTCCCTTTTTCGGCATCTTTACGCCTTTGAACGGGTCTTTTAGCAATTCGCCGTTATTATAGAAATAGTTATACACCTTTTTCAGTCTTGCATAAGTTGTATGTATTGTGTTTTGTGATAGTCCTAAGTTATATAGCTTTGTTAGCCAACTGTTAATAACTGTATTATCAACTGTTGCAAAAATATAGTCTCCTAAGTACGGTTTTATATACTTGTTATATGAGTGTATGCTATTGCTATAAGTGCTTCTTTCTATTTCTCCTGTGTCTAATTGGTGCTTTAGATATTCCATAAAGGTTTTATCTACTGTACTAACCTTTCCCGCATTTGGCATTAAATCAGCTTCGGCATTAAGAGCGTCTAACCACTCTTTCGCTATCCGTTGCGCTTCCCTCTTGCCCTTTGCGTCTGGTAACATTTTACTAAGTTCTTTCCACTTTCCTTGTGTGTCTTTGTATTTTGCCCTTGCTTGCCACGGCTTGCCCTTGCGGTCTAATTGCCGAACACTAACAGCGGTGTACTTCATCTGTTATACCTCCTAGGCTTGAATTGTTCCGCATTTCACGCCCCGATTGTACCGCATATGTTCCGCAAAGTCAATACTCGTTCCAAAAATGGCAAACCCGCAAACCCTTGATTTCCAACGGTTTGCGGGTCTTGATTTTTGCTAGTTTCTGAGAATATTATTCCCACTCAATAGGACCTCTTTCGGAGTAGACTTTGTAATCCTCAAAATTGTTCTGAGATTTTTAACTTTAGTTACATAGTACCATAGTTAACTCTGCCTGTCAAGGCCGTTCCCCGCAACTTTCGAGTAAGTTGTAGGGAACGCCTCTTTTTTAATTTTAAATTTTTTCGTGCATGTTAAGATGCCGTGCCACTCTTCCCTCACGTGGGCCGCTCCTCCATGCCAGTTTGCTGGCTTTAGCTTCCCGGAAGAGGGAAAAGATGTAGGTTTTTCCAGATAATTCGGCGCTTTTCCTGCCTGCCGCCGAGGACGGGTCGTCTGGCACTTGGTCATTCCGCTGAATTTTTCAAAGGCACGGAAAATCACGAAAAAAAGTCCCCCATGGGGGGATTTTACACTTGCTTTTTGTCCGCGGTTTTGCTATGATAAAAGCACTGTATTGTGAAAAATGTGACAATACGACCATAGCCCGATTTTCTATTTGAGAGAAAGGAGCAAAGAAAGCGCAAACCGTGCGCTTTCCACATTCCGACTATGAAACTGATCACTGTCGAGCAAATGGAAGCCGCCACCGAACGGCTGCTGGAAAATGGCCGTCAGGTAGGCGCGGACTCCTGGCAGCAGCGCGTCAAGAACCAGACCCCTCACTGTAAGTTCGGCGAGGAGGGCGTCTGCTGCCGCATCTGCTCCATGGGTCCCTGCCGCGTCACCCCCAAGGCCCCCAGGGGCATCTGCGGCTGTGACGTTCACGGCATCGTGGCCCGCAACTACCTGCGCTTCACCGCCGGCGGCGCGGCCACCCACTCCGACCACGGCCGCAGCATCTGCCACACCCTCTACCAGGCCAAGGAGGGCGGCAACTACACCGTCAAGGATCCTGAGAAGCTCAAGAGGATCGCCGGCGAGTGGGGTATCGAGACCGAGGGCAAGGACATCTACGACCTGGCCCACGAGGTAGCCGAGACCGCCCTCATGGAGTACGGCAAGCCCTTCGGCAACTGCCGCTTCCTCTCCCGGGCTCCCGAGCACACCCGGAAGCTGTGGCACGACGCGGGCATCGAGCCCCGGGCCATTGACCGGGAGGTCTCCCAGTCCCTGCATATGACCCATATGGGCTGCTCCTCCCTGCCGGAGGCGCTGATCCGTCAGGCCCTGCGGGCCGGCCTCTGCGACGGCTGGGGCGGCTCCATGTGCGGCACCGAGTTCTCCGACGTGCTCTTCGGCACCCCCAAGCCGGTGGATACCACCGCCAACCTGGGCGTCATGGAGAAGGACATGGTGAACATCGTCGTTCACGGCCACGATCCCTCTCTGTCCGAAATGATCGTGCTGTACGCTCAGGATCCCGAGATGCTGGCTCTCGCCAAGGAGCAGGGCGCCAAGGGCATCAACATCTGCGGCGTGTGCTGCACCGCCAACGAGGTGGCCATGCGCCACGGCATCCCCATGGCCGGCAACTTCCTCCAGCAGGAGAACGTGGTCCTCACCGGGGCCTGCGAGGCCATCGTGGTGGACGTCCAGTGCATCTTCCCCGCCCTGGGCCCCCTGTCGAAGTGCTTCCACACCAAGTTCGTCACCACCTCCGACATCGCCCGGATGCCCGACAGCGAGTTCATCCACTTCAGCGAGGAGACCGCCGGTGAGAACGCCAAGGCCATCGTCCGCATGGCGGTGGAGAACTTCAAGAACCGCAAGCAGGACCTGGTCCATATTCCCGACATCAAGGCCAACGCCACCGTAGGCTACTCTGTGGAGGCCATCAAGAAGTGCCTGGACGGCGTGACCAACACTCAGGTGGACGTAACCGGCACCATGAAGCCCCTTATCGAATGCGTCAAGTCCGGCGTGCTGCGGGGCGCTATGGCTTTCGTCGGCTGCAACAACCCCAAGGTCCGTCCCGACACCGCCCACATCGAGCTGATGAAGAAGATGCTGGCCAACGATATCCTGATCGTTGTATCCGGCTGCGCCGCCCAGGCCGCCGCCAAGTCCGGCCTGCTGGACAAGGAGGCCAAGGAGCTGTGCGGCGACGGACTCAAGCGCGTGTGCGAGCTGGTGGGCATTCCCCCCGTGCTGCACATGGGCTCCTGCGTGGATATCTCCCGCATGATGGTCCTGGCAAGCGACATCGCCAAGGATTCCGGCTGGAATATCTCCCAGATTCCTCTGGTGGGCTGCGCCCCC
>OFFR01001163.1_pt1 | contig 12076 bp, 13 predicted proteins | sample 1521421 | NCBI WGS metagenome assembly OFFR01 (sample SAMEA3504087, study PRJEB24116) | mouse gut metagenome | biome: mouse gut; feature: mouse-associated habitat; material: faeces | place: Denmark | collected 2011 | reverse complement strand
ACAATCAAAAAAATCAAAGCCGCCGGAGGGATCGCCGCCGTGGTGAACTTCCCGGAGGACTGCCAGCGGATCATAGAGGGAGGGCAAGATGAAAAATAAAAACCCACAGAAACAGAAAGGGCTTAACGCCCTCCAGAAGTGCGTGGCGAACGTAGACAAGATGCCAACCCCGCTTCTCGTCCAGAGCCTGAACTCCACAATCAAGCTCCTCGCCAAGAGGGGAGTGGAAATAAGGGATTGGGATGACCGGGAAAAGGTGGTTCACAGCTTCAAATGCCTTGGCAGCTCAGTGTTCCTCCTTGCACCAAGAGATAGCCCAGGGACGGAGGGTGATGCAGATGGAAAAAGCGGAAAACCCGGCAGCGAGTGAACGCCGGATATTAAAAAAATTCTTACAGCGGTATTACAGGATGCGGAAACAGCAGGAAACCCTGCAGGCCAGGCTTCAGAGGATGCGCTCTGAATTCCGGGACAACGAATCCTCGGAAATCGAAGCGAAGCTCAGGGCCCAAAAACGGGAAGCGAAAAAAAGCCCCCTCCAGATCATGGAGATTTTAGCCTTCCTGCCACAAGGTTCCACGGAGCGGACAATCATGGAGCTGCGGCACATCGACTGCAAGCCCTGGAATGAGATAATGAAGCAGGTCCATCTTTCAAGGTCGCCTTGCTTTATGTACTATGAGAAGGGCCTGCAGCGCCTTTTGAGATATAAGAAGGTGCAAAAAAGCCTTGCCATTTTTGAGGCCAAAATACAGAGGGCCGAAAAAGATGGATACTAAGGGCGGGAAAAACAGGGACCGGGGCTATAAAAAGCTGGCACCCTTTCGGAATTTTCAGCGGCCCCTCGGAAATAATGCCCCCTATTTCCGGCATCCAGAAAAGGCCCCGGTCCATGAACCCCTAATTTAGAGCATGAAAAACAAGCACCCCTATAAGGGGGGCCGGATATATAGGGCGGCATACACAGGGCCGCATATAAGGCCCCGTGTGCGTAGGCCATTTTTAGGAGTATCCCAGCATAGGGACCGGGCTATCATGCCCGGTTTTTTCTTTTGGAAAAAATACGAAAGAATGAGGATGGTAAAAATGGAACTGGCAGTCATTATTTTGTTGTTTCTCGTAGGTATCGTGTTTATTGTAAAGGGCGGGGATTACTTTGTGGACGCGGCGTCCTGGATTGCGGAGGTTAGCGGAATCCCCAAGCTGATCATCGGTGCAACCATTGTAAGTCTTGCCACCACACTTCCGGAAATGCTGGTCTCGGTGATGGCAGCGGCAAAGGGAAGCGTCGATATGGCAATCGGAAATGCCGTGGGCAGTGTGACGGCAAATATCGGCCTGATTATGGGTATCTCCCTGGTCTGCATGCCTGCAGTGATCAAAAGGGGGGATTATCTCATCAAATCAGTGCTGATGCTTGCGGCGGCGGGGCTGATCGTGGTGTCCGGTTTCCGGGGGCAGACGGATATGATGATTTCCGCCGTTCTGATCGTGATTTTTATTATCTTTTTAGGGGAAAACATCGCCTCCGCAAAGCGTTCCATGAAGGCAGAGGCAGAAGGTGCCGCCCGGAAGAAGATCAGCGGCAGGAAAGAGATTATTGTCAATCTGGTGAAATTTGCGGTGGGTGCCGTGGGAATTGTCTGGGGCGCCGATCTGCTGGTGGATAATGGCAGCGCGCTGGCAGCCATGGTGGGCATACCGGAACGTGTCATCGGAGTGACCATTATAGCGGTGGGAACTTCCCTTCCGGAGCTGATCACTACCATAACCGCCATTCTGAAAAAGCAGTCTTCCCTTTCCGTGGGCAATATTCTGGGAGCGAATATCATTGACCTGACCCTGATACTGCCGCTGAGTGCATTTGTCTCGGGAAAACCGCTTCCCATTGCGGAAACTTCCGCCAGACTGGATCTTCCGGCCTGTCTGATTGTGGGATGTATCGCGGTGATTCCGGCCATGATTTCCCAGAAATTCCGCAGATGGCAGGGTATTCTGCTTCTGGCCGCGTACACATGCTATCTGTTCCTGACGCTGAGGGCCGTGTAAGGCTGAAGCTTTCATGTCAACCGCGCCATTTTTAAATACTTTTCACATGGATGCAGGGAGGATTCCCGCAGCCTGTGAAAAGTATTTTTTGTTTTTAGGGGGTGCAGGATCTGGCAGGAATGCTTGTAATTTAGGATAGCTTTGTTTATAATAGAAGAAACAGCTTGAAAAGGGTCTGCTTATGGAAGATACCAATAGCACAATTCGGTTTGCGGAAACGGGAGTTTGCAATTGCCTGGGAAAAAGAGAGGAGAGAAGAGAGATGGATATTTTATTTGTGACTGATTTTGTGTGTCCTTATTGTCTGGTGGCAAAGGTGGCGCTGGAGGAAGCCCTGAAGGAGACGGGGATAGAAGCCCGGATCCGGATACAGCCCCTGGAACTGACACCGGAACCGAAGGAAAGAGTGGATGTGTGCAGTGATGAGGGACGCAAAAAACGTTATCAGGTTCTGGTGGAGCCGGCAAAGTCCCTGGGGCTTGACATGAAGCTGCCGCCCGCCGTTTCTCCCCGTCCTTATACCTGCCTGGCTTTTGAAGGACTTCTGTATGCCGGGGAAAAGGGAAAAGGCGACGCCTATGCAGATAAGGTATACAGGGCATACTTCGAGAAGGAGCAGGACATTGGGGAGACAGACATTTTGTGCGGGATTGCCGAAAGTGTGGGTCTTGACGTGGAGGAATTCCGGCAGGAGCTTGCCCGGGGAACTTATAGGGAAAAAGTCAGGGAAGAGTCGGCATATTCCCGGGATGTGCTGCAGGTCAGCGGGATCCCCGCCATTTATCTGAATGGTCAACGTGTTTCCGTTGAAAAGTATACGAAAGAAGAGATGATTGAAATCCTGCTGAAGGGGCAGGAGGAGACCGGGGCGGGGTTCTGCTGCGGAATTGACGGCTGCGGCTGAAACAAAAGAGTTGCCTGTTCCGGAAAGGGAGTGTGAGAGGAGGGGCGGTATATGGGTAATCCGATGGTCATAGAAGCGATTGGTTATGTGGGTTCCGGTCTGGTTCTGGTTTCCTTTCTGATGTCTTCGGTGGTGAAGCTGCGGGTGATCAATTCCGCAGGAGGGCTGATTTTTGCCGTATATGCGCTGCTGATTCATTCCTATCCCACGGCCCTGATGAATTTCTGTCTGGTGGGAATCAATGTTTACTATCTGGCCCGGCTGAGAAAACCGGACAGACAGTATAACATTGTTGAGGAAAAAAGGGACAGCGTCTTTTTGAAGGAGTTTCTGGGGCATTACAGCCAGGATATCGCCATATTTTTCCCGGACAGGATAATTGACCAGGAGAATGCCGAGGCCATTTATATGATCTGTCACGGCATGACTCCGGCCGGGGTACTGCTGGGAAAATGGCAGGAGGAAGGCGTCCTGGAGATTTTGCTGGATTATTCCACACCGGAGTACCGGGACTGTTCCGTGGGGAAGTATCTGTATTCCGTGCTGGCCCGGAAAGGAGTGCAAAGCCTTGTGTTTTCCGGAGATGACCCGAAGCATGAGGCATATCTTGAAAAAATGGGCTTCCGGAAGGAAAACGGCGTCTATAGAAAGGCGCTGGGCCGGTGAATTTAATCTGTTCCATCCGTCTGGGGCCATGACAGGGGCAGCTGGCGGGGGGAGAGATAGTTGTCCCCTGCAGATATTTTATACTCCAGATATTCCGCATTCTGGTCAAAAAGCAGATGGCTGCCGGGTTCGTTTCCGAGCATATCCTGCTTCAGAATCAGGTAGGAGACGCTTTCGGGAAGTTCCAGTGCGGTTCCTGCCCGGAAGTGCTGCTCCAGCTCTTCCCCGGAGAGACGGCTCATGACCTGGTCGTCTGCGTCCAGAAGCAGCAGTTCCGTATGGACCGGGAGGGTGGACGCCACAATATTAACGGTAAAACGATAACCCTGGACGATCTCATTTCCGTTTTCCCGGATCACGGAGGATTCGGATACACTGTGGCCGAACTGCTGTCCCGGGACAAAACTGTCCGTGGAAATTCCTGAGCCGGGCACCAGGTAAATCCGGCCGTCTTCCTGCTGGTAAACCGGGTGAAAATAATAGTTCCAGGATGTGCCCGCAGTGACGTAAAGGGCGGCTTCGACGCTGTCTTCCTCATCGGATACCGTGTAATGCAGGTCTGCGAAAACCGGATCGCAGACAGTATACCCGGCAATTTGGCCGGTGTTGTCTTCCGGCAGTTTCAGGTTATAGATGCCGAATCCTTCCAGGTCCGGAAAACTGACGGAACTGTTCTGGCCATTGTCACAGTCGGTAAAGCTGCCGTATATTTTTTCCGGTTCCGAAGATTTTGCCGTGATCTCTCCCCGGGAATTGATTTCCAGGTCAGGCATACCGGAAGAAATATAATGTTCCGTCACATAGAGGCCTGCCAGCCGGTCCTGTCGGGACGGAAGCTCCTCCAGGGCCAGGCTGCAGCCCTGGGAAAAGAGGACAAGGCACAGACTCAGCCCGGGGAGAAGGACATTCCGGGATAGCCGGCATAGATTTTTTCTTTCCCGGCGCAAAGGCCTTTCCCGGCCTTCTTTTCCGGGGGTCATGAAGTCTTTCTGGAAACAGAGTTTTTTCATAATGGATTCTCCTGTTTTTGTTTTATGGTTTTGCCGTCTTTTCAGCGGGATGACCTTCTGGGATCCGAAGCCGTTATCCCGTTATCCGGGCTCATCCAGTTCCCCGTCAAATTTCAGAATATCCCCCACGTCGCACTGGAGATAATAACAGATTTTGTTAATTGTGCCGAAGCGGATGCCCTTTGCCTTGCCGCTGCGCAGAATGGACAGGTTTGCCTCGGTGATGTCCACCATTCGGCACAGCTCCTTGGCAGTCATGTGACGCTGTTTTAAAATTTCGTCCAGATATACACGTATTGCCATTCGTCCGGCCTCCCGTACTCAGATAATCATGTCATTTTCTTCTTTCAGCCGTCTGCTTTCCAGATATAGGAAACTCAGTGTCCGGATCCCCAGCACCACAATGATTTCCTGCAGGGGGAACAGGATTCTGTGATGGGTGTCCAGAAGGATTCCGGATAAAAGAAACTGGAGCACATTGAAGCCGAGATTGACTGTCAGAATCAGAATCAGAAGATGGCCGCTGTATTTTTTCAGCCGTTCCATTTTCAGGCCGCCTTCCGGGCCGAAGGCGGCTTTCCGGCAGCTTCCCAGAAAACTTCCCACCAAAAGCAATAGGGGAAGCTGGGCAATCCGGGGCAGCAGGTTCACGAATATTTGAAGCCCCAGGAAGAAAATGCTGACAGTCAGATGACGTTGCCCCGGGGCAGTGTTGTTTTCCGTCAGGGACTGGGAGCGTTCCAGGAATTCCCCGATGCCGTTCCGGAGCAGGGCCACAGCCAGCAGCGCTACATAGAGATATAAAAGGAACTGCAGGCATTGCAGCAGTTTTCCGCGCTCCGCCTTTTCATAACCGGTGATAAAGCGCAGCAGAAACCATGTCAGCAGCAGACTATCCGTGAGGGATGCCAGAATATATTTTGCAAAACCTCCTGTGGGAAGGGGAGATAAGTACACGTCCATGTAAGAGGGATTGACAAAGAACCAGAGGCTTGTGTAAAGGGCGGCGGAAAGCGCGGCCAGCAGCAGATCTGCCCTGCGGGCGCGGTGCGTGATCCATAAAAGGAAACCTGCCGCCAGGGGAAGGGCGCCGATGATCAGAAACAAAGTCCAGGCAACAGCGTTTCCGGCAGGGCCCGACAGGGAAAGTCCGCGCAGGAGCCGGCCTGCCTGCTCCCAGGGAAATGTAAGATATTGCATAGTGCCTCCTTTCAAAAATTATTGTTTTACAATAATTATGGAATCAGAATAGCACCAAAATGATGAATTGTCAATACCGATGTGATGCGGGGCTTGTGTGATAAAACTAAAAAATCAGACCGGCAGGGCTGATGCTTTCTGCCGGTCTGATTTGAGATGTCTGTTTATGCGTTCCGGGTCATGCTGTAAAAAAGTAGTTTCTTTCAGTCGTAAAGAGAAACGCCGTATCTGATTTTGCGGTATATTTTATAACCCAGGGTGCCGAACAGTGACACCACAATATACAGGGTGGAAAGAATTCCGGCCGAACCGCCTACGATAAGAATGAACAGGGTCAAAGAGAATTCCTTTTTGCATTCAGGCGCATGACGACCTCCGCGTGTCAGTTGACAGAATCAGTTTTCGCTGTAGACGGAAATACTACTGTCCTCGGGCAGTTTCTCCAGAATGGTATTCCGGCCGCACCATACGGCCTGAAAATCTGCCAGGGACTCCAGGGGCTTTAAGCTGGTGACACGGTTGTCCGTGATGTCCAGATACTGCAGCAAAGGCAGATCCGCCACAAATTCAATATTGTCCAGTTCCAGGGAACGGAGATACAGTTCCTTCAGGCTGGGGAAATGTGCGAACATGTCACAATGCTCTGCCAGGCTCACCAGGTCTCCGTTGTTGAAGGTGGGATCCCTCAAAACGCGGAGTTCGTTCATGGACAGCATCTCCAGGGCATCGTTGGAGGGCAGGGCGTCAAAGTCAAGGCCTATCTGGCAGTTATCCAGGTACAGATATTGCAGAGTCGGAATTCCGAATATTTCCTCCATGTTGCCGAACACCTTTGTGTCCTCCAGACTTAGGGCGGTCAGGCAGGGCAGATGGGTCAGCGGCTCCAGGGAGTCCACATAGGAGGAAAAGTCATTGATGACCAGTGTCTGCAGATTCTGCAGGGCGGTCAGGGTATCCAGCTCCCATCCGGAACATTCCTTCAGGGACAGATAGGTCAGGTTCACGGCGTCCTGCAGGGGAGTGAGATCACCTGCGTATTTTACGGAAAGCTGCTGCAGCTGGGTCAGCCCTGCCAGGGAAGGCAGTTCCCCGCCGTAGCTTACGCCCAGTTCCAGGGAGGTAAGCCCGGTGAGCTGGCTGACAATGGAATAATCCTCAATTTCATAATTGTCGGTCAGGGACAGTGCCGTAAGCCCGGGGCAGGATTCCAGCGCACTGAGACTGGAAATCTTCGTGTTTCCGATGCCCAGGCTGGTCAGAGAGGGCATTTCCCGGATAAAGTCAATGCTTTTGAGCTGGCTGGAAGTAATGCTCAAAGTGTTCAGTTTTGTCAGTGACAACAGGGGACTGTAATCTGCCAGGTCATCGCAGTCTATCAGGGCAAGGGCCGTCAGATTGGGGAACTGCGTCAGTGCGGAAATGTCTTCCAGGGAGCCGTAATCCACATAGAGGGACTGCAGATTGGGGAAAGACTCTATTCCGGTGAGGTTATGGGTGAAAATACTGTCCTCCGCGCACAATGCCAGAATATTTTCCGGATGAGGAACGATTTCGGCCAGTTCGGCGATGGTGTTTTCCGCGTCCACACTGTATAAATTGTGCAGTCCGTCCAGATCGCCCCAATCCAGGTCATCATCCACGGAAATCACCTCCAGGCCCGGAAATGCCGCCAGGTCTGCCATATCCATACCGGAACTGTTATGGAAATACAGAGGGCGGATTTCCTCTCCCCGCAGCTGATAGTAAATGACATTGTCTTCCTCGTTGATCTGCAGAAGGATCAGGCCGGCATATTCCCCGGGGGTTATGGCCAGGTAAGACTTTCCCCATATGGCCTCGGACATCTCGCGGAAGAAGACGGACTCCGGCATGGGAGCCGGGGAGGAAGTATCATAGTCGTCCGGAGAGGAAACCGACGAAGAAGCGGCTTCTTCTTGACGGTCTGCAGTGTTTCCCGCAGAGGAAGTTCCGGCCGGACTCTGGCTGAACACACCTGCGCGGAAGAGCACAATGGCGCCCAGGAGGGAGAGACAGAGAACCGCCAGACACACTGCCGTCACAACGGCCACCAGGCGGTTGGTTTCCCCGCTGCTCCGGGTGGCGGAAGAACCCCGGTATGTGCCCGCACTGCCCCGGGCAGAACCGTAGGAACCGCTTTGCCCGGAAAACTGGGAAGAACCGTAGGAAGCATTCTGCCCGGAAAACTGGGAGGAACCATAGGAAGCATTCTGCCCGGAGGACTGGGAGGAACTATAGGAACCGCCCTGGCCGGAACCATAAGTAGCAGTGTTCTGGTAGCCGGTATCCAGGGTATCGGTGCGGTTTTCCTGGTTCCGTATGTAATATCCGCATTTTTTACAGGACATCCTGCCATCGATTAATTTCAGCTTTGTGCCGCACATGGGGCATTTGGTATTTTCTTTTGCCATGGTATCCGGTCCTCACTTTTGCAGCCCTGTGGGTATAAATGCCACAGGCTGGTTTTTGAAATAAAAAAGCTGATAATATTATAGCAGGTTTTTGATTTTTTGCAACCGTGGGGGGAATGTGTTATACTGTACAACAGAAAGGTCATAATAGGTCAGGAAGGCCGATGAACCGTACAAAAGTCCGGTATTGCGGAGGGTAAGGCAGCAGAAAAGTCCGGCAGGCGGAAAGCGCTTCCCGGGTTACCATGCGGGATACAGGGAGGAGAGCAAGATTGAAAATTGAAAATTTTCAATCCCAAGTTTGTGTCTGCGCGGCATCCACAAACTTGACATGCGCAAAAGGCCGCGCAGAAATGGGGTTAAAAATGATATTTGAACCGAAGACATTGGATTACCGGCTAAGTCCTTATACGGGGCTGACCAGGGAGAGCTGGATAGAGGCAGGAAAATATCTGCTGGAGGGTATTTTCCGGAATATTGAAGATTTCCGGAACCCGGTGGTGATGCCCAGAAAGGAGACCAGGATCACATATCCTCATCTGGATGATTCCCCGGAGAATCAGGATGTCCAGCGCAGGGCAGAGGTATTTGAGGGACTCACCCGTTCCTTTTTCATTGCGGCGCCCCTGATGGCCAATGAACCTGATCTTTGTATTTGCGGCTACTCTATGAGGGAATATTATAAAAACCATGTGCTGCGTGTGTGTACCAGGGGGGATGAACTTTATGTGGGCACCTATGAGGAGCAGCAGGCGATCACAGGACACGGCAATCCTTTCCGCAATTTCCAGCAGACCGTGGAGACCTGCGCCCTGGTGATCTGCCTCTGGGTCAGCAGGGCACAGATCTGGGATACCTGTACCGGGGAGGAGAAGGACTTGATTGCGGGGCTGCTGCAAGGCTATGCCCATGCCAACACGGTGCCCCAGAACTGGCGTCTGTTCAACATGCTGGATATGGCGTTCTTACATATGGAGGGCTATCCCATACAGAAGGATATCATGCGGGACCATGCCAGGGCGATTCTGGATTTTTACGCAGGGGATGGCTGGTACAGGGACGGGCATTGCTTTGACTACTATTCCTGCTGGGCTTTCAATGTGTATGCCCCCATCTGGAATCTCTGGTACGGTTATGAAAACGAGCCCTATATTGCCCGGAAATTTCAGGAACATTCCAACCGGCTTATGGAGACTTACGGGGATTTCTTTGACCGGGACGGCTGGACAAATATGTGGGGGCGCAGCAATATTTACCGGAATGCCGCCACCAGTGCCTTTGACGGCAATCTGCTTCTGGGGGGAGGGGCAGATCCCGGCCGGGCCAGAAGAATTTCTTCCGGCTCCCTGATGCAGTTTCTGGGCAGGGAGGATTTTCTGTACAAAGGTGTGCCGACCCTGGGATTTTACGGACAGTTTTCGCCCCTGGTACAGGGATATTCCTGTGCGGAATCCCCTCTGTGGCTGGGGAAAGCATTTCTGTGCCTGCATTTGCCCGCGGATCATCCTTTCTGGACTGCCAGGGAGAACAATGGCACATGGGAGGAACTGAAAGAAAAAGAAGTCAAAGTGACGGCGCTGGACGGACCGGCGCTGTGCTTTTCCAATCACCAGGCCAGCGGGGAGACCATTCTGCGCACGGGAAAGGTGGTAAAACAGCCCGGAAACGAGCATGAGATGTGGAATTATTCCAAGCTGTGCTACAATACAAAATATCCCTGGGAGGCGGCGCCGAAGTGCGGAAAAACATCCGGGGAGGGCCCGGAGGGCGGAGCCATATGCGAAATGGTGGAAGCACAGCAGTATGTTCTGAAGGAAATGCATCCTGCCCTGGCAGGAACCCGGCCGGAAAAGGCCAATGCCACCTTCTGGCATGGCATGAAGGCGGAAATCCTGTACCGCCATCAGTTTTTTGACTTTTCCCTGGACAAGGAATATCACTGGATCCAGTCCATCAGCCTGGCGGATTTTGCGGTGCCTTACGGCATTCTGCGGGTGGACAGGCTTCGTCTGCACAAGGCGCCGGTTTACCTGACCCTTGGCTCTTACGGCTTTCCGGATAACGGGACGGTGGTATCAGAGAGAGCCTGCGCCGGGGCAAAAGCCATAATTTTGAAAGGAACGGATGCGGTGGGAAGGGAAAAGCAGATGGCCATGACCATATATGATGGCTGGGAGAATCTTTCCCTGCTGCACAGTGAGGGCAGCAATCCGGATTCCGAAAAATCCATCATTCTCTATGCATCCATGGAGCGGAAAAAGCAGTACGGAGGCTTCGAACCATATGTGCTGATCTCCCAGGTGATCACAAAAGAAAGCCATGAGGAGTTTGGGGAGGAGGAGATCTTTCCCATTGCAGAAGTGCTGTATACGGATCCCGAAGGATGCGGCAGCCATGGTCCCGTAACCCTGAAAATGAAGGACGGCAGTGTGAGGACTGTGGACTTTGCGGAAATAGAGGGAAAGCTGATGCTGTAAAAAGAATCCGGGGCATTGCAATTTCGTTTTTTTAATTTCGTTTTTTGGGATTCCCGGGGTTGCAATTCCAGGTGGGTTATGGTAGACTACCTTCTATATTGCGGCCCCCTGCTTAAGATCAGACTTAGATTCATTGATGGAGAAGAGGAGTTTTGACATGGTATTATCAGATAAAACCATATTCAGGATGCTGGATAACGGTATATTAAAAATTTCTCCCATGGAAAGGGACCAGGTGCAGCCGGCCAGTGTGGATATCAGGCTGGGTAACACTTTCAGCATTGTGGAGGATTCCCCTACGGGCATTGTGTCGCTGGACAGGGAGATCCGGTATAAAACAATAACGGCAGATACATATGTTCTCCTTCCAAACCAGTTTGTCCTTGCCACTACCATGGAATATTTTGAACTGCCCAATGACCTGACCGCCTTTGTGGAGGGAAGAAGTTCCCTGGGAAGAATGGGACTGTTTATTCAGAATGCCGGATGGGTGGATCCGGGTTTTCAGGGGGAAATCACGCTGGAGCTATATAATGTCAACCGCTGCGCCATTGAACTGAAGGCAGGGCGCAGGGTAGGGCAGCTGGTTTTTTCCCGGATGGATGACACTGCCTTACATCCCTATCGGGGAAAATACCAGAAGCAAAAGGGCGCCACGGGCTCGAAGGCATTCCTGGACAAAGAGGTGTGTGAGGAATAAATGAATGCATGGAAGCTGTCCTGGCTTCCCGGGCTCAGGACAGAGTATTCCACTGACACCTCTCTGCCAGAAGTGCGGCGCAGGCTTCCAGCCCCTTTTGGTCTGCCTCTGTAAAGCGGCCCGGGAGAGGGCTGTCAATGTCCAGCACCGCAACGACTTTTCCATCATGCATAAGCGGAACCACAATCTCCGCGTTGGAGGCCCCGTCGCAGGCAATGTGCCCTGGAAACGTATGTACATTGGCAACCAGTTGTGTGGCCGCCATTGCGGCGGCGGTTCCGCAGACCCCTTTTCCGAAGGCGATGCGGACACAGGCGGGTTTTCCCTGAAAGGGCCCCAGTATGAGCCGGTCTTTCTGAGCCAGGTAAAATCCCACCCAGTTGATTTGTTCCAGGTTCATGTTCAGCACGGAGGACGCATTGGCCAGATTTGCGATGACATTGTTCTCGTTTTCCGTGACGGCGTCCAGCTGGGACAGGATCAGACAATAGTCTGCCGGGTCCGGCAGCTGCTTTTGGGATGGTTTTGTTTCATTTCTGTTTTCTTGATTCGTAATGACAGACATATCCGATTCCTTTCATAATGATTTCATATTTAACCCCATTTCTGCGCGGCCTTTTGCGCATGTCAAGTTTGTGGAT
>OFFR01001161.1_pt1 | contig 12080 bp, 15 predicted proteins | sample 1521421 | NCBI WGS metagenome assembly OFFR01 (sample SAMEA3504087, study PRJEB24116) | mouse gut metagenome | biome: mouse gut; feature: mouse-associated habitat; material: faeces | place: Denmark | collected 2011 | reverse complement strand
GAGCCAGCCGCATATGTTGTATTTTAGCAGATGCCCCATTTCCGCTAAAATACTGTATTTGCTGGAAATGTTTACATCTACAGTTCACAACATATCACATCATCAAGATAACGGCATTTTGCAAACATATCCGAGCTTTTCTGCGCATCTGCCGTGGATAAGCCCGCCACGTTGCGCATTTTTGTGTATAAGAACAGATTTTTGTACAGGTCCGATTCGTCCACAAACATCATGTCTACGCCTAACTGCTCAAAGGTCACTACATCGTCTTTACGGTTATTCGCCTGTAACTTCTCAAGCCGCGCTTCGAGGTTTTTCTTTGTGCGCTCCAGCTGCTTAATGGTAAAGCGTTCCCCACGGCTGGCTTTCACTTCCGCAATGCCGGACGTGATTTCGCCAATCTGTTCCTGCAATAAGCGTTCCTGGCGTTCTGCGCTGATTGGTATCCGTTCGAACTGGCTGTGCCCAATAATAACCGCATCAATGTCGCTTGTCGCAATGCGGGCGCAGAACTTCTTACGGTTGCTGGTTTCAAAATCCCTTTTGGTCGTGACCAGGATATTCGCGGCAGGGTATAAGCGCAAGAACTCAGCCGCAGTCTGTTCGGTTAAGTGGTTCGGAACAACAAATACCGACTTATGGCACAGTCCAAGGCGTTTGCTCTCCATAGCGGCGGCAATCATCTCGAACGTCTTCCCAGCCCCCACTTCATGCGCAAGCAGGGTGTTCCCGCCATACAGCACATGTGCAATCGCATTGACCTGATGGGGCTGGAGCTTGATTTCAGGATTGATGCCGGAGAATACGATATGACTTCCATCGTACTCACGCGGACGGGTATTGTTCATGGTTTCGTTGTAATGGTGTACCAGCGTCTGGCGGCGTTTGGGGTCTTTGAAAATCCAATCCTTAAACGCATCTTTTAAGGCCTGCTGCTTCTGTTGGGCAAGCGTGGTCTGCTTTGGATTCAAGACACGCTTTTCCTTGCCGTCCGCATCTTCGATAGTGTCGTAAATACGCACGTCGCGGAGATTTAAGGATTCTTCAAGGATTTTATATGCATTTGCCCGGTCCGTTCCATATGTGGTATAGGCGGAGACGTCATTGCTTGGGACAGAATTTTTATTGGTAACGCACCACTCCGCCGTATAGTTTGAATAGTTTACTGTGATTGTGTTGCGGAGATACACCGGGGTATTCAGGGTTTCGCACATGAATTGCTGGATGTAAGATTTATCAATCCATGTCGCGCCAAGCCGCACTTCAATCTCTGACGCATCCAAGTCTTTCGGCTGCGCCGCTTTTAAGGCTTCAACATTGATTTTGTATGCCGGGTCTTCTGATGCAGCTTTCTGTGCCTGGCGCAGCTTGCGGCGCACATTGCCGGATAAATATTCGTCTGCAGTCTGCCATTCGCCTTTTATTGGGTCTTTATAAATGACGCCATGCAATTCCTGAATCAGCTCGGATTCATTCTTTCCCGTCAGCTGTGACATAAAAGGCAAGTCAACTTTGGCACGTTCCCCTATGGATACAACCAGGGCTTCCGATGCCGTATCTACGCTGGTGACTGTCTTATGCTGTTTAATCGTGCGTTTCGTAAACATGTCCGCTTTTCGTTCCAGCCTGCCGTCTTCATCCAAAATCTCAAGGGAACAGAGCAGATAGTAAGAGGAATCCCTATCAAACGCAAGGCGGTTTGCACGGCTGTTGATTAAGCCGTATTTACGGATGTAAGCGTCGTATAACTGGTTTAATTCCATCTGCTTCGCTTTAATCGCACTGTCCGGCGTATACTCATCCAGCTGCAGGGCAATCAGCCCATGTACACAATCACGGAGTTTTATCATGCCTTTGACACGGTTTTCGGCCATTTTGTTCAGTTCAGCTTTTTTCATGGCTTCGTTTTCACGGTAATACACTTTATTGCCTATCAGTGTGAAAGAGTAGTTCTTTACGCTGTCATCGGCTGGAAGCGTATCTTCTGGAATGCTTTCATTTGATTCTGTAAGTGCGGCTTTCTGATACGTCCCGTGGATAAAGGACACTGCCTTTTTAAGCTGTGCGGCAAGGTCAGCTCCGGGAATCGGCATGACCGTATAATCCTGCCCGCCGTACTGCGTACTTTCAGAAGAAGGCGTTCCCAAAACCATTTCAGGATGGTTCAGGAAATAATTATTGATAATAAATCCATCTGCATTCATTCCGGTCTGCACCCATTCCGGGGCTTCGTCTGCCGGGGTATCGCGTTTCTGTAAGAATAAAATATCAGACACCACTTCTGTACCAGCATTCGCTTTAAATGCGTTATTTGTCAGACGCACCGCTCCCAGAAGGTCAGCCTTTTGGGCAAGATATTCCCTTACATCTGTATTCTGGGAATCCATAGTGTAGCGGGTTGTTATGAATGCAAGGACACCGCCCGGATGCACCATATCCAGCGATTTCGCCAGAAAGTAGTTGTGAATGGAGAATCCCAGCTTATTGTATTCCGGGTCGTTGACTTGATACTGCCCGAACGGCACGTTTCCGATAGCAAGGTCAAAGAAGTCGTTCTGGAAGTCTGTCTTTTCGTAGCCTGTGACATGGATTTGCGCATTGGGATATAAAAGCTTTGCGATACGCCCACTGATGCCGTCAAGCTCCACGCCGTACAGCTTGGATTTTGACATCTCTTCTGGGAGCAAACCGAAGAAGTTGCCGATGCCGCAGGACGGTTCAAGGATATTGCCGGATGTAAAGCCTATATTGGTAAGGGCAGCATAAACCGCCTTGATAACTGTGGGACTGGTGTAATGGGCATTCAGGACGGATGTTCTGGCGGAAGCATATTCTTCCGGGGTCAGTGTTGCTTTCAGCTCCTGATATTCCTTCTCCCAGCCAGCTTTGTCTGGCTCAAATGCATCTGGAATGCCGCCCCAGCCGACATATTTAGATAGAATCTGCTGTTCATCAGGCGTGGCAGTGCGGCTTTCAGATTCGATTTGCTTGAGGGTTTTGATTGCTTCCATATTCATTTGAAACTTGGCTTTCGGTCCGCCCTCACCCAAATGCTCATTTGTGATTATAAAATTACAGGGTACAGGAGCAGATACTTCTGGTGCGTCAAGTGTATTCTGCACGACTTCTGTATCCGTGGGAACTGGCTCTTCTGTATCTGGTGTAAGCTGCTTTGTGTTACGTGAATCACACTGCAGCATATCATGAAAACGGTCTTTGCTTTCCACGCGGAAGATAGGGTATCTTTGCGACGGGTCACGCAGCTGCACATCATATATGTCGATTTTCGTAATTTCATAGGCAGTATCTTCCAGATACACGGTATCGCCAACCTGATAATTTGCAGGCTGTGGCTCCTGGCTGACTGGCTCAGCTTCAGCATCATCCTGGATGCTGTTTTCTGTATCTGTTGATTCTGATGTGTCAGGCTCCGGTTCTTTTGTATCGTCTTTCTGAACCTTTTCTGCCGTGTTTTCATCCGGTTCTATTATAGATGATAATGCCGGATACGTTTCGTCGAACAATTCATGCAGCATCCGAATACGAAACTTCTCCATATCATAATAGAGTTTCATGAACTCTGCATCTTTGACAGCAAGGACAGCGCGCTTGACTGCCTCTGTGCATTCCAAGGCGGCATTTTGTCTGTCTGAATTACGGCAGGCATTTTTATACGCATTGTCAGCCATGATGGATTTTTTAATGATGGGCTTGTATGTATCATAGACTTCCCGGACAGACATTTTCTGTGGCTGCGTATCGCTGTCATTGCCCTTTGACTGTGCAGGCTGGGGAATGTCCTTGGCTGCATATTTCTCGTGTTCATGATTATAGATAGTGACCGCAATGGTTCTCAGAATCTGTTCACTGGATTCGCTGACAGCCGCGCCGAGAATCTTAATGATTCTCGGCGTGTTGAAGTCCGGGATGTCCCTGAAATTCTCGCTCTTCAGATATTTCCACGGGTCAAAACCGCATCTGGCAAGAAACACATATGAGATGCTCGCGGCAGCGGCCAGCCGGAACCTGACGCTGGCCTGCTGCTCGTCCAGCCCTTCCAGGAAGCTCCCTTCACATTCATACATGATGTCTTTATGGTAATTTTTCCAGAAATCATTCGCCAGCTTTACGGCAACCATCTCAAGCTGGTACACAAGACCTTTTTCCCCGGATATGCTGAACCGTTCCTCCAAAGCCTTTGTGACGATGCCGCGGTATTCTTCTTTGTACTGCCATTGGAACAGGCTGGCGGAATTTCTCTTTAATTCCGTATCCCCGATGTCAAAGACATAACGTATCTTAGGATAGCCATTACGGTTAATGGCAATGAGGCCAATGCCTTTCGAGCCACGTCGGATATGCCGATTCATCCGCCTGGTCCATAAGTCAAACTCGGCGCATGCCGTAGCTTTTGGACGCTGGGAATGAATCATCAACTGGTCAGGAAATGTATAGCGGTACACATTAGATACCGTATTTAAGAATCCAACCCAGTTCTGGGAATTTTTCGTAACCTGTGCCGCTGTCTGTCCAGCAAGCTGTATGTAGTTCTGTAATTTTGTAGTCATAAGATAGCCCTCCTTTTATCGTTACGCCCAGAGTTGCCGGGCAATTAGATTTCCTGCATACGCACCCGCTCCTTTTATGCCGCAGGCAGAAAAAAATACACCATTTGCAAAATTACAGATGGTGTATATGCGTTGGTATTTATTTCTGTATGAATAGATGCTATAATGATGAAACAAATTGAAGAAAGCTGATTGTGAAATATCAATTTTGCATCATGGTCTTTCAATTCAGCATATTAATAGAAATGCACAAATAGTAATGCTAAGTCATCACAAACGTATTGACTCAGCATTGTTTATTTGTTATTCTTTATAGTAGAAATAAAGTCGGCAACGGAGGTGCGTAAATGGCAAGTACAATCCAAGTAAGAGTAGACGATGATTTAAAAACAAAGTCAGACGCTTTGTTTAAAGATTTAGGAACAGACACCACAACTGCAATCCGTATGTTTTTAACACAGGCGTTGGCAGTAAATGGCTTTCCATTTGAAATAAAAAGGGCAAATGCAAATCCATATAAAACATTAACAGAGCCTGAACTATTCTCTAAGCTGGAAAAATCGCGTGAGCATGCAGCACAGGGAATGTATAAAAACGCGGCAGACGTTTCCCATGATATGAGGGCAAAATATGGATTATAAAATAGTTGTCACAAGGGATGCAGAAGAGGACTTAGAGCGGTTTATTAAATATCTTATTGTTGAGAAAGAGAGCGTGCAGGCAGCAGAAAATGTACTGAATGATTACGATGCAACCATCGAAAGCCTAAAGCATGTGGCAGGAAATTTGAAACTGTGTGATAACCCAAGGCTGCGTCACTTAGAGTACCGCCGCATTAACTTCTTAAACCATAGATATTTTATGCTGTACCGTATTGTGGATAACGTAGTATTTGTGGACAATATTTTTCATGAGCTGCAGGATTATGAGAATAAGATGTATTAGTTATAGAGTGACAGTCCCGGTTTGACAAAAATCATTTTTCGTACAGAAGAAATATTGATAACACGCATTAAGCAATACAAAAAAATTACTGGACATTTCTCTGTATGGAGAAAAGAAAAACCATCTGTATAATCAGCAGATGGTCTATACAAGATAATTTCTTATGAATCAAGTGGTCTGATGCACTTCCGGAATACAGCTTCCAGTCCTGTATTATCGCCCTTGTCAAAAGACATTATGCTCCCCGTCAGCATTTCTTCATGGTCTGTGTGGGTCAAATCCAAAATATAGCCACATTTCAAACATAGCTCCCTGGCAAACTCCCTCTGGCTGCGGCCATTGCCCTCCCGGAACGGATGCAGCGCATTCAAGTCCGCATAATGCTCCGTAAAGACATGGATAAATCTTTCAGGATTGTCTTTTACGCGCATACAGTCCGTATAATATGACGGAAAGACAGACCGGGCATAGGTCTGGATATGCTGCACCAGACAGAACATATTTGTCTTTGCAATGTTCACCGTCCTGATTTTTCCGGCCCAGGGGTACAAATCCTGAAAGATATGCTCATGGATGCGGCAAAGATGGTTAAGGTTAAAATTTCCATGAACAGGCTGTTCCTGGAGCTGGTACAGCCGTATGGCTGCAAGTCTGGTTTCAGCGGTCAGCAGCCGTTCTTTATCATAGATATTCAGTTTATTTTTTAATACGGATGAAGCAGGATAACAATATACATCAGCCATCTTTGTACTCCTTTTTTATCTCACGGATAAGCTGGTTTGCTGTTTTCTCTCCAGCTGCAATCTGCGTGAGATTCTTACGGGTTTGCTTATCCAGCGGCATATCTTCGATAGCCATAGTTGCCGCAACCTGTTTAATATGAAATTGTTTCTGTGGTTCCAGTTCTTTCATTCTCAGGTTCCTCCTCTGGTTTTATTATATATCTTGCTGTAATAAAATCCATCTAAAAATTTCTCTCCGAACAGTTCATTGAGCATCCAGCCTAAAGGCCGGATGCCGCAAGTTGCCTGCCATATTTTGAATAATCATCCCTGAATACCATATACACAAGCGTTCTTTCTTTCAAAATATCAATCTCTCCTTTCTTAAAACATGCAACAGCGTACAGAAAAAGAGGTACAGAAGAAATGGAGTGTGAGAATGTGAGAAACCTGTGAGATTTTAAAATCATGTTTTCTCACGCTAAAAAGCCTGATAAATCAAAGGAAACAGGCAAATGTGAGAATGTGAGATTTTATTTTATATTAAAGCTTTAGAAAATTATATATGTATATTATTATGTGTATATTTATATATATATAAGGGTTTGAAAAAATTTTCTCACATTCTCACGCCGTTTAAACCCTTGCCTGTACTGGATTTAAAAACAGGCATTTTTCATTTTCTCACATACCTTAAAAACCCTCATAAACCAATACTTTTGTGTATGAGATTATCTGTACTTTCTCACATTTTCTCTCACACTTTTCTCACAATACTAAGTCTCTACCATAATAAAATTCATCCATTATTTTTTTGCAGGCTTCTTCACTTTGTAAGCCGTAATGCCCATGGTTCAAGGTTTCCGCTTTCTGGTTCCAACACGTCCAGACAGCGTATGTGCCGTCGTCTTTTTTCGCTGCTACCATGTAAAGATGGGAATCGTCAGGATGATACGACTTCTTCCTGATTTCCAGAATCGTGTATCCGGGAAGATGCTCTTTCAAGTAAAGCGTTACCTGTTCCATGACTTCCAATAATCCGGTTTCCATATTTATTCTGTACCTCCTTCCGGGATTCTTCCAAAATTATACAACTCCAGATTTTCATACACCCAAGAATCTGCAGGATACTCTCCCGCGAGCCTTACCCCCATGTATCTCCAATCCATAGGACAGTTATAGGTGGATGCAAACTCGTCCAGAATATCTTTCACCCATCTGATTAAGTCAAAATTTCTTTCATCGTCTGCATGTGCAATTATCCCTTTTATCGTTTCTTCCATGTACAAACTCCTTTCTCATATCTTACATGTACCGTTTCTTTCCGTCGCTGCAGGCTGCTTTTATAAAAAGCATCTGCCCGCGTTCCTTTGCGTTTCTGACTATGGTTTCCGCCTGCCCCAATATCGGTGTTTTACCGAAATACTTTCCGTTGTCCGTGGGGCATTGCGGGCACTCATAGATTTCATAGTACAAAATCGTATAATCTTCCATTTCTGTCCGCTCCTTTCGTTATGGTTTGTTTTTGGACAACAAAAAAGAGCCTGTTTACGGCTGGCTCTAACGTCGTCTTTAAGCGCATTATTATACTTCGGCTTCAACACCCTTTATCAGCCCCAGGGAAACAAGCAGGCTGACCGTATCTTTGATGCCGCACATATAAGAGATGTCGGCATAACGGTGGTTAGCTGTTGATGCACATGCCACATAATCATTTATGACCTTTCTCTGCCCTTTGGTCAAGTCAAGGTTTTCATAACGCTGTGCCAGTTCATTTTCATCTTTGATGTCATTCAGATAGATTTCATCTTTCCACGCCAAAGCATCCCTACTCCTGTCCATGAAATTACCCATGCCTTTTTTGATTAAGTCTTCAATCAGCTTATTCATTTTCGTCTCCTTTCGGTGATTATGTTTCAAAAAATGCACCCGTGTTCTTTTTTACTGTTGTTCATGGGAGAATGTTACGGAGAAATCCAAAGAGTGAAAAAAGCAGATTGCTGTACAGCATAGGCTTTTAACATTCTTTCCTGAATGGAGCATTATAGTATGAAAATCCCGTGGGTTCACCACGGGATTGTTATTTACGCTGCAATCTTCTCTTTTAATCTTTCGAGATGGCATTGTACTGGAAGTTCGAAGTTGTCAGCGTTGTCAAGTTCCGGATGCTCTTTAAGCGTATTAATGACCTGCATGTTGCACTTGTACCAGTCTGTTTCACTGATGATTGTCTTATCTGCAATAATCAGTTCTGGATGCACATTTTCGTCATTGCGCTTTTTGATTGCAGTCTGGATTCTTTTACACTCCTTCTGTGCATCTTCAAGGCGGGTGAATGGCGCTTTATAAAATCTTTCGACGGATGGGACGCCTTTCATCGGGCACATGAAGTTCTCAGCTGCGATGTAGATAAGATTTTCCGGCTCAATTTCCATTATGTTATAAGATACACAATAGGATACCTGGCCTGCGTAAAAGTTCTGTATAAGCTGATTTTCTTTCGGGTTCCAAAAAGCTTCCAATTCGTAACCGTCTGATGATGTTATTGTAAATGCCGCCTTGCTGCAGATGCATTTTGTGATTTCTTTCAGTGTTGGTATGTCTTCCAGCGCTGTTTTCTTTTCAGAATCACTCGATGAGATACACATACTCGTCAGTTCTCCATAAACGTGTTTTGCAATGGCTTTGGAAGCGTCCTTAAGTTCAAACCTGCCGTCTTCCTGCAGATAGCTTGACCATGTACTGGTATCATGCCAGTCAAGGCCTCCGTATGTGTTTACGCATACATAGGTATTTTTCACAGATTTAACCATACCGTATCCTCCTTTAAGTTTTTATTCTCTTTTATAATAAATCCCGGAGTTCCGATTAGGAACTCTTTTAAACCTTTTACTCACACGCTTCCATGCCCCTTTTGATTTGAATGGTTTTCAAGCACAAAAAAAGAGCCTGTTTTACAGCTGGCTCCAAAGTCGTTCTTAACATTGTTTTTACTTCAATGAGAAATCAACACATCTGCACCCGCACTTTTCTCTTGCGCTCCGCTACCGGATATGCTATATTATAAACAGAAAAAGGGAAAGCCATAGAAGCGGCTCTACCCCTTTAGCAACAAATTACACCCTCCGAAAAGGGTCAGCCGTCACTATTGCGAGTAGTGGCGGCTATTTCTTTTTTCCCTTGTAAATCTGATAAATCAAATAAGCAAGGGCAACAATGAGTATTCCTATCTGAATCAAATCAGCATATGTAACATACATTGTATCGCCCTCCTTTTTTCGTACCCAAAGGGCATGATATCTGGAGGACTGTGACACTCTCTAAAAAAACAGAGGGGTAAAGCCGCCCTTTGGCTCTATGGTTTTCCCATAAAGGGAGTATAACACACATTTTTCGGTCGAACAATCTAAATACTCGGATGATAAAACGATGTGGAAAAAGCAGATTGTCGAATGACATCAGATATGCTATAATTCACGAATGGAGTAACCTTGTTACAAGGTGGTAGCCTCCCTAACTTCACAGAAGAGGGGAGGTGATGCATATGAGTACATACGAAGTTTTAAGCCTGCTGTTTTTGGGCGGTTCGTTCCTCGTTGCATTGCTTGCCTACATAGATAGGAACAACAAGCGAAAATAAATAAACCTACCTTGTAATCTTGGCGGATGCAGGTAGGTTTATATAACTATGTGTGGAGGCTAACCACTTTGTGGGCGGTTGCTCCTTTTCTATAATATAACATTTCTGAATCTAAAAATCAACCGTATTTTTAATCTGGCAGATTACCTCATATCATATTAAAATGCCTAAACGCCGCCACAATCGCTTTTTCTTTCTCCGGCGGACATTTCGGCACACGGCTTTTATTATCACCCACATTATAATTCAGACGCTTTACTGTTGCTGATATAGGAAAATCTTTTCTTAGTTTCAGTACAGATATACCGCGCTATTCCAGTTCCATTTTTCCAAGCTCCGCTAACTGGTTTCGTTTTCTATATACAACTGCTGTTATATGGACTGTCATGTGTCCGTCATCTGCCCAGTAATACATGATAAAATTTTTTACCACTATTTTCCTGACTCCCTGTTTTCTCCATTTTTCAGCATCAACCAGTGGATTACGCTCTGGCATGTTCTCTAATGAAGCAGCCGTTTTTTTCATTTCTAAAAACAAATCATATGCCGCCTGCGGAGCAAGAAGTTCATCCGCAATATAGTCCCTTATTGCCTTCATCTGCGACAGGGCATATTTTGTAATTTTTACGTTATACTGTTTTCTCATGATTATCTAAGCCCATCCATAAGACAGTCAAAAGCTTCTTCATAAGGGAGTGATTCTCCCCTTTTTGCCTGCTCCAATCCGGCCCGCATCATTTCATCAAACTCTGCATCGGTCATCGTATCATGGGTTTTGATTTCTGAAGGCAGCTCAACCGAAAAAGGAATCCCCCTTTTCATAATTACCTGCCTGTAGGTCATATTAATAAAAGCAGATGCGGATACACCAAGTTTATCCAGTATATCTTCCGCCTGTTTCTTAACATCAGGTTCCACTCTGACATTTACGTTTGCGCTTCGTGTCGCCATGTTGCCGCCTCCTTTCTTTTTTTTATTATATCCCATTTGTGCTGTAAAATGCAACACAATTACTGCCTATTGCTTTCTTATTTTGGAATGTAGGATTGAGAGAGAATAAGCATGATTCTATTAAAAAATAATATATAAATCAAAAAAGCCTACGACGAAATGCCGTAAGCCACTTTTTGATTCATATATGTTTTAATAGAGAATATTTAACTCACTTTCCTTCCAGATTTCTTCAAAGGAAACATTGTTAATTTCCGCTCGTTCTATCAATTGTTCCATGCTGTCAAAATACTGTTCCTTTTTCTCAACCCATATAGATACAAAGCCGCTCGAATTATCTTTACTAAGGAAACATATTTTTTTGTCATATTCAAATTCTAATTCTCTTCCATGCTCAATTAGATAAGATAATGCTTTTAAAGACTTATTGTCAAATAATTCCTTTGCCATTTTATCATGCATATTCATAAAGTTCTCCTTACTTACCGCCCATATTTTTCTGCTGATAAGAGATAAGTTTCTATGGTACATACAGTCGGATCGACAATCCAATATTCCTTGACGCCGGATCTTTCATAAAGTTCCTTTTTATATCCGCTGTCATTTTTGCTGTACTGGGGGATAAAACCTCTGCAATCAGATCGGGCGCTCCATGGATACCGTCTGGTTTTATAATGTCTTTGTTGCAAATAATCATTGCATCAGGGATTACATTATTTTCTTCCGTGATAAAAACGTCTACGCCATCACAGAACCCTTCACACGTTTTGCCTTTTAAATAAGTTCGGAAAATATGGTAGATGTTTCTGACCACCCGGTTATGGTTTATGGATGGCCGCGAGGACATCAGGATAACCTTTGTTAAACTTTTACATGTTCCCATTTGAAGTGGAAGTATCGTAATATCTTATTTTCTTTGACAGATATCATTTTATCACAGAAATAAAGAAAGTGGTAAAAAATTTATAATTCACCTTATGTAAATAAAAATACAAAAAATATTCGATAATTTGAATTTGATCTTAGTACTACAGCGAACAATATATCTTTAAATCATTCCGGTATAATGCCGACACAAAAAGCTGCACCCATCAGGAAAATTCAGGAAACGAAAGCCACTTACCGTACAAGCCTGCCAAAACCGCAGTCAGCCAGAGGACAGGGGGTGCGGAATTCGCCTTGTAACAGGATTTAGCGGTTCTTAAGTATCCCTGCGATTCCCAGCAATGCCCTGCCATGGATGGCAGGGCAAGC
>OFFR01001156.1_pt1 | contig 12114 bp, 7 predicted proteins | sample 1521421 | NCBI WGS metagenome assembly OFFR01 (sample SAMEA3504087, study PRJEB24116) | mouse gut metagenome | biome: mouse gut; feature: mouse-associated habitat; material: faeces | place: Denmark | collected 2011 | reverse complement strand
TGCGGCTGCTTCTGAGGAAAGCGCCGAAATGGATTCGCTGTATTTTGTGGGGGATTGTGGCCATCCGGCTGATCTGCCCGGTCTCCTTTGAGAGCACCGTCAGCCTGGTTCCCAACGCGGAGGACATCGCCTCTGCCATGGTTCGCTTTTCCGGGGAATCCATGGCTGCGGACGGAGGGCCGACGATTGTCAGCCCTATCGAGATAGGCGGAGCGTCTATGGATGCCCGTTCTGATGGCATGGGCGGCGGAGTGCCGGTGGCAGTCCGTCCCGACGGGACAGTCCCCGGCGGGCATTCCCTGGCGGCAGAATCCAGGGCGAATCTGCCATATCTTTGGATGGAGACAGGGGGAATCCTCTGGATGATTGGCTTAGGCTGCCTGTTGGGCTATGCGCTGGTGGGTTATCTCCGCCTGCGCGGGAGCGTCTCAGAGGCCATCCTTCTGCGGGACAACATATGGATCGGGGATAGGGTGCCATCGCCTTTCATCCTTGGGATGTTTCGCCCCAGAATCTATCTTTCTTCCAGCGCGGAGGAAAGCCAGATGGGGTACATGCTGGCTCATGAGCAGGCCCATATCAGGAGGGGAGACCACTGGTGGAAGCTGCTGGGCTATCTGCTGCTTGCGGTCTACTGGTTCAACCCGCTGTCCTGGGTGGCCTATATCCTGCTGTCCAGGGATATGGAACTGGCCTGTGATGAAAAGGTGATCCGCGGGCTGGACGAAGCGGAAAAGAAATCCTATTTATTTACACTACTGAACTGTAGTACACAGCGCAGAATGGTTCTGGCCTGTCCGCCCGCTTTTGGAGAGGTGGGAGTGAAGCAGCGGGTAAATGCGGTATTGGATTATAAAAAGCCCGGATTCTGGGTGGTGCTGGTCTCCGTTTTCCTCTGCCTGATCGTGGCGGTATGCTTTTTGACCACTTCGCCGAAGACCTGGCAGATAAAGGTGACCATACCGGCAGAGGGCACCGAGAGCTTTTATTATTCGGATGAGGAAATCAGCCCCAAGGGCAATACCCTTACCCTGTATGCCGGGGAGGGGATGGGAGACGGTATGATCGTGCTGCTCCCGGTGGAGGTCAGCCAGGAGAACGCATATGACGAGCCGACTTACATCACGCCGGGGATGCCTGTGAAGCTGGATGTGGAAAAAGGCGCCTGGTATAAAATCGGGGTAAATAAGATGCGGGACCCGTCCGGGGAAGATAAGGTGGTGTATCTGTCGGTGGAAAATGTGGAAGTGAGGATTGCGGCGGGAGCCGGAACCGGAGCGGAAGCCGGAGCAGGAACGGGAACCGGAACGGATGTAGGGATGGGAACCAGGGCAGAAACAGGGACGGGATCGGGAACCGCAGCACAGGAGGAACAGATTTCCGGCGAAGAAGCGGGCGAAATTCTGCAGAGGTATCTGTCCGACGCAGGCCAATGGGCGGCTGACTATGTGTTAGAACCCACGGATCCTACAGACGGAATGGTCGGGGAGAGGAAGGTCTATCGTTTTGAGGTAAGATATCGGAAGTCCGCCGGACAGGACGCTGGTAGGCTGATGGCCAATTATGCGATAACAGATGACGGAAATAACATCTATCAATATGATTCTGCCAATGATGCCTATATCGCCCTCCGGGAAGACGGTCAGGACATTGTGCCGGAACCTCTGGAGGGAGCGATGCCGCTGGCCCCTGTCTTTCCCATAGAGTTTCTGTTTGCGAGCGGCGCAAGCTCCTCCGGGACAGAGCTTGTGCTGAACCAGGACGGCTCATTTGCCGGACAGCATTTCGACCATGAAAATGCCACAGGCGATGGCTATTCCAAAGGCACATGCTATCTCTGCGATTTCAGCGGGCGGTTTGAAGATATCAGGCAGATAACCCCATATATCTATTCGATGACCCTGGCCGAGCTCGACACGGAAAAGGAGGAAGGGGAGGAATGGATAGAAGATGACGTGTTATATATCGCCGCAAGACCATATGGCCTGGAGGACGGAGAGGAATTTCTGCTCTATACGCCGGGCGTTCCGCTGGAAGAGATTCCGGAGGAGTTCCTGTCATGGTGGATGGGGCGGGGGAGCTATCAGGAGGATGGGGGAAGCCGCCAGACCTTGCCTTGCTACGGACTGTTCAATATAGCCACTGGGGAAGGGTTTTTCCAGTACGAGAGGGACAGGGCAGAATGGTGACTGCATCGTCAGGAAACACGCATTGGAGGTTTTGGGAAAAGACTATCGAGATTCATTCTTTGGCTCTGAGGTCTGATTTCGCAATGCCTCCAATTCTGCTTTGAGCTGTTCGTTTTCAGCTTTGAGTGCATTGTTGGCTTCAGCAGCGTCTCTGAGCTGTTCGCTTAAGATGTTGACAGCTTGGAGATTCTGTTCAAAATCATGATAAAAATTGGAGAAATACTTTTGCAGTACCAGCTTTTCTATTTGCTTATATGTACCTGACGAAGGCAAAATTCGTCCGCTTTGCTGGTAAAGTATCCTATTGACACTGACAGTCCTGATATCATTCAGTTTTAATACCGAATCACGGATGATGAATGAAAATTCGCTGTTTTTCAGTAGAAACATATCACTTTTGGAATCAGGATGGTCAATGGGATGATAAACATCAGAATGCTTATGCGAATCAAAGGAAAAAATCGGGAGAACATAGAGCAGTTTTTGCTTCACGCCAATCACAAGTCCTCTATGTTCATAGGACATTTCAGGGATAAAGTTTTTCCCAAACTCAAACTGATATATTTCGCCTTTCTTTACGGCTTTATGTCGGAAAGGTTTGGTTCTGTTGTCTGCCCACCGATAATCTGATTTTGAAAAGCGGCCAAGTTCGTCAGAACTGTATGTATTTCTCAGGACGGTCTCGTTTGTTTTGTTTTGTGCTTTCAGATATTCTTGCAAGTGCTGTACCTCCTTTTGAGACAAAAAGGGCATGGCGCTAACCATGCCCTGCTCTGGCTGCCCAGAGAGACCTCGTCGGTCAAATTATCCTTTCAAATGCGGCCTCGTCGGCCAAAAAACACTTTACAAGTGCGAAAGAACAATTTTGCGGAGACAGAATTTGCCTCTTTCTCTATTATACACAATTCTTCAAAAAAATCTACTGCATTTTTATGATTTGTAGATAAATTATAGGGAAGGTGAAGTCGGTCGCCTTTCACAGAGAGGTAAAACCAACTTATATTATGCTTGCATATGTAAAGGAGAGCAATCCATGATGATATTAAATTTAATCAGGAAAGACTTGATTTAGAGGAATGGGAGTGACAGTATCTCTCCGGTTGAACCGGGAAGCGGAAATATCAACTTCTGCTTTCTTGCGGCCGGCAGCTTTTTAAAGCTATAATATTCCTATACAAAGCAGAAAGCGGCCGGACAAAAGCCCATGAAAGCCAGAGCCGTCCCGGTGTGCCCGCAGCCTGTGAATGTATGAAGACATGACAAAAACCAGGAGGTACCGGAAATGATCGACCGAGAACAGATAGGAATCAGAATAGCGGCCTTGCGGAAAAAAGCGGGCCTGTCCCAGCAGGCCCTGGCCGAAAAGCTGGGGGTCAGCGCCCAGGCCGTCAGCAAATGGGAGGGAGGAAGGAACTTGCCGGACATCGACATGTTCCGGGAGCTGGCATGGCTGTTCCATATGACCATAGACAGCATCGTGGAAGGGGATCTTACATTTGCCCAGAAAAGCAGCCAGAAAGCCCTCCCAGCCAGCGTGGAAGCCCTCTTCCCGGATGCCGAAAGGCGAAGGCTCCTGGGCAGCCTGTCCACCTACTGCTCCGACACGGAACTCTACAATATCGCCAGGGAGCTGGCCGAGGGAAGCCTGGAGCTGACCGTCCAGGCGGGCATCGTGAGAACGGAAAGCGCGGCCTGTCAGGAGGGCAGGGCACACCAGGAAAGCGGCATATGCCAGGAGGGACGCCCCAGGACGGGGGAGAGAAAGGTCTCCATACCTGCCAGCCTTCTCGGCGAGAACACGCTGCGGGAGACAGCGCCCTATTTCGCAAAGGCCCTGGGAGAAATGATGGGCAACACGGAGCCGGGTCTGCGGCGGATCGAGGAGCTGATGCGCTGCCCGGAATGCGGAGAAAAGCTTTCCCTTGGGAACAAAGACGAAAACAAGATAAGTTTTGTCTGTAAAAACAGCCATCCCTACGATGTGACAGACGGCGTGGTATATTTTGGCTCCCGTGAGATTCCTGGAGAGCTGTGGTCTCTGTACATGAGGAATTACCAGGATTATCTCCGGGAACAGCGCCATCCGGGGAATCCGCGCTATCAGATGGGTGCCGTTCCCTGTAGCGAGGTGCGTTGGCAGACGTTGAAAAAACTCCGCCCCCGGGTGATTCTGGACATGGCCTGCGGCACCTGCAACGGCCTAAAGTATGACTTGCAGCGCATCAACTGGCCCTGTCTCGTGATTATGGCAGACCTGTCCCACCGCATCCTCAAGTACAACAAGCGGTATTTCAGCGAGGAGATGGTGAACCCTTACGTGGATATCGTGTGCCTGGCCTGTGACTGCGCCCATCTGCCGATTCGGGACGGCTGCATCGACATGGTGGTCTCAAACGGCGGATTTGAGAGCATGCAGTCCAAAATGATGGACGGCTTCCGGGAGGGATACCGGGTGCTGAGGCCCGGCGGCCATGCGGTGTACAACATCAGCATCGTGGGGGACCATACCTCGGAAAATACGAAAAAATGGGAATATCTATACGGCACACTGGATGAAAGCTATTCCCTGCATGAAAAACTCTACGATATAGAAGAGTGGGAACAGGTCTGCAGGAGCACAGGATACGCCGCCACAGAGACGAAAGAAATCTACGGGGAGCTGCCCGCGCCGGAGGGAGACGTGTTCCCCTTTGAGAATGAAATCTTGCAGTGGATGGGGGAGTATCTGTGCGTATCGGAAAAGCGACCTGCCCCTGTGTCCTGAAAGCGTCTTTCTATACAAATCCATACAAAGCTATATAGCCTCCTGAGGGATTGCCCCCCCGGAGGCTTTTTTTCGCTTTTAGTCTGAATCCTGTGGCGCCGGCGGGAAAACTGCCTCTTGGTCAACATGCCGGGCTTTTTTCGCCCCGCAAATCCGATGGATGGGCTTTATGACATGGGAGATACTGAGAAGGGGAACGATTTTGGACACAATGGACAAAAATCGACTCTTTACGCGGTTTCCGCCTCCGTGATAGATTTAAGCCAACACAGGCGGGGAATCCGGATGCCGCCTGGAAGAAGAATAAGGGGGTGTACCATGGGTACTCTGTCGAAGCTGAAGAAAAGGTACTTTGGGAAAAAGAGCATGCTGCAGCTATATCTTCTGGCAATCATACCGATAGCGTGCATTATACTGTTCTGCTATGTCCCGATGTCCGGGATTCTGATCGCGTTTAAGGATTACAGTGTCCGCAAAGGGATTCTGGGAAGTCCGTGGGCAGGAATGAAATACTTCGAACAATTGTTCGGAACGCCGATTTTTACGGATATCCTGAGGAATACCATCGTGCTGAGCCTGTTGGGGCTGATAGTCGGATTTCCTTTTCCAATCCTGCTGGCTCTGGCCTTTAACGAAATCCGGAACGCCAGGATCAAAAAGACATTGCAGACGATTTCCTTCGCCCCCTATTTTATCTCGACGGTGGTAGTGGTGGGCATCCTGAACCAGATTTTCTCTTACCGCTATGGCGTCGTAAACGGGGTATTGAACCTGCTGGGGCAGGAATCGGTGAATTTCCTGGGAATGAGGGGGTTCTTCCGGCCGGCCTATGTCCTCTCCGGCGTCTGGCAGGGGGCAGGGTATGGATCCGTGCTGTACATAGCGGCGCTTTCCAGCGTGGACCTTTCCCTGTATGAGGCGGCGGCCCTGGACGGGGCCAGCAGGCTACAGAGGGTCATCTATGTGGACCTGCCCTGTATCGCGCCTACCATCATCATTTCCCTGATCATGAATACAGGCAGCATCCTGAGCGTAGGGTTCGAGAAGGTGTTCCTGATGCAGAATCCCGTGAATTACGGCGTGTCGGAGATCATATCCACCTATGTGTACAAGACGGGCATCGTGCAGGCGCAGTTCAGCTTTTCCACAGCGGTGGGGCTGTTCAATGCGGTGGTGAACTTCGTCATCCTGCTTCTGGTCAATACAGTGGCGGGCAAGGTCTCGGAGACCAGCCTTTTTTGAAAGGGGGAGGAACTATGGCAGGACATATCAAAACATCGGCGGGCGACAAAGCGTACCTTGGAATCATCTATCTGTTCCTGGGATTATTTACCATATGCACCATCTACCCTCTGGTCTATGTCGTAAGCTGTTCCTTTTCCAGCCCGGAGGCTCTGGTGCAGGGGAGAGTCTTCTTCTGGCCCGTGGAGTTTGGCTTACAGGGATACCAGGCGGTCTTTAAGAACAGCCAGGTCTGGTCAGGATATCTGAATACGATTCTTTATACAGTGGTGGGAACCATGGTGGGAACGGCCGTCACCATGATGGCGGCCTATGTCCTCTCCAGGCGGGAATTTCCCCTCAGGAAGGGGATGACGGCGCTGTTCATGGTGACCATGTTCTTCGGGGGCGGAACCATACCCATGTACCTGTGGCTCAAGAGGCTGCACATGCTCGATACGATATGGGCGCTGGTGCTGCCGGGAGCCTGCAATGTATGGATGACTATCATCGGGCGGACATTCCTTCAGTCCTCTGTACCGGAGGAGCTGTTTGACGCCACCTGCCTGGACGGGGGAGACTATCTCCGGTATTTCACCAAAGTAGTCCTGCCCCTCTCCAAGCCCATACTGGCGGTGATGGCCCTGAATTTTGCCCTGGGGCACTGGAATTCCTACTACAGCGCGCTGGTGTACCTGAATGATGCCGGGAAGTACCCGCTGCAGATCGTGCTGCGGAATATCCTGATCCAGAATACAGTGGACATGACGGATATGGGCAGCGGCATGGATGTGAACAGCATGCTCCACAATCAGTATCTGTCGGAGCTTTTGAAGTATTCGCTGATCATCGTGTCCAGCCTTCCGCTGCTGGTCATCTATCCTTTCCTTCAGAAGTATTTTATCAAAGGTGTGATGATCGGCTCCGTGAAGGGATGACTGTGGGAATGGGACGAAAGGGGCCTGTGGACGGAGGCCAAAGGCGCTCCGTATCATATAGAAGAATATAAGGTGGATATGAGCATGATGAAGAGGAAGAGACGATTGGCGCTGGGGCTGGCGGTATCTGTAGCGATTGCGATGTGCGGATGCGGCTCGGGCGGCTCGGAGGGCAGCGCGCAGGAGAGCCGGCCGCAGGAGGGGACAGAGGCACAGGACAAAGATGCCGGGGCTTCCGAGCAGGCGGCAGGAGCGGAGAGCGTCTTCCCGCCGGAGGAGACTGTGACGATCAGGGCGATGATGTGCCAGATTCCCGGCGTGGTGGAACTGGAGCAGAATACGGTGTTCCAGGACCTGGAGGCGTACGCCAATGTGGATTTCGAGCTGACCCTGGTGCCGGAGGAAGGGTATAAGGACAAGCTGAACCTGATGATGGCCAGCGACGATTACCCTGAAGTCATCACGCACGCCGATTTCTCGAACCAGGATCTGGAGAAGTACGGCGTGGAGGAGAAAATCCTGATACTCCTGAACGACCTGATTGACCAGTATGCGGTCAATCTCAGGGAAAGGCTGGCGGAGCATCCCGAATGGGAGGAGCAGATGAAGAGCTCCGACGGGAACATCTACGGGATTCCCTCCGTTGACTCCGGCGGGGAAGGGCATGGGGACTGCGGCTATAAAATGTGGATCAATAGGGAATGGCTGAAGACCGTAGATAAGGAAATGCCCACCACGACGGATGAGTTCAGGGATGTGCTCATGGCTTTCAAGAACGGGGATCCCAACGGGAACGGCATGGCGGATGAAATCCCCCTCACAGGTGCCACCGGCACCTGGGCGGCGGATCCGTATCTGTTCCTGCTGAACGCCTTCGGATATTTCGATGAGCTCAACTACTATGTGAAAGACGGAAAGATCCAGAGCATCCTGGACCAGGATTATCTGAAGGCGGGGCTGGAGTACATCCACGGCCTGTATGTGGACGGCCTGATCGATCCGGCTGCTTTTACCCAGAGCCTGGAGCAGATGACGGCTGTGGGAAACAATGAGGGGACGGTTATCGCCGGGACTGTATCCTGTGGCCATATAGGGATGTTCCTGGATATCAACAACCCGGAGCGGTATGGCCAGTACGAAATCATGATGCCCCTGGAGGGGCCCAACGGTTATCAGGCCATTCCCTACACTCTGCAGCACAATGTGAGCGGGGCAGCCTTCGCGATTACGGATGCCTGTGAGCATCCTGAAATCGCCATACAGATTGCGGATCTCTTCTGCGGCGAGGAGTGGAGCGTCCGGGGACAGGCCGGTAAGCAGGGGGAGGACTGGGATTATGCCGACGGCAGCAGGACAGGCATGGACGGCGTGACTGCCGCCAAGTATAAATGGCTGGCCTATAAGGCACAGGCGGCGGCAGACCAGAGCGTCAATAACTGGGACTGGACCCTGAGGCTGATAGAGCCTAACTGGAAGAACCTGTTTGAGGTGGACGGCGATATCATGGATTCCACGAATTATGAGGCGAGGCTGTATGCGGATACCATGAAGCTGAAACCCTACGCGGCGGATGTGGACATGATTCCGCCCCTTGCCTTCACGGGGGATGACGGGGATACCTATGCCCGGATGTCCACCGCGGTCAGCGACTACGCTAAAAATGCAATCGTGGAATTCATCACAGGGATCAGGGACATCGACGCGGATTGGGACGGCTATCTGGCCGATTTGGAGCGGCTGCAGTACCGGGATATGCTGGATCTGATTCAGAAGACAATCGACGCGCAGTAAGTGTATGCCTGTCAGGCCGGGGGAAACGCTTTTCAGAGAGGGGAGGCGTTTCCCCTGTGCAGGTTGGGGGGATTATGGGAGATAAATTTTATGCAAAAGGAGCCAAATCAATCTACTTCCGGGTTCTGAAAATGTTCCTGCTGATCGTCATGATACCTTTCCTGATCCTGCTGATCGTATACGCAGGATTGACCAGGAACATCGAGAATCTGATATGCGAGAGGAACTTTGAAATCGTAAAGACAGGGGCGGAGGATTTCGAGAGGCTGCTGAGCAATCAGGAAAATCTGGCAGTCTTTTTTGAGTGCAGCCAGGATATCATGAACTTTTATTATCGGGCGGACCCTCTGGCGGAGGGGAAGACCACCAGCGCCATTCTGGAGGCGCAGAATGACCTGAACGCCATGGGGATAGCCAACAGCGATGTCCTGAATATACAGATGTATGCGGCCCGCAGCGGCGCGTTGATCGACTATTCCACCTGTGCCCTGTACCTTGACAGATACTTCTGGAGCGGCAGCTTCGGGCTTGTGGGGTATGACTGCGAGGGCTGGGTCAGAGATATCCTCCAAAATGAGGAGCAGGCGGATTTTCGCGAGGCGGAAATGTTCTTTCGGGGAAATACCCGGGACGTGCTGATTTATAACAGGAGATACGCCAGCGTCAGCTCCGCAGGCGACAATAATCGAATCATCTTCTATATCGACGCTTCGAAGGTAAAAAACGCATTTTCCGCCGCACAGTATGAGGAGGGCTTTCTGGCGGTCATGGACAGCCGCGGCACTGTCATCCTGTCGGATCGCCTCACGGGAGAGAAGGAGCAGTATCTTGCCGACAGTGTCTTTGCGGAAAACGGATACCGCAAATGCACCATTGGAGGCAGGAAGATGCTGCTGGTGAATTATCGCAGCGGCACTTTGGGGCTCTCCTATGTGCTGGCGGTTCCCTACAGCGATGTCCCGGCCGTAGCGGAGCCGCTGATCCAGACAATGAAATACTTTATCCTGCTGGCGGCGGTCGTATGCGCCCTGCTTGTGGTCAGATTGTCCGTCCGTTGCTCCAGGCCTCTGGTCAAGGTGCACCAGACGCTGAAAATAACGGAAAAGAATATATCTATGGATGATTTTGTAGAGAGACTGGTGAAGACGGTCAAGCGCAATGAAGTCATGAAAGAGGAGATGCAGAGGCTTCAGGGACTGCTGCAACATGAGGTGTTCAAGAACGCCATGATGGGTAATGTGGCGGAAAAGGAGGAGATACAGGCGGCCATCGCCCAGAGCGGCATCCGGCAAAGGGCGGATTGCTATGTGCTTCTGATTCTGAGCTGGAACGATTTGGCGGACGACATCAACATCGAGGAAATCAGCGCCCAGAAGATTTACATGGTAAGCATCATCCGCAGCCTGGAAAAGGGCGAGGTGGAACTGGTATTCCAGCTCGACCTGGAGAAGTCGGTCATCCTCCTGTCATATGACGGCTGCTCCGGGCAGGAGGCCAGGGACAGGGGGGAAAGGCTGGGGAGGCAGGTGATGGAGGAAGCTGTCCGCAACATCAATTACAGCATATCCGTCTCAGGGGACATGTTCCACAGCCTGGAAGAGATTTCCAGAGGCTTTTTCCACGCGAAAAAAGCCCTGTCCGTCTCCCAGAACATATTCGGCGACCACCCTGTGCAGTGGTACGAGATTGTAAAAGGATATTTCGGGACCATGCCCCAGGATGAGGAGGAAGAGTACGCTTCCTCTCACAATGTGCGGGTGGTGGAGGAGATTCAGAAATATATCGTAGAGAATTTTTCCGATCCCGGGCTCTCTCTGACATCTATCGCAGAGGTGTTCTTCATCACGGAAGCGTATGTGTCGAAGCTGTTCAAAAGGATTTCTGGGCAGAATTTTTCCAAATATATCGAAAAAGTGAGGATGGAGAAGGCCAGGATTCTGCTGGAGGAGGGGAAGACGGTCAAAGCGGTCTCCGAGATGGTAGGCTACAACACGCCACAGGTATTCCGGCGGGCCTGGAAGCGATACTACAGCGGTCTGCCGTCGGAAAACCTGACTGCCAGGGCGGACAGGGAGAAGGATGCCGGGAAAATCTCTAAAAAGTCTTGAAATCCATAGGCCCCACATGCTATAGTGTTAAAGGCCGATGGATGCAAGGCTTATACTGCATAACGCTGAATACTGCCTAATGCAATCAAGCGATTGAACCAGTCAGCGTTATGCAGTCTGGTTTCACGGCAAGTGAAATCGTTAAGCAGTATATTTTCAGGAAAGACGGCATGGGGGAGACATGTTAGAAATCTTTTATCCGGACAATGAAGCGCAGAGCGCTTATGGAATCGATTATGAAGGACTGTACGGCAGAGGCTACCGGGGCGTCATCTTCGACATCGACAATACCCTGGTGCCCCACGGGGCTCCGGCGGACCAGAGGGCGAAGGCGCTCTTTGCCAGGCTTTGGGCTTTGGGCTTTCAGACCATGCTCCTGTCCAACAACAAGGAGCCCAGGGTGAAACTGTTCAACCAGGACATAGGCTCCGGCTATATTTTCAATGCCGGAAAGCCCGGGCGGAAGGGCTACGAAAAAGCCATGGAACAGATGGGCACCACTCCCCGGAACACCCTTTTTGTAGGCGACCAGCTCTTTACCGATGTGTGGGGGGCAAGAAATACAGGTATTTTTTCCATTCTGGTCCAGCCCATTGACAAGAAGGAGGAAATCCAGATTGTCCTGAAGCGTTATCCGGAAAAAATTGTCCTAGCCGCTTATAAGCGGAAATGCATCAGAGAAAACAGGGCTTATCTTGCAGATGGGGAAGCGTTTCCCCAATAATCCGGAAACAGTTTCCAGAGGAGGAAGAAGATGATTGATGGACATACGAAAGTCTGTGGGCTGATTGGAAACCCGGTAGGCCATACCATGTCGCCGGTGATTCACAATACCCTGGCAGAACTTTTTTCACATAATCTGGCTTATGTACCCTTTCCGGTGGAAAAGGATGTCCACCAGGCGGTTTTGGGAGCCTATGCACTGGATGTGCTGGGGCTGAACGTTACAGTGCCATATAAAAGCAAGGTAATGGAAGCCCTTTCCCAGGTGGACCCTCTGGCGGAAAAGATTGGGGCGGTAAATACCCTGGTGCGTACTGAGGAGGGTTTCAAAGGCTATAACACAGACATGCCAGGGCTGTACCGGGCGTTATGCAGCGAAG
>OFFR01001152.1_pt1 | contig 12155 bp, 9 predicted proteins | sample 1521421 | NCBI WGS metagenome assembly OFFR01 (sample SAMEA3504087, study PRJEB24116) | mouse gut metagenome | biome: mouse gut; feature: mouse-associated habitat; material: faeces | place: Denmark | collected 2011 | reverse complement strand
CCGGCATAAAACGGTAAATAAAAGTCAAAAGCAGCGTACTGATATGCGCGCCGTCCACATCGGCGTCCGTCATAATAATAATCTTATGGTAACGCAGTTTTTCAATATCAAAATCTTCATGGATTCCTGTCCCAAAAGCCGTAATCATCGCTTTGATTTCCGCATTTCCATAAATTTTATCTAATCTGGCTTTCTCCACATTTAATATTTTGCCGCGAAGCGGCAAAATCGCCTGCGTCGAACGGCTTCTCGCCGTTTTTGCGCTTCCTCCTGCGGAATCGCCCTCCACAATATAAATTTCACAGTTTTTCGGGTCTTTATCTGAACAGTCTGCCAGCTTTCCAGGAAGCGACATTCCTTCTAACGCTGTTTTCCGCCGCGTTAAGTCCCTCGCCTTTCTGGCGGCTTCCCTCGCCCTCTGCGCCAAAAGGGATTTTTCACAAATCGTTTTGGCAATCACTGGATTTTGCTCTAAGAAGTAAGTAAGCTGCTCACTGACTACAGAATCCACCGCTCCCCTCGCTTCGCTGTTTCCAAGCTTTTGTTTCGTCTGCCCTTCAAACTGAGGCTCTGAGATTTTTACGCTGATAATTGCAGTAAGCCCTTCCCGAATGTCTTCCCCGCTTAAACCGGAATCCGTTTCCTTGATAATCTTATTTGCTTTTGCATACTGGTTAAAAGTCTTTGTCAGCGCATTTCGAAATCCCGCCAGATGCGTGCCGCCTTCCGGCGTAATAATGTTATTTACGAAACTATACGTCGCATCATTAAAAGAATCATTATGCTGCATGGAAACTTCAACATAAACGCCGTCTCTTTGTCCTTCACAATAGATAATCTCAGGATAAAGCGGCTCTTTATTTTTATTTAGATAGCTGACGAACTCTTTAATCCCTCCGGCGTAGTGAAATTCTTTTTCCGTCACTGGTTCCGTCCTGTCATCTTTTAACACAATTCTTAGATCTTTTGTTAAAAAAGCCGTCTCACGCAAACGCTGCTTTAAAATGCCATAATCAAAAACCGTTTCTTCAAATATGCTGTCGTCCGGCATAAAAACTACCTTCGTCCCAGTTTGATCTATGGGGCATTCTCCTATGACTTTTAATGGATAAACTGTATTCCCTCTCTCAAACCGCTGTTTGTAAATCTTTCCTCCACTACAGATTTCCACCTCCAGCCATATGGACAGCGCGTTGACGACAGAGGCCCCTACGCCATGCAGTCCGCCGGACACTTTATATCCCCCGCCGCCAAATTTACCGCCGGCATGGAGAATTGTAAAAACAACTTCAACTCCCGTAAGCCCTGATTTATGGTTAATGCCGACCGGTATTCCGCGCCCATCGTCTACCACAGTCACGGAATTGTCTTTATTTACAGTCACCTCAATATTTTTACAAAATCCGGCTAAAGCTTCATCTACGGAATTATCCACAATTTCATATACCAAATGATGCAGCCCTCTTGATGAGGTGCTCCCGATATACATTCCCGGCCGTTTCCGGACTGCTTCAAGCCCTTCTAAAATTTGTAGTTGATCTGCTCCATATTCAGCGCTCATAGTTACCTCCTTCACTGATGCAAAACTGTTCCATTTATCACTTTGAACACGCGGTCTATAGGAAAACGGTTTCGTATAAATTCATCTAGCCCCGTACACGTTACGATAGTCTGGGTGCTGTTTATATGATTCAGCAAATAATTTTGCCGATGGTTATCTAATTCGGATAGTACGTCGTCTAAAAGTAAGATAGGCGTATCTTTAATGATTTTCTTTACAAGTTCAATTTCTGATAATTTTAATGCAAGCGCGCATGTCCTCTGCTGGCCCTGTGAACCAAATTTCCGGATATCTACGCCTTGTATGGAAAAAAATATATCGTCCCTGTGGGGTCCTATGGACGTCTGTCCATATTTTAAATCCTTTTCTCTCGTCTTTTCCAATTCTTTCCAAAAATCGCCTTCATATACATTTGGCTCATAAGATAAAAGCAGTTTTTCTCTGCCGCCGGAAATATTGCAGTGTATGCTTTGCGTAATTTCATTGAGAAGACCCACAAATTCACTTCTTCTTTGTATAATTTTACTTCCATATTCCACAAGCTGCATATCCCAGACAGAAAGCGTATCTCTTAACTCTGGACGAAAAGATATGTCTTTTAAAAGCTTATTCCGCTGATATAAAATTTTATTATATTTAGATAAGTCATGCAGATAGATTTTATCTAATTGACAAAGTTCAATATCCATAAAACGCCTTCGCTCGGAAGGGCCATTTTTAATTATATTCAAATCTTCTGGAGAAAAGAAAATAATGTTTAATATGCCAAACAGTTCACTGGCTTTTTGAATTGGGATTTGGTTAATGGCTATCCCTTTGGAACGGTTTTTCTTTAAGTGTATATCGATCTGGAATTGTTTTTCTTTTTTCTCTACAGAGATTCGGATATGGGATTCTTCGCGCTTGAATTGGATCATATCTTTGTCTCTGCTTCCCTTATGCGATTTTGTAGTCCCTCCGACATAAATTGCCTCTAAAATATTTGTTTTTCCTTGCGCATTGTCTCCATAGAGGATATTTGCGCCCTTTTCAAAGGAAATATGAAGCGTTTCATAATTACGGAAATGGTTTAATTCCAGCGATTTGACAATCATTTTTTGATTTTAATAATCTCATTCCCAAAAGATATGGCGTCTCCTGAGTAGAGTTTTCTCCCTCTGCGCGTTTCCGTCTCCTCATTGACAGTAACCAGTCCGTCTAAAATAACCATTTTCGCTTCGATGCCAGAACTGACAAGCCCTGCTTTTTTTAAAGCTTGGCCAAGACGGATAAATGTTTCATTTTCACGAATTTGAATTTCCATATTTCGTCTCTCCAATCTGATTTAGTTCGCAGATGAATTAAAATTAACGGGAAGGATTAAATAAATATAACTTTCATTTTCATCTTTAATAAAACATGGGGCTTTCGGGTTGACCATGTAAATTGTAATGGATTCATCGTCAATTACACGAAGGGCGTCAATATAGAATTTCGGATTAAATCCAATTAAAATATCTTTGCCTTCTTTTTCAATGTCTATTTCTTCATTCATGGAACCAATAAAAGAGTTGATTTTCAGTTCCATGGAATCGTCCGTGATATTCATAATAATCGGTTTTTTATCGCCTTCTTTTATGAGAAGGGAAGCCCGGTCAATACAATCTAATAATTCTTTTTTATGGATTGTAAGTTTCGTTTCGTAATCAGAGGAAAGCATCTGTTCAATTTTAAAATACTCTCCTTCGATTAATCTGCTCACAACCATCGTTTGGTCAAATTCGAATACAATGTGGTTTTCCGTTAAAAAAATCATTACGTCTTCTTCTGCTGATCCCGGAATTATTTTACTAATTTCATTTAATGTTTTTCCCGGCACGATTACTTTCTTGTGTTCATAGGAGTTTTTTAATTCAATATTACGTATGGAAATGCGATGGCCGTCTAAAGAAGCGACTTTTAATAGGTTTTCATTGATTTCAAACAATTCTCCAGACATTAATTTATTTGCATCATTGTCAGTTATGGAAAAAATTGTCTGGCGAATTACTTCTTTTAGGGTGAATTGAGACATGGTAATGGAATCTTTACGTTCTACATATGGCAGATAAGAGAAATCTTCTCCTGATTTTCCGATAATGTTAAATTTGGCTTTTTCACAGGTAATTAAAGTTTTAAATGCAGCATCCGTTTCAATCGTAACTTCATTGTCAGGGAGTTTTCGTACAATTTCTAAAAATATTTTTGCATCTAAGGCAATAATTCCCGCTTCAAGAATTTCTCCGTCAATGATTGTTTCAATTCCTAATTCCATATCATTTGCAGTTAATTTGATTTTGTTTGCAGAAGCATCAATTAAGATACATTCTAAAATTGCCATTGTCGTCCGGACTGGAACTGCCTTTGAAACAATATTGACTCCTTTTAGAAGTTCAGATTTATTGCAGATTAGTTTCATTGTGTATAACTCCTTTCAAAAAAGTATATATATAATATATAAAAAGATTTCGTAGTAGCAGTAATAGGGGCTGTGAATATGTTAGAAACCCTTAGAACCGTTGAAAATGAAGCATTTTAAAGAAGAAAAGCCTGTTTAAAAATGAAAAAATATGGGGGATTTACCCTGAATTTATTGTGGACAACCGATTGCTAAATCAGTTCGGGTTGATCTTTTTCTTAATTGTTTCGATTAAAATGCGAGTATTTTCGTTATTATCGTATTCTTTTGTAATTTTTTTTACGCCGTTCATAACGGTTGTATGATCCCGGTTTCCTAACAGCACTCCGATTGACTCCATAGTTGCATCTGTCATGTTTTTACAGAGGTACATGGCAATGTGCCTTGGGCGTACAATATCGCTGTTTCTGGCTTTTGAAATAATCTGGTTCATGGAAATCTGGAAATGTTCAGAAACGACTTCTATAATTAACTGGGGAGTGATTTCTTTTGGTTTATCGGGAGTGATAATATTTTGAAGTTCTTTCATGGCAATGTCCATGGTGATTTCCGTTTTGACAAGGTTTCCATAAGCCAACAGTTTATTTAATGCGCCCTCAAGTTCACGGATATTGGATTTTATGTTATTTGCAATATAATTTAAGATTTCATCGCTTAATTCCATTTCGTCCATTTCCACTTTACGACGCAGGATCGCCATACGGGTTTCATAGTCAGGAAGCCCAATATCCGCCATAAGACCCCATTCAAAACGGGACTGGATACGTTCTTCAAGCGTTTCCATTTCTTTTGGAGGTTTATCGGAAGTCAATATAATTTGTTTTCCGGCTGAGTGCAGCACATTAAACGTGTGGAAAAATTCTTCCTGCGTGCTTTCCTTTCCTATTATAAACTGTACGTCGTCGATCATTAAAACATCAACTGTCCGGTATTTTTCACGGAGTTTTGTCATCGCTGTCGCATTGCCTGTACGGATAGATTCAATAACTTCATTTGTAAATTCTTCCGACGTCACATAGAGAACCCTTGAATCCGGATTTTGCTCTAAAATGAAATTACCGATGGAGTGCATAAGATGCGTTTTCCCTAACCCCGGACCTCCATATATATAGAGGGGATTATAAGCTTCTCCGGGTGACTCTGCAACTGCGAGACATGCTGACTGGGCAAAACGGTTATTATTTCCGACGACAAATGTTTCAAAAGTATAACTGATGTTTAAGTTAGCCCGTTCCGCCGCTTGTGAAGAAATCTGGTTTTTCTTGGAAGAAGCGCTGCGAAGCTGGTTTGCCTGTTCGGGAAGCACAAAGACCAGATGATATTCAACCCCGGTCATTTCCGTAATTGCAACTTTTAAAGGAAGTTCATATTTTTTTGAGATTAAATTTAACGCCATTTGGCCTTGGGGCACTAAAATATAAAGGGTGGCATCTTTAATTGCGCATAACTCTAAAGGTTTGAGCCATGTATCAAAAGAAATCTGAGAAATGTCGTGTTCTTCCTTTACTTCCTGTAAAATTAGTTCCCATTTTTCGTAAATCGCTTCCATTTGACTTCTCCATTATAAAAACAATAAATTTGTAACAAAAGATATATACACCTTATCATAACAAAATTTGACTGTTTTATCAATGAAAAATTTTTGTGGGTGGATATTTTCAACCAAAATGAGGAATATTTGTAGAAAATATAAGGAGTTATCCACATTTTATCCACGAAATGTGTACTACTTTTAAAAATCAACAGAAATTTCTGGATTGTGGAAAAGAAAATGTGGATAACTTTAATAAATCAACAGAAAATCATTAAAAATGATGAAATATTCTTGACTTAAGAAGTTTTTTTGCTATAATTGAAATAGTGTTTTTTAGAGTAGAGGAGGTGGATTATATGAAGATGACCTATCAGCCAAAAAAAAGACATAGAGCAAAAGTTCATGGTTTCCGCAAAAGAATGAGCACAAAAGGCGGAAGAAAAGTATTGGCAGCAAGAAGATTAAAAGGAAGAAAAAGAATATCAGCTTAGGCCACAATTTGTGGTCTTTTCTTCTATTATGAAGGAGTTTGTAAATGAAGTTTTCAGAATCGCTGAAAAAGAACTCAGATTTTCGTACTGTATATAATAAGGGAACTTCTCATGCAGACAGGCTTTTAGTTTTGTATGTTTTGGAAAATAATTTAGAAAAAAACCGGTTAGGGATTTCAGTCAGTAAAAAAGTCGGAAACAGCGTCGTCAGGCATCATCTGTCGCGTTTGATTCGGGAAAGTTACCGGCTGAATGAACAACTATTTGATTGTGGATTGGATATTGTTGTCATTGCAAGAGTAAAAGCGAAAAAAGCATCGTACCATGAAATTGAAAAATCCCTTTTACATCTTGCAAATCTTCATTATAGAATAGCAGATGAAAAGAAGATGGAATAATTTTGAAAAAACTAGTAATTGGAATGATTCTATTTTATAGAAAATATTTGTCGCCTTTGAAATCGACAAAATGTCCATATACTCCTACCTGTTCGGAGTATGGGTTGGAAGCGGTGGAAAAATATGGCGCCATAAAAGGATTGGCGCTTGCATTGTGGCGGATATTAAGATGTAATCCTTTTTCAAAAGGCGGATACGATCCCGTCCCATAATTCGTTATTAGGAGGAATGTTACATTGTCAGATATTATATTAACAGCATATGACGGAGCGATTCTAGGGCCTATAGCAAAGCTGCTTGGTTTTATTATGAATGCGGTGTATTCGTTTATGGTCAATGTACTGGGAATCGGAAATATCAGTATAGCGATTATAGTTTTTACGATTGTAATTTACCTATGTTTGTTTCCCGTGACCTATAAACAGCAGAAGTATTCAAAACTTACCCAGAAAATGCAGCCAGAGCTGAAAAAAATCCAGAAAAAGTACCAAGGGAAAAAAGATGCGGTTTCTATGCAGGCAATGCAAGATGAAACGTCTGCGGTTTATGAAAAATATGGAGTTTCCCCAACTGGAAGCTGTATCTATATGTTAATCAATATGCCGATTATATTTGCATTGTGGCGTGTATTTAACAATATCCCCGCATATCTTGGCATAGTAAGAGACCAGTTTACTGCGTTGGTAGAAGGGATTATGGCTACTCCCGGATATCAGGATACTATGACAAATATCGTGGAAACTTTGAAAATAAATACAGTACGCGTTGATTTCTCTGTAAAGGATGAATCCATTCTTTCAAACTATCTGGTTGACACTTTGTATGCGATGAATACTTCCGGATGGGAAACATTAAAAGAGAAATTTTCCGGTCTGTCAGATATAATTGCATCAACGCAGGAAAATCTGCATGAGTTCAATCAGTTTTTGGGAATGAATATTTCAGACAGCCCGCTTAGTATTATCAAATCGGGTATTTCAAATGGAACATACCTGATAGCGTTTTTAGCGTTAATGATTCCAATTTCTTCTTATCTGACGCAGATGTTAAGCATGAAACTTATGCCGCAGGCAGAGGGCGCAGACGATGCCATGGGCAGCCAGATGAAAATGATAAACCGGATTATGCCGTTGACTTCTTTGTTTTTCTGTTTTTCATTTCCGGTCGGCCTTGGCGTTTATTGGATTATCAGCGCGCTTGTCCGCTCCGCGCAGCAAGTGGCTTTAAATAAACATTTTGAAAAAGTAAACTTAGATGACATTATAAAAGAGAATCGGGAAAAAGCGAAAAAGAAACGTGAGAAGAAGGGGATTACAGAAAACAAAATCAATCAGGCAGCAAGAATCAATACGAAGAAACTAAACGAACCGGCGTTATCTGCAAAGGAAAAAGAAACTCTGTTAGAGAAAGCGGCAACAGCGAGAAATTCTGCAAAAGCCGGAAGCATGTCAGAAAAAGCGAATCTTGTAAAGAAATTTAATGAAAAAAATACAAAATAGGGGGCGGAAGATATGGAGAGTATTGAAGTTTCAGCGAAAACGTATGATGAAGCCGTTACAGAAGCATTAGTGCAATTAGGAAAGACAAGCGATCAAGTAACAATCGAAGTAATAGATAAAGGAAGCTCCGGTTTCCTTGGAATCGGCGCAAAGCCTGTAAAGATTAAGGTAAAGACGAATCTAACCGTGGACGGGTATTTAAAAGAATTTTTATCGGATATTTTTTCAGCAATGAAAATGGAAGTAAAAATTGAAATAAAGTTAGATGAAGAAAAACGGAACATTTCAGTTGACTTAACGGGAGATGAAATGGGCGTTTTAATTGGAAAGAGGGGCCAGACGTTAGATTCCCTTCAGCTTCTTGCAAATAATGCTGTCCATAAACATTTTGAAACTTATTATAAAGTAAAAATAGATACAGAGAATTACCGTGTCAGAAGAAAAGAGACATTAGAGAATCTTGCCAGAAATGTGGCGTTTAAGGTAAAGAGAACTAAACATTCTGTCTCGCTTGAACCAATGAATCCGTTTGAACGGAGGGTGATACATTCTGCGTTACAGAATGACAAATTCGTTACGACGCACAGTGAAGGGGACGAGCCTTTCCGTCACATCGTCGTTACTTTAAAAAGACAGTAATTGAAGTAAAGGGCTGTTGCAACACATTATACTTTCGTATGTTGATTCGTAAGTTAGTGTCTGCAACAGCTTTGTTTATGTGATACGATTGGAGGTTCCTATGAAAACAGATACGATTGCGGCAATCGCAACGGCAATGACAAATTCAGGGATTGGGATTATCCGGATTAGCGGATCAGATGCTATTGAAACGGCAGATAAGATTTTATGCCTGAAAGAGAAAAAAAAGCTGTCAGAATGCCAGACGCATACGGTGCATTATGGTTTTGTAAAAGAAAAAGACAGGATAGTCGATGAAGTTATGGCAGTTATTATGCGGGCGCCGAAAAGTTACACAAGAGAAGACACAGTGGAAATTGACTGCCATGGCGGAACTCTTGTTATGCAAAAAATTTTAGAGCTTATTATAAAAAATGGAGCTAGACCGGCAGAAGCGGGAGAATTTACAAAACGGGCATTTTTAAATGGGAGAATCGATCTTGCGCAGGCGGAGTCTGTGATCGATGTGATTAATGCAAAAAATGAGTTTGCATTAAAAGCATCGATGTCGCAGTTAGGAGGAGCCGTTTCTATAAAGATAAAAAGAATCCGTGGAGAAATTTTACATGAAATTGCGTTTATCGAATCAGCGATAGACGATCCAGAGCATTATCAGTTAGAGGGGGAGGGAGCAATCCTCTCAAACAAACTGAATTTATTATTAGATGAAATGAAATCACTTTTAAAAAATGCTGAGAATGGATTGATGCTGAAAGAGGGAATCCATACCGTTATTGTAGGTAAACCAAATTCCGGAAAGTCTTCTTTACTGAATGCTTTTGTGGGAAAAGAAAGGGCTATTGTAACGGATATTGCCGGGACAACCAGAGATGCGATTGAGGAGCAGATTATGCTTGGGGGAATCAGCTTAAATATTATTGACACTGCGGGGATTCGCAATACAGATGATCTAGTGGAAAAAATTGGAGTGGATAAATCAAAGGAATATATTCAAAATTCCGATTTAATTCTTTATGTCGTCGATGCTTCTTCTTCTTTAAGCTCAGAAGATTTTGAACTTATGGAACTTCTTCAGGGCAGAAATGTAATCACGCTATTCAATAAATCAGATTTAGAATCAGCAGTTGGGGAAGATGAAATCCGGTCATTCCTAAAGACAGAAACCTGTTCTATTTCTGCAAAATATGGAGATGGGATAGAGGAGCTGGAACAAAAAATTGAAGAAATGTTTTTTCATGGAAAGATTCAGATAAATGAAGAAGTGTATCTTACAAATGTCAGGCATAAGGCTTCTCTTTTAGAAGCGGAGAAAAGTTTGCAGCTTGTTAAGAGAAGCATTAACGATGGATTGCCGGAAGATTTTTATTCGGTTGATTTGATGAACGCATATGAAGAACTTGGAAAAATTATTGGAGAATCGGTCGAAGATGATTTGGTTAATGAAATATTCAGTAAGTTTTGTATGGGAAAATAGATGCATTTTCTAAGTTTATGAAGCGGAATTTCAATACAAATAAATAAAGAGAGGGAAGAAAAATGTCTTGTATTGTAGAAAATTATGATATTTGTGTAGTTGGGGCAGGACATGCAGGGTGTGAAGCGGCTTTAGCATCTGCGCGGCTTGGATTTGAAACGATGCTCTTTACGATCAGCGTAGACAGTATTGCGCTTATGCCATGCAACCCAAATATCGGAGGAACTTCAAAAGGGCATCTGGTGCGTGAGGTAGATGCGCTCGGCGGTGAGATGGGAAAAAATATAGATAAAACTTTTATTCAGTCAAAGATGCTAAATAAGTCGAAGGGGCCCGCTGTACATTCTTTAAGGGCGCAGGCAGATAAAGCCGCTTATAGCGCACAGATGCGGAAAACTTTGCAAAATCAAGAGCATCTTACGATAAAACAAGCGGAAGTGGCAAAGATTATAACGGAAACACAATCAGGAAAACAGGTGATTGCCGGAGTAAAGACAGTTTCGGGAGGGACGTACTATTCAAAAGCTGTCATCTTATGCACTGGGACGTATTTGAATGCAAGGTGTCTGACAGGAGAGATGGTAAGCCATACCGGACCAAATGGGCTTCAGGCGGCCAAGTATTTGTCAGATTCCCTGAGAGAGATTGGAGTAGAAATATACCGCTTTAAGACAGGAACTCCGGCAAGAATTGATAGTAAATCTATTGATTACTCTAAAATGTCAGAACAGTTTGGAGATGAAAAGATTGTTCCGTTTTCATTTACGACGAATGCGGAGGAGATCCAGAAAGATCAGGTTTCTTGCTGGCTGACGTATACAAATGAGAAAACACATGAAATCATTCGGAAAAACCTAAAACGTTCTCCTCTTTTTTCTGGCATGATTGAAGGGACAGGCCCTAGGTATTGCCCTTCGATTGAGGATAAAGTTGTGAAGTTTGCAGATAAAGAGAAGCATCAGTTATTTATCGAGCCGGAAGGGTTAAATACAAATGAAATGTACATTGCCGGAATGTCAAGCTCTCTGCCGGAAGATGTCCAATACCAGATGTACCGTTCTGTTGCTGGACTTGAACATGCTAAAATCGTTCGGAATGCCTATGCCATCGAATATGACTGCATCAATCCAAACCAGCTTTTATCCAGTTTGGAATTTAAAAATATAAGCGGTTTGTTTTGCGCGGGACAGTTTAATGGAAGTTCCGGTTATGAGGAAGCGGCTTGTCAGGGTTTAATTGCAGGAATAAATGCCTGCCGTAAGCTTCAGGGAAAAGAGCCAATGATTTTAGATCGTTCAGAAGCTTATATTGGAGTTTTAATTGACGATCTTGTGACGAAAGAAAATAATGAACCTTACCGAATGATGACTTCAAGAGCGGAATATCGTCTCATTTTACGTCAGGATAATGCGGATTTAAGGCTGACAAAGAAAGGATATGAGGTCGGGCTGATTCCAAAAGAGCGTTATGACTGGGTCGTGAAAAAGGAAGCGATGATTCAAGATGAAGTTATGCGGATTGAAAAAGTGATGATCGGGGCGAATCAAAAAGTTCAGGCATGTATGGAAAGTTTAGGCAGCATCCCTTTACATACTGGGACTTCACTGGCAGAATTGATACGCAGGCCGGAATTAAATTATGACGTATTGGCGCCACTGGATAAAGATCGCCCGAATTTGCCAGAGGAAGTGACAGAACAGGTAAATATTCATATTAAATATGAAGGGTATATCAAGCGGCAGAAAAAGCAAATAGAACAGTTTAAGAAACTGGAAAATAAACGGATTCCAAAGGAATTTTCATATGAAGAGGTTCCCAGCCTCCGTACGGAAGCAAGACAGAAGCTGGAAACGTACCGGCCTGTATCTATCGGGCAGGCTTCCCGGATTTCTGGTGTTTCACCGGCAGATATTTCCGTACTGCTGGTTTATATGGAACAGCAACGGCGGAATGTAACAAAAAAGGATATGTAAAATTATGGAAAACAATAAGCGGATTATAGATGCATTTAAAAGACTGAATCTGGATTTGACAGATAGTCAGGCCCGACAGTTTATGCGGTATTATGAATTATTAGTTGAAAAGAATAAGGTTATGAATCTGACTGCCATTGTGGAATTTG
>OFFR01001149.1_pt1 | contig 12160 bp, 10 predicted proteins | sample 1521421 | NCBI WGS metagenome assembly OFFR01 (sample SAMEA3504087, study PRJEB24116) | mouse gut metagenome | biome: mouse gut; feature: mouse-associated habitat; material: faeces | place: Denmark | collected 2011 | reverse complement strand
ACCCGCTGCTTTCCGGCACATACAACCGCAGGCATTACCTTACCGCCTACGGCAAAGAGCAGAAGACGGAATTTGACGGCATTGTGGTCGACCGTAACGGCGGGAACCCGGACAGTTATTCCGGCATCGTGTCTGTTTCGGAGGGCATGGTGACGATGGGGGATAACGGCTCCGCTGTTTACCGTTTTTCTGTATCCACAGCAGGAACTTATGATGTGGCGGTGCGCTTGTGCTTTCCCTTTTGGGATAAAAATGGGATATACATTTCCATTGACGGAAGTCGGAAGCATTTCACGGAGAGCCGCCTGTGGTGGCCATACTGGAGGACCACCTTCTGGTCGGCGCTGGCAGAGGGGATTTCCCTCTCTGCAGGTACGCATACAATCACAGTTTCGGTGGATGTGAAGGGCGTGCAGTTTTACGGTTTCCGTGTCTGCTCTGCTTTTTCGGAAGAACCGAGCACCGGCTCCGCCACCTACACGCTTGCGCCGCGGAAATTCAAAGATGTGGACGGGAACATGGCACAGCCGGACAGGGGCTTCAAGCTGACGCTGGAGATGCTCCGCAGGAAGCCGGACTCGGCGCTCATCTGGTACGAGGACTTCCGGGATGAGAACCCTCTGCCGGAGAGTTACTGGACGACGCTCTCCGGCAAGTGGGAGGTGTGGCGGGAGGGCTATGAGAACCGGCCGTACTCCCAGCTTGAGGGGAGCGGGCAGCTTGCATGGAAGTACAGCGGCTTTTCCGATATCCATCTGCGGGCAAGGCTGGCATTCCCGGCAGGCGGCAGCGGGAAGGCGGGGGTGTTCTGCGGGGATGTTTTCTGCTGCTTAAATTATGACACACAGAGGGTGGAGCTTTACAAGGGTTCCACCCTTCTTGGCAGTTACAGCCAGACGATCAGCCGGACGGCGAATGCAGACCTCAGAGGGAATCCCGCCATGTACACGGTGGAGATGCGCATCCGTGGAAACAGGGTGCGGGTGTATTCCGGCGCATCTTATGCGCTGCGTTTCACGGCCTCCATATCCGGATTCAGTGGCGGGTATGCAGGATACCGCTCCGATAACCGTACCGTCTGTGAACTGATGAGACTTGGGGACTCATGGACATATGAGCCTTACGAGCGGTTCGATGTGCGGATGCCGGACGGAAGTTTTAAATCCTTCGGACGGATCAGCAGGAGCAATGTGGCGTGGGATGAAGAATTCCAGGTGTTCACGCTGACTGCCGATGTGGAGGAGAGCGCCACCCGCAGCGAGGACATTTCGATGGATTATGATTTTTTCCATTCAGATTTGATGGAGATATCCTGCGGGAACAACTACACGGCTGAGGTCACTCCGAGGGATATCAATATCTGGATTTCCCGGCTGTTTCTTGGGGATGCGGACGGCTTCTCCATCCTCTATTACCAGGACGTGGACTCCCTCGTCTATTGGGCGAACCAGGCGGCGTACCGCTGGAAGCTGCGGGGGATGTGTATGTGGTCGCTTGGGCAGGAGGACATGAGGATTTGGGAGTGGCTGCCGAAACAAATTTAATATTTCCATGGATACAGGGCTGTCCGCCGATTGGCGGGCGGCCTTTTATCATACAAAAAATCTTTTTAAGGAGGGTTTCACTATGAAGGAATTCTGGAACACAATTCAACTCATTTTTGCGGGTGTCGGGGGATGGCTCGGTTACTTCCTCGGCGGCTGTGACGGCCTGCTGTATGCGCTGGTCGCTTTTGTCGTGGTGGACTATATCACTGGCGTGATGTGCGCCGCGGCGGATAAGAAGCTGTCCAGCGAGGTAGGGTTCCGGGGCATTGCCAAGAAGGTGCTGATCTTCCTGCTCGTGGGGATTGCCAACATCCTCGATGTGCAGGTCATCGGCACAGGCAGCGTTTTGCGGACGGCGGTCATCTTTTTCTATATCTCCAACGAGGGCGTGAGCCTCCTGGAGAACGCCGGACACCTGGGGCTGCCCATCCCGGAGAAGCTGAAGGATATCCTGGCACAGCTCCATGACAAAGCAGAAAAGGGGGACGAGTAAATGAAACTGGTAGAAAGCATTCTGACGAAAAACCCCTGCTACACGGCAGGGAGGAAGATCACGGTAAAGGGGCTGATGCTCCATTCCGTGGGCTGCCCGCAGCCGAAGGCGTCCGTATTCATCAACTCATGGAACAGCCCTGCGCATGACACATCCTGCGTCCACGGATTCATTGACGGGAACGATGGCACGGCTTACCAGACATTACCGTGGAATCACAGGGGGTGGCACTGCGGCTCCGGCAGCAAGGGCAGCGGCAACAATACCCATATCGGGGTGGAAATGTGCGAACCGGCGTGTATCAAGTACACATCGGGCAGCAATTTCACCTGCTCCGACACGGCTGCGGCAAAGGCGGTGGCGAAAAGGACTTATGAGACGGCGGTGGAGCTGTTCGCCATGCTCTGTGAAAAGTACAGCCTTGACCCGCTTGCGGACGGTGTCATCATCAGCCACAAGGAAGGCTGTGCGAGGGGCATTGCCAGCAACCACGGCGACCCGGAGCATTTGTGGGCGCAGCTTGGGATGGGGTACACGATGGACGGATTCCGCAAGGCGGTCAAAGCGGCAATGGGCGGCACTGCTTCTGGCACAGACAGATACACCAAGATCATGGGGAATGCCACGGCAACGGCGGAGCAGATGAAAGCATATCTGAAAGCGAAGAACCCGTCCGTGGCGCAGTCCGTCCTCGACATGGTTCCGCTGTACCTTTCGGAAGGAAAAGCAGAAGGAGTCCGTGGCGACATTGCCTTTGCGCAGTCCTGCCTTGAGACCGGGAACTTCACCTTTTCCGGCTCTGCGGTCACGCTTTCACAGAACAACTTCTGCGGCATGGGCGTGACTTCTAACGGTGTAAAGGGGAATTCCTTTGACACGCCGCAGCTCGGCATCCGGGCGCAGGTGCAGCACTTGAAAGCCTATGCTTCCACGGACGCACTCAAGAACACCTGCATTGACCCGCGGTTCAAATATGTCACAAGGGGCTGTGCGGAATATGTGGAGTGGCTTGGGCAGAAGGAAAACCCTGCCGGAAAGGGATGGGCGACAGGCGCCGGCTATGGGGAGAAGATACTCACGATCCTGAAAGGCATCCTTGGAACGGAAGGAGAGGCATCTTCCCCGGCTCCTATAGAAACGGAAATCTGGTACCGCGTCCGGAAGACCTGGGCAGACGCATCCTCGCAGAAAGGGGCGTTCAAGTCGCTGGAGAACGCAAAGAAATGTGCGGATGAGAATCCGGGCTGCTCCGTGTTTGATGAGTCGGGGAAGGCAGTGTATTCCAGTACGGCAGCGTTCAAGCCGTATCTGGTGCAGGTATCCATCCCAAACCTTAACATCCGGAAAGGCCCTGGCACTGACCACGGCAAGACCGGGAAATATACCGGAGCCGGCACTTTCACGATAGTGGAGGAGGCAGACGGCGAAGGCGCATCCAGGTGGGGATTGCTGAAATCCTACCAGGAAAAGAGAGACGGATGGATTTCGCTGGATTACGCAAAGAGGGTATAAATGGTCTTACGCCTGCAGGAGTTCCTTTTGGGATTCCTGCAGGCGTTATTTTTTTTTGTGAAAACACCCCGCCGAACTGCGGTTCAAATCTCCGTATAGTGAGGAGGCGTTTTTATGACTGACAGGCAAAAAGACCGGATACGGCAGATGAGGGCCGCTGGCTATGGATATATGAAGATTGCGCAGGAACTTGGCATTTCAGAGAACACAGTAAAATCATTCTGCCGGAGGAAGGGACTGAGTGCGGGGAAAATAAAAGCAGCAGTGCCGTCTGCGGATGGGGATAAGGGTATCTGCCCATGCTGCGGGGCAGAGGTAAAACAGAATCCGGGACGGAAAGCCAAGAAGTTCTGTTCCGATAAATGCCGCAATAAGTGGTGGAACAGCCACCCGGACCAGATAGAACGGAAGGCACGTTATGAATTCGTGTGCGCTTACTGCAAAAAGCCGTTCACGGCCTACGGCAATGCCGGCAGGAAATACTGCTGCCATGCGTGTTATGTGGCTGACAGATTCGGAGGTGGCGCAGATGAGTGAGGAGCAGTTCCGGAATGAGAAGATGTACCACGCCACCATGAACATAGCGAAATCCCTCATGGAACAGGGGGCAATGACGGCAGAGGAGTACGGTCAGATTGATACAATTTTCCGGGAAAAATACCGCCCGATTTTGGTTAGTTTACAGACCGAAATGAGTGGATATAAAGCCGATTCTATGGCATCATGTGACACTGACAAGGAGGGATGATATGCCGAGAATCAGCGTAATCGGGCAGGTTCTGCCGGAACTGAAAAAGAGGAAGAGGGTGGCGGCTTATGCCAGGGTGTCGATGGAGACGGAAATGCTCCTCCATTCCCTTTCCGCGCAGGTCAGCCATTACAACGGATTGATACAAAAAAATCCTGATTGGGAGTTTGCGGGCATATATGCGGATGAGGGCATCAGCGGAAGAGACACAAGCCACCGCGATGACTTCAACAGGCTGCTTGCGGACTGCGATGCCGGGAAGATTGACATGGTGCTGGTAAAGTCCATCAGCCGTTTTGCGAGGGATACCGTGGATACTTTGACAGCAACGAGGCACCTGAAGGAGCTTGGGATTGATGTTTATTTTGAAAGGGAACACATCCATTCCATTTCTGACGAAGGGGAGCTGCTGCTCACCCTGCTCGCGTCCTTCGCACAGGAGGAATCGCGCAGCATTTCCGAAAATGTGAAGTGGGGCATCCGGAAACGGTTTGAACAGGGCATCCCGAACGGGCATAAAGCGCCATACGGATATGAGTGGGACGGGGAAATGTACCGCGTCATACCGGAGCAGGGGGAGGTCATAAAGGAGATTTTTGCAAAGTACCTTTCCGGCACATCTGCCTATGGGATTGCAAAGGAGCTTTCAAAGCGGGGCATCACGGGGCAGAAAGGCGTGCCGATGGACGACTCCACCATCAAGTTCATCCTCACGAACCCGTCCTATACGGGCTCCATGCTCCTGCAGAAGAATTTTATTTCCGAGGGGCATACGAGGAAAAGGAATAAGGGTGAGCTGCCCATGTACGTGGTGGAGGATATGTTCGAGTCGCTCATCCCGCAGGGGGATTTTGAAAAGGCGCAGCTCATACGGGAGCAGCGGGCAGATGCCTCCGCCAATAAAAACCCCACGCTCACGGCTTTTTCCGGACTGGTGAAATGCGGGGAATGCGGTCACTCAGTGAGCAGGCGCACCACTAAGTATGGCAAGAAATGGAACTGCAATACCAGGGAGCGCAAGGGGAAAGCGGAATGCGGGCTTCGGCCCATCTATGAAACAGAGCTGGAACAGGCGGTGGCCAAGGCACTAAGGCTTGATGCCTTTGACAGGGAAGCCGTCAAAAGGGAAGTAGGCCAGATTGTCATAAATAAGGACAGCATTGAATTCCGCATGAAAAACGGCCAGAACAGGGAGGTCATGCGGGCATACCAGAAAGGCCATAGCGCATTTTCGCAGAAAATCACCTGCGGGTGCTGCGGAAAGAAACTGGAATGCGATTACTGGAAGATGGGTCCGAAAGGGCAGAAAGAAAAATATAAGGTGTGGGTGTGCCGGGGATGCTCCTTCCGCAGGCTGCTGGATGATGAATTCCGAAAGGCAGCGGCGGAAGTCCTGGGGCGGGAGGATTACGAACCCCGCTTTGTGAAGGAGATTGCGGGAGTGACGGCATACGAGGACAGGTTTGAATTTCACTTTACGGATGGGGAGGTGGTCGAATGGCAAAGAAAGTAACAACCATACCCGCCACGCTGAACCGGTTTGACTCCAGTCCGATTGCGGTGGCGAAAAAGCGGAAGACGGCGGGGTATGCGAGGGTATCCACGGATTCCGAGGAACAGGCGACAAGCTATGAGGCACAGGTCGATTATTACACCCGGTACATAAACGGCCGGGAGGATTGGGAATTTGCCGGGGTGTATACGGACGAAGGCATCTCTGCAACGAACACAAAAAAGCGCGATGGTTTTAACCAGATGATTGAGGATGCCCTGGCGGGGAAGATTGACCTCATCATCACAAAATCGGTCAGCCGGTTCGCAAGGAACACGGTGGATTCCTTAACGACAGTACGGAAGTTGAAGGAGAAGGGCATCGAGGTTTATTTTGAAAAAGAGAACATCTACACGCTGGATACCAAGGGGGAGCTGCTCATCACCATCATGAGCTCCCTTGCGCAGGAGGAGTCAAGGAGCATTTCAGAGAACACCACTTGGGGCAAGCGGAAGCAGTTTGCGGACGGCAAAGGCAGCCTTGCCTACAGCACTTTCCTCGGATATGAGAAAGGCGAGGACGGCAGCCTGAGAGTGAACCCGGAGCAGGCAGAAACGGTAAAGCTGATATACCAGCTTTTCCTGCAGGGACTGAGCCCGTATGCCATCGGCAAGAAGCTGACGGGGCTTGGCATCAAGAGCCCCGCGGGGAAGGACACCTGGCACCAGAGTTCCGTCAAGAGCATCCTCACCAACGAGAAGTATAAAGGGGATGCGCTCCTGCAGAAGCAGTACACGGCGGACTTCCTCACCAAAAAGCGGAAGAGGAACCAGGGGGAAATCCCGCAGTATTATGTGGAGGGGAACCACGAGGCAATCATCCCTCCCGAAACATGGGAGCTGGTGCAGGAAGAGATGGAGCGGAGGAAGAGCATGGGCGCAAGGTACAGCAGCACGAGCATATTTTCCTCGAAAATCAAGTGTTCCGAGTGCGGGAACTGGTACGGCTCCAAGGTGTGGCACTCACAGGACAAATACCGCAGGGTGATCTTCCAGTGCAACCGCAAGTTCAAGAACGATAAGAAATGCCGGACGCCGCACCTTACAGAGGACGAGATAAAGGATGCCTTCGTGAAAGCCGTCAATGCGGTCATCCCGGAAAAGGATGAGCTGATAGCGAACACCAAGGTGATGATGCGGACATTATGCGACACCACGGAGCTGGAGGTGGAGCAGAGCCGGTTTCTGACTGAGACGAAGATGGTGGCGGAAATGGTAAAAAGGATTGTGGCGGAAAACAAAGCTGAAGCCATGGACCAGGAGGAATACCAGAGACGCCGCAATGAACTGGTCGCCCGGTATGAGGCGGCAAGGGACGGGTACGAAAAAGCATCCGGGGAGATTTCCGACAGGCAGGGAAAGAGGAAAACCTATATGCGGTTTATCGGCGGGCTGCAAAAGCTGGACGGCTTCTGCGGAAAGTTTGATGAGGAACTTTGGACGGCGCTCCTTGACTACGCCACGGTTTATGCCAGAGACGACATCCGATTCACTTTCAAGGCGGGGAACGAAGTGAAAGTTGATGGATAGGTAAAAATGTGTAAATTTCGCTATTTAATATAGAAAGAAAATTTTTTTCTGGGCCGGAATAATCAGTTTCCGGCCCGCATTTTTTAGGTTTAGGGGGGTGCATTTAGGGGGTGCATCGTTGAATTGTATCAATTTCGTTGTACCGATGAACCCGTGTCCCTGCGGATATTACCCGGACAGCGGGCGCTGCCACTGTTCCAGGGTGCGGATCGGAAAATATATGGGGAAGGTGTCCGGCCCTGTTCTGGACAGGATTGATTTGTGTGTGGAACTACAGTCTGTGGAATACGCCAGCCTGAAGACAAATGAAAAGGGAGAGGGCAGCGCGGATATCCGGCAAAGAGTGGAAAAGGCAAGGAAGCTCCAGAAGATCAGGTTTCAGGACACAACATACCGTTTTAACGGAGATATTGAGGCCTCTGCCATGGAAAAATACTGCGCACTGGGGGTGGAAGAACAAAAGTGCATGGAGAAGCTTTATGAATCCCTGCAGCTGAGCGCCAGGGCCTATCACCGTATTTTGAGAGTGGCAAGAACCATAGCAGACCTGGATGGGGCAGAGGCAATCAAAACGGCCCATCTGATGGAAGCAGCCTTCTATAGGCCTGCACTGGAGTACTGGATAGGATAGTGTGAAACGAAAGGATGGGTGATTCCTATGGGACAGAAGGAACGGGGAGAAAGGGAAGACAAGTACGCCTGCTGGCTGTGTAATTTTCCCTATATCGGAAACAGACAGATACAGCGCCTGCTGCAGATGTGCGGAAGCGCGGAGGCAGTTTACCGGGCGGGGAAAGAAGTATGGGGGGAGGTTCTGAAACCGAAGCGGGCAGAGCTGCTGTGCGACTACACCGGAAACTGGGATGTGGAAACCAAATACAGGGAAATGCTGGAAGAAGGAATCCAACTGGTGACAATATTGGATGACAATTATCCGGCAAGGCTGAAAAACATTCCGGATGCGCCTTTCGGGCTGTTTGTCCGGGGAAAACTGCCGGGGGAGGACATGCCTGCGATTGCGGTTATCGGGGCCAGGGAGTGTTCCGAATACGGAAGATATGTGGCAGGGGAACTGGGAAGGGCGCTGGGAAGACTTGGGGCTGTAGTGGTCAGCGGGATGGCAAAGGGAATTGACGGGATCAGCCAGGAGGCGGCCCTGGAAGCCGGGGGAATTTCCATTGGAGTGCTGGGTTCCGGTGTGGATATCTGTTATCCGGCCCAGAATAAGGGGCTTTACGGCAGGCTGCTGAAAGGAGGCGCGGTTCTGTCCTCCTATCCCAACGGAACGCCTGCCCGCCCTCAGAATTTCCCGCCGAGAAACCGGATTGTCAGCGGACTTGCGGATGCGGTGGTGGTGATTGAGGCCAGAGCCAAGAGCGGTACGCTGATCACGGTGGACATGGCGCTGGAGCAGGGCAGGGAAGTATATGTGGTGCCGGGACGGGTGACGGACAGACTCAGTGACGGATGTAATCGGCTGATAAAGCAGGGGGCAGGCATGGTACTGAATCCGGAAAGCTTCTGGGAAGAGATTCTGCAGATACGGGAAAATAAAAAGGAGCAAAAAAACAAGAAAATCATAACGAAAAAACATTTTTCGGACAAACCGGGAAATAGTGGTACCTATGGCACAACAAGTTCATGGGATGAGGGTATTTGTGGAAAACAGACGGATAAACTGCCCGGGGAACTGGGAGAGGTTTATGATGTCCTTGACTTTTACCCCAGGACAGTGGAGGAGATTGCCATGGCCCTGCCGGAAGAACGCCGAAATATGCAGATTGTGCCTTATCTGATGCAGCTTTGTATGGAGGAAAAGGCGATTCAGGTCAGTCCGGGACATTTCTGCCGCAAAGGCACGGACAAATTCCCTTTCCCCTGCTGACAGAAGGAAGGGGGATATGATATAATGACCTTATTCAAAAAAGGAAGAGGCAGAATGGCAATCCATGTCATGACAGGTTTGAAATCATGATACATGACCACATTCAGGAAAAAGAGGCCGAACGGCCATGCACAGAAGGAGAAAGAGTATGAAAAGAAAACGCTTGGACCGTGATTTGTGGGGATTCGGGAACTTCCCATATTACCAGATGCGGACAGACTGTGATGATTTTCACGGACTGGCGGCACTGATACGGCAGACAGACGGGGAATACTGCTACTGGGATCCGGCAAAAGCAGGCAAAATGGCAGTCTGCGGAAAAGGGATGATCTGGCTGCAGCTGGTTCCGGATGGCAGAAACTGCCTGATTACCATAATGCTTCTGCCTGAAAAAAAGATCACCGGCGGCGTGGAATACCCGTACTCTGTTTCCGGGTGGTATGTGGATGTGATAGAAAAGCTGGAGTATGACGAGGACGGCGTGGCGGCATTTGTGGATAAATACCTGGACGTTATCTTCACGCCCCAGGGAGATGTGCTTGTGGATGACCGGGAAGAACTGGACGAGGCATATAAGACGGGGGAACTGTCCGCGGAACAGTATCAGAATGCGCTGGAGGAAGGGGACAAAATTGTCCGGGACTACTGTACGGACATCGCCGCAACGGAGCAGTGGTCCTGCAGGCTGTGGAAATATGTGGAAGAGCGCATTCAGGCAGGAGATGCCGGGAAACTGGCAGGGAAAAAAGCGTAAGGGGTCAGGGACGGCCTGACGGGGGAATGATAGGACTATGGAAATTCCGCGGGGCACGGACACCGGAATGGAGGATAGTATGCACAGAGAGAAAACAAAAGTAATTCAGGTGGGGGACAGACTGATGGGAGGCGGGAATCCCATACTGATACAGTCCATGACAAATACAAAACCTAAGGATGTTCAGGCTACCGTGGCCCAGATTCTGGAACTGGAGCGGGCAGGCTGCGAGATCATCCGCTGTACGGTGCCGGACATGGAAGCGGCCCTGGCGCTGGGGGAGATCAAAAAACAGATCCATATCCCTCTTGTGGCAGATATTCATTTTGACTATAAAATGGCCATTGCCGCCATGGAGAACGGCGCGGACAAAATCCGTATCAATCCGGGCAATATCGGCGGCACGGAAAATCTGAAAGCTGTGGTGGATGTGGCGGCGGCGCGGGGCATTCCCATCCGTATCGGCGTCAACAGCGGCTCCATGGAGAAACACCTGATAGAAAAGTACAAGGGTGTGACGGCGCAGGGGCTGGTGGAAAGCGCCATGGACAAAGTGCATATGGTGGAAGACATGGGCTATGACCGGCTGGTCATCAGCATCAAGTCTTCGGATGTGATGATGTGTGTGAAAGCACACGAGCTGATTGCCGGGATGACAGACTATCCCCTTCATGTGGGAATCACGGAGTCCGGGACCGTGCGGAGCGGGAATATTAAATCCGCCATTGGCCTGGGGCTGATATTGAACCAGGGGATTGGCGATACTGTCCGTGTATCCCTCACCGGCAGCCCGGTGGAGGAGGTTAAGTCGGCAAGGCTGATCCTGCGCACCCTGGGACTGCGCAGGGAAGGCATAGAGGTGGTCTCCTGCCCAACCTGCGGCCGGACCGAAATCGATTTGGTCGGGCTGGCGGAAAGGGTGGAAAAGCTGGTGGAAGATTATCCCCTGAACATGAAAGTGGCCGTGATGGGCTGCGCGGTGAACGGGCCGGGAGAAGCCAGGGAGGCACAGCTGGGCATAGCCGGCGGCCGTGGAGAGGGGCTTTTGTTTAAAGAAGGGGAAATCCTGCGCAAGGTGCCGGAGGAACAATTGCTTGACGCGCTGAAGGAAGAGTTGGAGCACTGGAAATGATGACAAAGGCAAAACCTTTTTTTGAAGTATTTCCTACATTAAATATAAGTGGAACGCTGCACGACAAGCTGGAGCAGGCGAAGGTGGAGAGGGTCTCTGCCACCAGGCAGAAGGACAGGCTCACGGTCTACCTGTACAGTACCAGGCTGATCATGAAAGAGGACATATGGGCGGCGGAGAAGGAAATCAAGGCACAGCTGTTTCCCCGCGGGTCGATGCTGGTCCGGATTTTTGAGCGTTTCGAGCTTTCCGCCCAATATACGCCTGAGAATTTGATGGAGGTCTACAGAGAGAGTATCCTGGCGGAATTGCTGGGGTACAGCCATGTGGAGTACAATGCCTTCCGCACCGCGGATATTTCATACCCGGAATCCGGGGGAATCAGGCTTACGTTGGAGGATACCATACCCAACAGGGGCAAGGAGGCGGAATTGATCCGGGTACTGGAGAAGATCCTGGTGGAGCGCTGCGGCCTGAGTACGGGGGTGACGGTTGCCTACCGGGAAGCGGCTCCCCGCAAGTATACGGGGGATGATGAACTGAAGATTCAGATGCGCGTGAATGAGATATGCCTGCGGGCAAAGCTGGATACCGCATATACGGAAAACGGCGGCGGACAGGCCGGGAGCGGCGGGAAACGCGTCAGAGGCGAGGGCGGTACGGGACAGCCGGAGGGCAATCGCCGGAATACCGGGGACAGCTGGAACGGAAACGTGCCGGCCGGCGGCAATAGGCAGAACGGGACGGCTGCCCCGGATGCGGGAAGGGAACAGGGCAATCCTTCCGGAGGAAATGTGTCCCGGGGCGGAACTACACGCCAGGCCGCGGACGGCGGTTTCGGGCATCCGGGCGGTTTCCAGCGCAAGGGTGATTTCAAGCGCGGCGAATTCCGCAGAAACGGTGACTACGGCCGTACCCTGAAGCAGTCCGATGACCCGGATGTCCTGTACGGGCGGGAGTTCGAGGACGAAGCCATTCCCATAGAGGACATTATCGGCGAAATGGGAG
>OFFR01001143.1_pt1 | contig 12207 bp, 14 predicted proteins | sample 1521421 | NCBI WGS metagenome assembly OFFR01 (sample SAMEA3504087, study PRJEB24116) | mouse gut metagenome | biome: mouse gut; feature: mouse-associated habitat; material: faeces | place: Denmark | collected 2011 | reverse complement strand
TCTCCTGAACAACGCTATGACCAGCGGCTGAAGCAGGCAAAGCCTGTTTTGGACGCTATGTTAGCATGGGTAAATACCAGAGCCGCCGCACCGAAATCCACTTTGGGCAAGGCACTGTCCTATCTCAAGGAGCAATGGCCCTATTTGCTCAATTATTTGAAAGACGGCAGGCTGGAGCTGAGCAACAACCGGGCTGAGCGCAGCATTAAGCCTTTTGTCATTGACCGAAAGAATTTCCTGTTTGCCAATACACCCAGCGGTGCAAAAAGCAGCGCGGTAATCTTCTCCCTCATCCAGACCGCCACAGAGAATGGGTTAGACCCGTACCGCTACTTAACGTGGCTCTTATCCTCTGCTGGGGAGATGGACTTGGCCCAGTCACAAAATGCTCGGCTTCTGCTGCCCTGGAACGCTCCTGCTGTCTGCAAAGTATAATCTTTTTTACTCTAAGCCAGGTGAAAACCTGGCTTAGAGTTTTCTTGTGGAGGGAAGGTTTGACGCTTACAATTTTGCCGCGATGCCATTCAGCACCGCGGCTTTTTAATTGACGCTTACGATTCACCAAATCGACACAGCAGCTATTACACAGTTGTAACCATCTTCTGTTAAAGTTGAAATAGAGTCCATTTTAATTTCGAACTCACTAATGCCTCTAGCTTTCATAGCAAGTCCAGCCATAGCAGTTACTTGGGACCTTATAGTATCAGAATCATATTCACCAGATGCCTCCATTATGACTCCCGGCATAAACTTATCTGCTGGAATTGCAATTGCCACAGCTGCAGAAATTGTTACACCTATGCGCCTACTTGTATAGCTTGAATATGCTGTATGAAGAAATGATCCTTTCGGCAAATCTATGGAATCTGTAAGTATACTATTTGTGGGTAAAATACTACTAAGCCTTACTAAATTAAAATCAGCTATGCCAGAATCAAGAAGTGCATTATCAAATGCATTTAATTCATAGGCGGAATTGCCGGACCCTGTGGTAATAATATATTTCCCCATATATCCTCCCAAAATAATAAAATAACACTAACCACAAGAGACCCATATGACAGTAAAAACAAAATTACCAATACTACTATTGTTCCTTTTTTGTTCTTCAAATCCTCGAACCAGATATCTTTGTCCTTTAGTCTGATCTCTATTGGATGCTCCTTTTGATGTTTTTCTTGCAATGGCTTTAAATATATTGCCATAATAGTAAAACAACAACTAGAGATAAACATCAAAATAGTAGAAATCGTAACCTGCCAACCATGGGTCCATTTAATACCAGTGTCTACAATTTGACCCGTTACAATACTTATTGATGCGGACAGAAGAATACCACTTATAAATGTCATCATATTTTCGGGAATTTTAAATATAGCAAAAAAAACTCGCCGTATGCGTTTCATGTGGCAATTCCTCCCCGCTAAAAGCTGGCTTGACTTAATATTTTTTGGATGTGTTGAAGATCATCGCAGTCAAAGAATTCTTCAGACAATTTTTCATATTCTTGCTCAGAGGACGCAGATTTGGATAACCAGTTTTGCTTTAACTGCTCGATAGATTCCTTTAGATCGTTTAGTGATTTAAGCATCCCCTGCGTAATGGTATTTTTCTTGTGATTGATGCGATATTTTTCCCATTTGTCAAGCAAATCATCCCGCTGCTTTAGTAATTGTTTATAAGTGCGTTGAACAGATTCTTGATATTTCGCTTGTGCGTCTGGCGGTGGAGGCATCTTTTCTTCTCCACTACAAACATTACTTTCTTCCGTACTCAACCATGTCTTTGGACAACTCCCTCTCAAATCCTTATTAAACAGATATATTTTAAAAGAGAGGGGAGAAAACACTCCTGAAATTATGGTGTTTTCTAAAACATATAGATTATCATAATCACTACATTCTTCCTTGCAAGCAATGACTATAAGTTCTATAAGAAGTTGCTTTGCAACCGGATTATTAGTAGCATTATCATGTGCCAAAGCATCACTTCTTCTAAAAACATAGTCACAATATAGACTATTATTAAAGCTGCATTTCCTTTGATTATCATCATGAACAACGGAACACTTTCGACACTTTTCGCGCCGCATTGCATATTCAGTATAGTAATGCTGCACCAGGGAATGATTGATGTTTTCTTTTTCAACAAAGTCTGTGCCTCTTAATACAAACAGTTTATTATTTTTATATATAAGGGCACAACAGCAGGCGCGTTTTACATCGTCATTAATAAAATGGCACTCAAATCTTTCTTTTGCTTTAGGAATATTAAAGCGCGGAATTATTCCAATCCCTTCACTGTTCATTTTATGTATATCAGAAAGTTCACGACAAAGAGGAACAAAACGCTCAAGGTTTGCTGCTTGAAAATAGTAGGACCCTGTATCTCGGAGAGGCGCTAAAATATAAATTGGACGAGGCCTGCAAATATAATCTATCACATATTCAATGGTAGCATATATGAAAGCTATTAACACACATGTCTTGAGGTTCTCACAGGCAACAATGGGATTTGCTATATATCTGTTAGTCTTTTTTCCAACATAAAAAACCCGTATATTTAGTTCAGGGTTGCGAATTAATTGTTGACGATAAAGTTCACAACGCTTTTCCACAAAGCTGTCTTCCCCAAACACTATTTTTGTTGCACTAAACTGTTGATCTAATTCAATATTTGCGAAGGGTACCTTTTCAATGTCTTCAATATCAAATGATTTTTGAATCAATTCCTCAAACTCTGAATAGTTATCTGCAAGGATATCGAATCGCAGATTATTTATATAGTAAAACCTATAGGTAGATGATGACGTACTATTAGGTGGCAAAATTGGACGCATACTACTTAGAAATAGGGAACTAAACATTTTGCATAATTCAAATAATTGATTTTCCCCAACTTCAAAGCTAAACTCCGCATCTTCTTCATCATTGGTAAAAAAGAGAGGTAAATTATTTGCTTGCACTTCAAGTAGAATATTTAAGCAAAGCCTCAACAAACGCAATTCTTTTTTTATTTCTGCATTTGCAAAAGGCGATAACCCCTCATTTTTCATGACAGCATAGTAGGATTTTTGCCATTGGTCACCAATATTTTCAAAATCAATTTCAAAAAACCTAGAATTGCGATTATTTTTTTCTCTCAGTATTTCTTCAAATAGAGTACGAAGTCTATATTTTACCTCAAAAATGTGATAGTGTAATAAGGCGTCACCTCTACTGTCATCATCGAAATCTGAAGACTCATCAATACAATAACTATAAAACGCTTGGCCGGCGGCAGAAATAACATCATCACCTATAGATTCAAACATATCACTAAATAATTCGGTAAAGTAAAATCTATAGAAATTAATTTCAGCAGCTTCTTTGGGATTTTTCATTCCTGCAGGATCAGGCAACATTTCCAACGCAGCATCTCGATCTCCACCCTCTGCACGAACAGTTGCTTTACACGTGATATACTTATCGTCAAGTGTATCGATTAGTTTCGTGGATATTAACCTAATCAAATTGACAAACTTTACTTTCCCATAATGCGTATCTTCAAAATCATCAGTTTTTATTTTATATTCGCTTAAACAATGAGCAAAAACATGAATAAGTTCAGCAATTTCTGTTTCAAACTTATTTATCTTTTCTCCGCTAAGCAAACTCACAAAAATACTATCATGATGAAACTCTGGAAACAATAATAATCTCTTTATAAAAAAATATTTATTTCTTTTGCATTCAGGATTAACTACATCGTTAACAATATCGCCTTTATGCGCATATATAGCAGTTTCAAATATATCTATACTATTAATGTCGAGCAAAAAAGCAATAGCTTTTTCAGGATGCCCCGTATACTCGTAGCAAAAAGCAATAAAAATGTCTCTTCTTATTCTTTCAACTTCGAATAGGTCGTTTCCAGCAGTGTTTTTCTCGTATACACATTTTGACTCATTGAACCAAAAAAGAGATTTATCGTAATCATGCACTTTAAAAAATAGACACGCTGCAAAATAATATACACTTTCTTTAAGATTTAAAGAAGATGAGCAAGGGCCAAATTCTGAAAGTACCGCTTCTAAATCGTGCATACACAGGTGTCGATCATCATTTTCCCAAGCGCTCTCGCCACATTCATTTAGTTTGTCCATTATAATAATATGATCTATCAACAAAATGGTCTTTTCATAAATGTTTGGGGAGCAAATCTGAAGAAATGTACATATATCACCGTCTATTTCTCTTAATTTCTCAATCCCTTCAGCTGTTCGATTGTTGGGAATTGGGCTATTTAACGGAGAGTCAAGCAATTTCCGTATTGATGTTCTTGCACTGACTTGTGCTTCTGCCTCGATCAATGCTCTCACCCTTACTTTGATAATTTTCAATTTCCGATGATACTTTGAAGTTTTGTAACGAACTCATCAAACCTATCTTCGGAATAATAACCACTCAATGATCCTATAAGTTTCCCATCAAGATAAACATCTAAAATTGGGTATTCGGTGGTTTCGTCAGGCTCATCGTCTTCACATTTGTAGTAATTGAACGTCAACCCCAATTTAAAGCGAACATCGTCGACTTTGATAGAATGGATAAGGCATTGGATCGAAGAATCAGTAAAACGTTCAATTAAGGTAATGCCAGATGTTGTTTTTTCAGCTATATTTTCTTTGTCAATAAGTACATCGTCTCTGATGGGTGCAGCCCCAAAACGGTCAACAAAAAGCTGCGCCTTGTCATGGGAATCACTCTCGATGTTCGCTTTTGCTCGTTCGTACTCGGCATCTGTTTCTGTTACGATAATTGCACCAACCGGACAGCCATTTGTAATACATTTACGGCACGAGATACATAATTCATTTTTAATATCAATTGTGTTTTTCTCTTCATTCCAGTACAACGCCCCAGTAGGACATTCGGCTATGCCGCTACACGCCTTATCATTATCGCAAATTTTCCAATTGATTTGTACTGCCATGGTTATCTTCCTTTCTTAATGAGTAATGATTTAAGTACACCAACGAATCTGTCGATTTCGTCTTGTGTCGTATCATTAGACAAACTTATCCTAATGGGCCTTTGAAACTTTTCGGGCAAAGCCATTGCCTTTATTACATGAGATGGACTTTCGTTTTCAGAATTGCAAGCTGATCCCGTTGACACACAAATACCCATCGCCGCTAATTTCAACATTAGCTCATATCCGGATCTATTGGCAAAAGCAATACTAGTTGTGTTTGATAACCGTGGAGAATTTGCACCAACAATAAATGAATCTACTGGCAATGTTGATAAAGCTGATTCCATATCACGTCTTAATTGTTGGATCTTTTCTTGATTCGTTGCAGACTCTCTTGCATAAACAGCAGCTTCCCCCATTGCAATAATCGAAGATGTGTTTTCAGTGCCAGCACGCTGCCGAGATTCCTGATGTCCCCCAACTATGAACGGTATAAAGTCAACACCTGCCCTAATATAGAGTGCTCCTACCCCTTTAGGCGCATGGAACTTATGTCCTGAAAGAGATAAGAAATCTACCCCACTTCTTTTTACATCAGTTGGAATCTTGCCAATAGCCTGTACAGCATCGGTATGAGTCAAAATGTCGGGTGAAACAGAGTGGACGATTTGTACGATTTCGTCGATAGGATAAATAACACCCGTCTCATTATTCGCAGTCATGATTGACACCAATAAAGTATCTTCCCGAAGCATATTTTTAAAGTAGCTTAAGTCAAGTTCTCCATTTTGATTAACCGGAACATATGTAACCTCATATCCAGATGCTTCAAGATTTCTGGCTACCTCAAGAACAGAAAGATGTTCTACCGATGAAACAACAATGTGCTTTTTATTGGGATATTTCTTTATTGCTGAATTAAAAACAGCATTATTGGCTTCGGATGCACAACCAGTAAATATAAGTTTGTCACAACTTGAATTGGCACCAATCAGATCAGCTATTCTATCTCGTGCTTCTTCCACCTCTCGTTTTGCAACAACACCTAATCCATAAGGATCGCTGGGGTTACCATATGTGTATTTTAAGGCGAGAATTTGCTTTTGCAATACAGGTAAACTTAATGCAGTTGTCGCATTATTATCAAGGTAAATTTCCATATCTACATCATGCCTCTTTGTACATCTAAGTATGTTTCTAGCAAGGCTAGAATATTGCCTCCGCAACCGCCAAAAATTATGTTGGAATCTTTTTGTTGTAGAAGCCAATCTTCCACATCATCAAAACGAGATTGTCTATATTGCAATAACCTTGAGGTTGCTTCTTCAAGAGAAATATCTTCAGTAAACTTGAACAGTGTTTTCAGCTTTGGTTCTTCAAGCCAGAACCAATTGCATGATAAACCTGAATATTCATCCACAACCACATCATTATCTGCACTAATATGAATTGAAGAAATCACAGCCGGACATTGAGGTACAATATATTCATCTCCTACAATAGTGTTAATATCATGTTTTAACTGTTCTAGCTTTTCGTTACTCAAATTGAGTGCATCGAAGTGTTCTCGTCCTCGTCCCGAATTCTCCAAATCACCTATCATAGGAAAAATATTGCTGTCATACATATTCCTTACAAGCGGTACAATGATAGGCCGATTAATATTTGTTGGCACGAGTGACGCTGCTAAATTTGTACAACCATCACGGATTTTCACTAATCGAATTAGTTTTTTAATATTTTCTATTTGATGTTGAGCTTGTACTGCATCAATTCCGTATATATTAGCGGCATAAGTATTACTTAACGTATCGATTTTAAATAGGACATAGAGTATCTCCCTCTCCACGTATTCTACAAGGTCATCTGTAAGGTTAAATACGTTGGAAAACATATTGCATTTTACGCCATATTTTTCGCATATCTTCAAAATCGCAATTAGCAATTCATAGTTATAACCAAAGGTTGGTTCTCCGAGGCCACAGATATGAATCCATTTGAACTGACCTGATCTAAGAAAACGCTCAACATTTGAAACAGAAATTTTACACTTCCTTTTTCGGTCAGGTGAATCACAGTAAATGCAAGTAAAATTACACTCCCCGCCAAGTTCTATGTCGAGGACAGAAAATCTACCAAGCTTATACTCTGCCAAGCATTCAGATAAAACAGTTGCTGACCACGGAAAATATTCCATCATTTACTCTTACTCCTTTTAGCCCAATAGTGGCGTTTTAATCTTCACCGGCACATGATTGCACTCATCCATCTCTTCCTGAATAATTTCCCAAGGAAACACTACATATTTTTCTCTAATTCTGTGTTCTGCCATAAACTCAGGAGAGTAGTTCGCATTTGATTCGTTTGAATAGTAGCCTGTAGTACTGAATATTACATCGGAAACAATATCTTTATGTGCATAATCTCGGGCAAGAGAAGCATAGATAATCTGGACATTAGGAAAATACTGACGAAGCAATTGACAAGCCATCAAAGCTGTACGGCCTGAACAATGATTACCTTCTACCAGTAAAACTGTATATTTGTACTCTGTCCGCTTTCGCTTTGAGAAATATGAAAAGCTTTCATATATTGGCTTTGGAGGTTCGTATATATCACCTGAACTTATGTTTTTGAGCTGAATCCCAATACAAGGAATAACGCCTAAGCGATGAGAAAGATATGTAGCTAAGACAGAACCCCCACGAATAATGGGGCAGACAAAATCAATATTTATGTTCTGTTTCTCACAGAAAGTGGAAATATCAGCAACTATCCTTTGGGAATAAAGTTCAAATTCTTCCCATGTCATTTTAAAGAAATTTTGCTCTGTCACCTTTCCTATGTACACCTAGCATCACCTTTTTGTCTGTTTAAGCTTACTTTTGTCTGACTCATTCTATCTTATCAATATTAATAATACAACTTAACTCCATATTCGTCAACATCTCTTTAGGAAGTTTTTAATTTTTACTTAACGAATGCTATTTAGATAAACAGAATAAGTTTTATGGATATTTTTCGTCCATTTATACATATTATAAATAAAAATGATTATCTCTTTTAAGCAACCAAGCCGGAAAGAGATACAGACAGGGCCAAATGTTCCACTAAAGTACCGCCGAAATCGCGACGGTTAAAGCTGATGACGATGTACAGCCAATGAAGAAAGCCAGAAGCGGGGTCGTAGGATCTGTGCTCATAGGTATAGCCTTCCAGTGCCGGGATATAACTGCGATAACCATTGCTGTGGATCACGCTAACATCAGCAAAGGCAGCGTTGGCAAATTTCTTCACGGATGCCTGCTTGATATTGGGTGCTATCTGCATTTTCAAAAAGCGGGATTGCCCCACTCATTCAAAGACAATGATACAAAACCCCTAGCCTTTTCTGTACCCGCCCTACTTTTTACCTGCTGTTGGGCCACTGAAGTACACATCTTCCCTGTTTCCCTATATCATAGCCTTATTCTATCAAGTATTATGTCTCATAATCTGGAACTTTTCCTATCTGGACTAAAGGGATAATCACAATTTTTAATATATGGAGAGGTTTTGTATATGCAAGATTACTACACATCATCAGTTTTGGCTCAACCTAATTCTCGCTATAATCACTATTCAGCAGAAATAGCAGTTAGTTTCATTAAAATGCTGAGCAATCAAATTAACGGAGGATCGATCTCAACACGAAATATGTGGCAGGAAAGATTTATAAAAGATGTCTTTGGTATAGAAACATCTAACGGCAATCGGCAGTTTATTTATGCATATGTGGCAACAGACGATGAACAGGAGAGATTATTATTTTTAGCTCGAATTGCACTTTTTCTGACTTGCGCTGACCGTAGTCCCAATGGTGAAGTGTACTATTGTGTGACTGACCAAGAGCAATCCACCGTCATTTTTAAAGATATCTGTGATATTGTGGTTCATTGTGAAAATCTTCGCCGCTACATTAAACTGTCTTTATGTCAAAAGAAACTCATATATAAGCCTTTAAACTCGTCCTTTCAAATAATAACACCCAACGAATATAAACTGGTACAAAATGCTCACGGGGTTCTCGTAGACGAATCATTTGTCTTCAATAATTGCAGTTGCTTTAACTTAAAAAATATTGGTCAGCGAACACGAGAGAAGCAACCATTATTAGTTGTTACCGCATCTGCGCAAACAACTAACAAAAACAAGATTTTCCACTCACTACATCAGAAAGCGATAAACGTTCTGAATGGTAAAGATACTGATTCACTATTTTATCCTACCATAATCCATGAATTGGAGCATCATAATAATTCCTAACGTAGGAAAAACAATATTGAGAAATCTCTGAAACACAGTTCATTGTGAGTCCTGCCGAGTAAAGTTGTAGAAACAGATAGGAATTATATTAATTTCTATAGCGTTCTTCCGGTATTTTCTCAAAAGCAGCAGCGCCAAGGTATTTATTCTGGGAACCTATCATGGCTTGCCCAAGAAAAATCTTCAGTCCTATGTGGACGAGTATTCCTTCCGTTTCAGCTACCGAAACTTTCACGGGAAGCTGACCGAGCACTTGACCTTCACTGTTGCTATCTCTGTTCGACTGAACTAAAGAGATAACCATATTATATTATTTTAGAGGGTAACAACAACCTGCACCCGTTGTCTATTTTGATAGCACGGTAATGCACAAATATACCGCAGAAAAAATAGTGTACATGATGAGGAGTACCCCATCATATACACTAAATCATATTTTGATATGTGGTTCTCCCTTTTGATTGGACGAGTGGAAGAGAGATACCGATTCATAAATTTAGCCGCCTGCGGCGTAACAGATGGTTATGTATGGGCATAAAAAGCCGCCTATCCTTTTTAAGGACAAGCGGCTAAAGTCAATATGTAGTTTTTAGATTTCTTAATGCTCTGATTTGCTTATTAAATTCTTTGTGTCTGGCTGATTTTACCGCAATCCCAATAAAGTATTTGCTGACCAGAAAATCTATCAAGCATTCTTTTGGAATGTGGAACCGTTGCCGTATAAGAAAGCACTTCACTTCTTGCTTGCTGCACCATGCTCGGACCGAAGTTTTGCAATATCCAGTAAACTCCGCCACTTGCTCGATTGACATTACATCTGGATAGTTGATTAAGCATTCCTCATAATACCTCCGCATTGGGGCCAAATCCCCCTTTTTGAATACTTCATCAAAGGAAGGTGCTTTTTTACAGCCTGCACTTTTATAGAAGCCGTTCGGGGCTTTGTATAATTCGGGATAATCATCCCGATCTCTCAAATATTGCAGTACATCAGTGGTCTTAATTTTGTAGCGGTGGGTTTTCCTGCCGCTATCTATGTTTGGGACAAGGCCGCTCTGCAACAGGAACAGGCACGTCTTTTTACTGATATGGCAAATGCGGTACATCTGCTCCTTGGTTATGTATTCGGGGTATTCCGTCAAAACCTCTTGACAGTATTTTTCAGTAATCATTGTTTGCACCTCTTTGACAATACTGTGGTCAACAGCGGAAGTTGGTGCAAAGTTCTCTCCAAATATTTTGGAGGGGGCCGGAAGTTCAAGTGGGACATGGGGTACAGTTCTCTCCGAGTTCTCTCCGTTCTCTCCAAATTCTCTCTTTTTTCCGGTTTTTGAGCCGTTTTTAGGCAATGATCCGTGGGTTCGAATAAGCCTGAAATTTCAAGGGTTTCAAGCCCTGAACCCCTTGATTTTACTATGTTTCCGTGTGTAATAACTTCAGACAAAATCCTGCATTTTCCTCTAAAGCGGTTTTAGAGGGGCGCACTCGAAATCAGTTTGCAGGCAACTGCACGTGGGTTCGAATCCCACCCGCTGCGCCATCGGGGCTGTGGTGATTTTTCGCCGCAGCTCCTTTTTCCTGCTTGTCAGATGTCTCCCTGCGTTGGAACATCCCACTCATCGCCGCAGCGGACTGCTCTTGGGCGGAGAAATCCAGGTGGGCATAGATGTCAGCGGTGGTGGAGAAGGTGCTGTGTCCCAGCCAGATCTGAATCTGTTTCATGGGGATGCCGTTACTTAACAGAAGGCTGGCACAGGTGTGCCCATATGTTATAATAAGGACAAATCCGGAAACCCCTTGAAAATCAAGGAGAAACGGACTTGTCCTTGTTCTTTTTCCAATCATATCCCGGGCAAAATAAGGCCTCAGAGGCCGTGGACAGAAAGGGGATGTTGTATTAAAGACAAAGCAAAATTTACCAAATCCAGAGCGCGTACCTGCAAACACCGAAAACAAAATACGGCAGTGCAAAGGAATTGCCGTTCCTCTGCACCTGCGCAGGTGAACCGACCACCTACACAATGGACAGCGTCCACACCGCAGGACCAGTATACCCTTTTTCAGGGAAATACGCAAGAAAAATCCTGCGGTTGGACCGGTCCATCCTGTGTCCTCCCTGACACCGTGTAGGCCCTTGTACCTGCACGGTGTTTTGTTTTCCCGCGAGAAAGGAAGAGACACAGTGAAGAAAACATATGAAAAAGACCTTCGGGGGCAGTATCTGCTGAATGCCATGGAGGAGATGACCATGAACGGGGACGCCTACGTTTCCAGTGACCAGCTCTACCGCTTCGCCAAGCGCAGTCACAAGGCCATGACCTATGACCAGTTCCGGTCAGACAGGGCGTTTCTACTAAAGGAAGGTTTCCTGCGTCTGGAGGGGACCCGGCTCTACCAGACAAATATCTGGGAATACGAGAATGCTGCGGCGAAAGCCCTGGCTGAAATCCTGGCCCACAATGATTTGGACGAGGTGTTCCTGCCGGAGAAACTGACCGTACTGGATATCCAGCTCACTGAAGAACAACGAGAAGCTGGCCCGTTATCTGGGGCAGTTGAAGCGGGTTGCGGGAGAGATCGATCTGCGGGGATATTTTCAGTGGTCGCTGCTGGATAACTTTGAGTGGGAAAAGGGTTACTCTGAACGCTTCGGATTGATCTTTATAGATTATCCGTCGCAAAAACGAATTTTGAAAGACTCCGCTTATTGGTACAGTGAAATTATACGCAAAAATGGAGAAATTCTGACTGAAGATACGATAGATAAGTGCAAAGCCAAACAAAAATAAAACAAATTGAAACCTGAAACTTTTGTCACGTTTACTTTCTGTATTGCTGTATTTCCGATTTAATATATATTGAATTTCCACATCAAATGCGCCTTGGCCATACTGGGACGCACTTTTTACATCAATTTTACAATACTTGACTTTCGATTTTTACATG
>OFFR01001141.1_pt1 | contig 12220 bp, 18 predicted proteins | sample 1521421 | NCBI WGS metagenome assembly OFFR01 (sample SAMEA3504087, study PRJEB24116) | mouse gut metagenome | biome: mouse gut; feature: mouse-associated habitat; material: faeces | place: Denmark | collected 2011 | reverse complement strand
TTCACTCCGCCGCAAGCCGGAACCATCCCGCAGCGCAATGTTGTTTTCCGGGGCCGGGAAGACTGTATAACCATCCAGGCGGGCCGTGCGGCCTATGGGTATAAAAACACCCAGGCGGGAACCGTGGAAGCTGGTACAGAACCGCGCAGGGCCGTTTCTGGCGGTGCGGCGGAAGCAAGCCTGATCGCGGAAACAGAAGCGGCGGCGGCTGTCTACAACAACCCGCAAGCCGGAACGATGCCGCAGCGCAATGTTATTTTCAAAGGCAGGGAAACGGCGGTGGAAGCGGAAACAGAAGCGGCGGCGGTTGTCTACGATAACCCCCAGGCCGGAACCGCCCCCCGCCGCGCTACAGTGTTCCATGCCCAGGAAGCCCATATAACCGCCCAGACGGGAGCGGAAGCGTCAAGGTATACAAACACACGGGCGGGAACTGTGGAAGCAGGTACAGAGCCGCGCAGGGCCGTACAAAGCGCCATTGCGGCGGCGGAAGTAGTTACAGAAACGAAAGTGGAAGGAAGCACGTATGCCGTGCCCATTGCGGGGACAGCGCCGGGCCGGAACGTCATACCGCAAATAGCGGACGAAGACGGGGCCGGAACGGTGGAGGGCAGGGCGTTTAAGTATAATTCTAAGCGGTGCGGAAGTCCCCGGAAATTGTAAGGAAGGAGGAAAAACCATGCTGGAACCCCAGGCATTTGAGGACGTAAAAGCGTTTCTGGACGATATTATCGCCTATGCCGTGGTAACGGTGGACGGGGAAGAAATCAAATGCCCGATCCACCGCCGGGAGCGGATGAAAGACGGGCGCGTAGCGGTGTATATCCAGATCACGCCGGAGGAAAGCAGAAGCGTGACCGTCCAAAAAGTGCAGCTGTACAACAAAAACCGCCAGCTGTGGGCCACGAAGGGGGAAGGGATTCTTCTGGAAGAAGCCCAGGAAGGGGTTTTGTACCGCTTCACATTTAAGTTTTTGGAACAGGAGGTGTAAACCGTGTACACAGAAAAACAGTGGCTTGACCATGTAACGGAATTTGAAGACCGCTACACAGAACAGGACAACGGGGACGGAACGATCACGCATATCCCCGTGGAAGGGGAGGTTTTACAGGAGGGAACCCCCCAGAGCGCGAAAAACTTCAACCACATGGAATGCGGCATTTCGGAAGCCCACGAAACGGCGGCGGCCCTGCTGGTTATGGCCCGGCACGCCCGGCAGCAGCTGGAAGACCTGGCCGGGGAAACGCTCCACGTGACGCTGAACAATTCCGAACAGTACCCGTTTAACAACAGCAAAAAAACGGTTGCCCTGGCCGTGCGCCGCAATAACGGGGAATACACAGTAACCCCGGAAGTGGTGAGCGTGGCGGGCGGCAGCCTTAAAGGCGTGTCCGTTTCGGACAAGCTGGCGAACGGATTTAAGGTGGAATTTTACGGGAGCGCCACAAGCGTTACGCTGAAACTTCACGTAAAGGGGGGCTTCTACAGTGGCTAACGTCCATATCAAATCGGAAGCGCGGCGGCAGCATGAAGCGGCGGTTTTGCGCTCTTACGGGGTATCCGGTAGGGGAACCCCGGAACAGCGGGAAGCCGCCGCCGTGATTGCGGCCAGAAGCAAGGAAATCATGAAGGAGGAAAAAAGACGTGGCTAAAATCAACGTGATCGAGAAGACACCGGGAAAGCACCTGGAATACCGGGTGAGCGGGGAAAAGATCATTTTCGGGGACGATGATCTTTCCGTCAAACTGTCCACGCGGGAGCGGGACGAAGAAACCGTGCTGGACATTACGGCGGACAAGGATCAGGGCCTTATGATGGGCACGGGCGGCAACGCCCACAACTACGCCGCCCAGATTGTGATCCCGGCCCGCAGGTATGAGGAACAGGAAAAGGAAATGGAGATCGGGCGGGACGAAGACGGCGGCCCCGTCATGGGAATGGGAACCGTGCGCGTGCCGCAGCCGTTTGACGTGTCCCGCTGTACACTTTATCTATGGGGAATGGAGGAATAAAGAAAATGGCGAACAATTTTGACGATCTGGCAATGGCGGTGGCCGCGTTCGGCGCAAACAACCGCGTGATCCTGGACGATCTGGGCTATCCCTCTATCATGGTGGGCGTGCCGAAAATGAAGTATTCCGACATTATCACGGACGGCACGCAGGAGGTTTTGCCCTGGTGGATTGTGGATGGCGTGGAAAAAGATGTGATTTGGGTATCCAAGTACCCGAATATCATCAAGCACGATCGCGCCTACTCCCTGGCGGCAAAAGACCCGGCGGCGGTGCTGGACTTTGACACGGCGCTCACCGCCTGCCGGAAGAAGGGCAACGGCTGGCATTTGAACCAGAATGGCATTTTTGCCGCACTGAACCTGTGGAGCCAGAAAAATAAAACCGTTCCCCGTGGCAACACGAATTGGAGCGCCAGCTGGACGCATCCGCATGAGCGGGGGATCACAACGTATTATAACAACGAAAACGGAGGGCGCACGGCAACGGGCAGCGGCCCCGTAACCTGGAACCACGATCACAGCCCGGCGGGCATTGCCGATCTTTGCGGCAATGTCTGGGAGTGGGTGGCGGGTTTCCGCCTGCTGGACGGTGAGATCCAGATTATCCCCTATGGCAACTCCATGAAATCTACATGCAGTATGGCCGCCGCGTCCACCGAATGGAAAGCGATCAAGGCGGACGGCTCGCTTGCGGAGCCGGGGGCGGCGGGCACACTGAAAATTGACCGTGAAAGCGCGGCCAGCGCAGCTATTGTGATCAATACAAGCGTAACCACGCGGACAACGGACGCAAACGATGCCAACTGCGTATTTAAGGACACAAAGACGGCGGCGGGGCTGACCATCCCCAAAATCCTGATCGCAATGGGGCTTTTCCCTGACGGCGGCGCAGCCTACGGCGGCGATCACTTCTGGGCGCGGAACAACGGGGAGCGGTTGCCGATCCGGGGTTCCAGCTTCTACAATCACGCGCACGGCGGGCCGTCTGCTGTCTATTTGAACCTCCTGCGCTCCGACGTCAGCGTGAATGTGGGCTTCCGTTCCGCTTATGTAGAACTGTAAACCGGACACCGGAAAACTGGGGGGGCTTGCGGCAGCAAGTCCCCCGAAAATTTGAAATTCAAGGGAAAGTATTATGGAACAGAGAAATGCCGCGCCGGGAGAACAGTTGCCGCAGCTGGACGGGATCGCGCAGAACGCAAAAGCGGAAGATTTCCGAATGAAAAATAAAGTCTATGAAATCATCAAGTACGGGAATATCTGCCTAAAGGATTTCCCCAGGTATGAAAGAAATGGACTGGCGCTTGACATACGGCAATGCGAATACGCAATTTTGCGGCATGTGATCACACTGGAAAATAAGCACTACAAGAAAACCACGCTGGGCGAACTGGACACAGAAGTTGATATTTTACGGCATTTGATCCGCCTGGCGGCTGACAAGGATATGTACCCGGACAAAAAGCCTTGCTTGCCGTTCCGCAGGTATGAAATTTGGGCAAAAATGATCAATCAACTAGGCGGCATGATCGGAAACTACGAAAAATACTTGAACAACGCTTCCAAGGGTAAAAAGAGCGGCTAAACGCCGTTCTTTTTATAGAAAGGGAAAAGGCCATTTAACGTTCCTAGCGGTTGCCGATCCGGGGTTCCAGCTTCAACAATCACATGAACGGCGGGCCGTCTGCTGTCAATTTGAACAACCCGCGCTCCAACGTCAACGTGAATGTGGGCTTCCGTTCCGCTTAACCCCAATACAGCCAGAAGGCGCGGTGCATATGTGCCCGCGTCCCGTGCGATTGGGTATAAGGGGCCTTTTTCCTGTCCGATGGCCTGGCAAGGCCGCAGGAGAAATATTATATTGCCGCAAAAACAGTTAGTAAGGCGAAAGCCCGAAAGACGGATCGGGAAACCGTCAATTTGTTACGTCTGGCGCTGGGGTGCGCCCAGCGCTGGTTTGTGCGGCGTTTGCGGTGGGAGGTTATCCGCGTGAACAAGATCAAACACCTATTCCCGAAAATATTTGACTTTGAAAACCTTTTCGATGCCTACAAAGCCGGGATACGCGGGAAAAGGGACAGGCCGGATATTATGGTTTATACGGAAAAACTGGAAGAAAACCTGATTGAATTACAGAATGAATTGATCTGGAAGACCTACAAAGTGGGCCGCTACAGAATGTTCTATGTGTATGAGCCAAAGCGCCGCCTGATAATGGCCCTTCAATTCAAAGACCGCGTGGCACAGCACGCGATCTACAGGCAATTAAACCCGCTATTGGACAAGCAGTTTATTTATGACAGTTACGCTTGCAGGAATGGAAAGGGGACGCACAAAGCGGTTGCGCGTCTGCAATATTGGTTCCGGCAGGTAAGCCGGAAGCCGGGAAAATACTATTACCTAAAATTGGATATTTCAAAATACTTCTACAGGATAGACCATGAAATTTTAATGGGGATCTTGCGGAAGAAAATAGCAGATGAAGACCTGCTGGAAATCCTGGAAGGTATAGTGAACTGCGAAGATACCCATTTCGGTTTGCCGATGGGCGCGGACATTGGGGATGTTGCGTTTAGTGAAATGCTGGCGGATGTGGGCTTGCCCATAGGGAATTTGACCAGTCAAATGTTTGCAAATCTGTATTTAGACCAGCTGGATCAGTTTTGCAAGCACCAGCTGGGCTTGCACTATTACATACGCTATATGGACGATGTGATCATACTCCATAACAGCAAAAAGCACCTGGAACGGGTGAAAAATCAGATTGCGGACTTTCTGGAAAGCGAACTGCATTTGAACCTAAACAATAAGACCTGCATCCGGCCCGTAAGCATGGGTGCGGAATTTGTGGGCTTCCGGGTGTGGTCAACACACGTAAAACTGCGGCGGAAGACCGCGAGAAAGATGGTGAAGCGGCTTGAATACGTTTTTGCAGCATACGCCGCCGGAGAAATTGACCGGGAGGGCATGGAACGCACGGTGGCTTCCTATAAGGGGGCCTTGAAACACTTTAACAGTCACGGTATGGCGCAAAAGCTGAATGAGATTTACAAAAAGGAGGTAAGCAGGAATGGAAGGGGAACTGACACGGGCAGAACATGAAGAATTTGCCCGGCGCATGGTAGCCGAAAACAAACGCCTGGAAGATGAAAACAACAGGCAGAACAAGCGAATTGAACAGCTGGAAGACACGGTGAACAGGATCGTTGTCCAGCAGCTTACAACCCTGACAACAACGATTGAAAGGTTGGATTTGAGCGTGCAAAACACGCTGAAAGAGCAATCGGAAATCAGCGAACGGGTAAAGAAGCTAGAAAGCCGGGACGGGGATATGTGGCGCACAGCTGTAAAATACGTTCTTTCCGCCGTGCTGGGCGGCGTGGTTGTCTTCATCATGTCCCGGATCGGCATTTCGTAGGGGGGCGGCGGCAATGGAACTTACGGCCCCTATGACGGCGGCGCTGTGCTTTTTCGGCGGCGTTATGGCGTGCCTGCTGGTTTGTATGGCGCTAAAACTGAAAGCGGCCCAGGCGGGCGGCAGGAAGCAGCAGAAGAAGGACAAGCCGCCCGCCACGGTGGGGAAGCGCATGGGCGCTATGGATAAAATCCTGATCGTGCTGGGCGTGTTCCTGCTGTGCTTCATCGTAGCAATGGTGGTTATCTTCATCAAAAAGGACAGCATACCGGATACGCTGGTACAATGCGTTTTCGGCGCGTGCGGCCTGGAAGGTGGGGTAATGGGCTGGATCAAGACCACAAAGGAACGCCGCCAGGATCGGCGCTGGGCGCGGCAGGACGCACGGGAAGCGGAACGGGCGGCCCGTGAAGAAAGGGAGAACAACCAATGCTGACCGGGAACACCAATGAAGAAAGGATCTGGAACTACCTGACCGCCGCAGGCTTCAACGCTTGCGGCGTTGCCGGGCTTATGGGCAATCTGTATGCGGAAAGCGGGCTGAATCCGCAGAACCTGCAAAATACCTATGAAAAGAAGCTGGGCTATACCGATGCCGCATACACGGCGGCGGTGGACAGCGGCGCTTATACAAATTTTGCGGGGGACAAGGCCGGGTATGGGCTGGCCCAGTGGACGTACAGCACGCGCAAAGCGGCCCTTCTGGCCTATGCGCGGGCGGCGGGGAAGTCTGTGGGCGATCTGGAAACGCAGCTGGCCTTTTTGGTCAAAGAACTGCGGGAAAGTTTTGCGGCGGTGTATAACACGCTGAAAACGGCCCAGACAGTCCGGGCGGCTTCTGATGCCGTCATGCTGAAATTTGAGCGCCCAGCAAACCAAAGTGCGGAAGCGCTGGCCCGCCGGGCCGCCTATGGGCAGGGATACTTTGACAAATACGGAAAGAAGGGAGCGGGAAACAAAGTGGGATACACAAACAGCGCCCTTGTGGCCTATACCAAGCTGTCCCCAAACTGCAATAAACCGCGAAAGGACAAGATCGACACGATCACGATCCATTGCTTTGTCGGGCAAGTGACCGTGGAAAGGGGCTGTGAGGTATTCCAGAACACAGCGCGGCAAGCGTCCTGCAACTACGTTGTGGCAAAGGACGGAAAGATCGGGCTGTGCGTGGAGGAAGCAAACCGCAGCTGGTGCAGTTCCAGCGCGGCGAACGACAACCGCGCCGTTACGATCGAGGTTGCCAGCGATACCGTACACCCTTACGCCGTGACCGATCAGGCATATGCGGCCCTGATTGACCTTGTGGCGGACATTTGCAGGCGGAACGGGATCGGGAAACTGGTATGGTCAACCCAAAAGGCTGACCGCGTGAACCACAAGAACGGGTGCAACCTGACCGTACACCGGGACTATGCAAACAAGGCGTGCCCTGGAGAATACCTCTATAGCCGAATGGGGGACATTGCGGCCCAGGTAAACAAGCGGCTGGGCGCGGCTGATGCAGGGCAGACCCCGGCCACAAAACCGCAGACACCGGAAGCGTGGGCTGTTCCGTTCAAAGTCCGCATTTCGGCGGCAGATCTGAATATCAGGACGGGGCCGGGCACGAACACGGCCCGCAAGGGGTACATAAAGCCGGGCGTTTATACCATTGTGGAGGTACGCAGCGGCCCCGGCGCTTCCGCGTGGGGAAAATTGAAGTCCGGCGCGGGCTGGATCTCCCTGGACTTCTGTAAGAAAATCTGATTTTTGAAAGGACGGAAAGATCATGGAAAACATTATTTTTAACGCGGTGCTTCTGCTGATCTCGATCGGCGGCTTCCTGCTGGGCAAGTTCGTTTTCCCAAACGTGCCCAAAAGCGTTGCGGACAAACTGCGGCAGCTGGCCGCGTGGGCTGACAAGTTCGTTGTCTGGGCGCGGGAGTTCCGCAAGCAGGACAGCGGCCCGGCAAAAATGGAAATGGTTGTGGAACAGCTGAAAGCCGTTGCCAAAGAAGCCGGGTGGGACGTGACAGAAGACCAACTGCGGGCCATTGCCCAGGCCGCATATGAAAACATGATGAAGGGTGCGGAGGAAGCCCAGCAGACGCAGGAAGCGGCCCAGGCGGCCAGCGCGGCCCGCTATTATGAGATCGGACAGCGGAAGTATGCGGAAGCGTCCACGGTGGTTATCAACGTGCCCGGCCCGGTGGCGGGTGCGCCCGGCGTGGCGGTTGCCACGGACAACGTGCCGGAAGGGGCGCCGGAACCTAACCCGGACGGCAGCGTAAACGCCTATGATGAAGCCGGGCTGAAAGTGGGAACCGTGGACGCGGCCACGGCGGAAGCGGCGGCGGCTGGCGTTGACGTTGTGATCGTGGAGGGCGGCCAGGCGGCCCGGAACGAACAGCAGGACGGCGCGAACAGATAAAAGCCCGCAGGGCGGGCCATAGACAGCGACAGGACGCACGGAAGCCCGCAGGGGGTGTAATTACCTTCTGCGGGCTTCTTTGCGTTCCTGGGGTTTACGGGGCTTCCTGCAAGGCGTTCCAGACGTGGCCGCCAAGTTCCTTCATCAATTCCGGCTGTTCCTTCAACAGCGCGGAAAACAGGAACACCATAAATTCACTTTTGGTTTGCGCCCATTCTTCCGCCGTCATGTTCGGATTCTGGGCCAGCTTCATTTGCAGAAGTTCTTTTGTAAGGGCCTGCCCGGCGGGGCTGTTCAGCGTGGCCGCTTCTGCATCTGTGACCCGCTCCATGAACTGTTCAAAATTTTCTGCGATCTTCATTGTGTTTCCCTTCCCTTCTTTTGATGGAGCCGGGCGGCGGCTGGGCCGCCCGGCGGTGGTTCTTACAGGTGCGTATACATTCCGGTTACTTCTGTGAAGATGGCCTGCAAGCTATCACAGAAAACGCCGCTGTCTGTCCGAACTTCAATCGTTTTGTCTTCAATCCAGGCGAAAGTTTTCTTGTTAAGATGCCCGGCGGTGTACTTGAAAAAGTGCATCGTGTACGTGTCCGTAGCGTCCAGGGTGATATAAAGGCGGTTGGCCTTGCTGGCGTTTTTGGGAAGCGCCATGCGCAGCGTGTTCCCGTCCGCTACAAGGTGGTTGGCCCCGGTCATTGCAAGGAACTTCTGCCCGCCCAGCTGTTCAAGAATCTTTTCTGCTACCTTCATTTTCGTAACCCCCGTTTGTTTTTGTGTGGTTCCCTTAACTGTCTATATTATACTTCCGTAAGAATAAAAAGTCAAGCGAATATGCTTAAAATGATGCACAAAGATCGGGCGGAAATTCTGTGCATATTGTATACTTCCGTAAGAAAAGAAGAACCCCGGCCAGATGGCCGGGGCGGCGGTGGTTAAGCAATCAGGAAACAGCAGGTGGAAATATCAGTTTTGCAGGCGGAAATATTGGAGCGGTGGACGGTGTAGCCCAGCTTTTCCACCTGCTTTTTGCGGCGCTCATAATCGCAGGCGCAGCACTCGCAGAGAATGAAGCCGTTGGTTTTGGCCGCGTCCAGCTTTTCCAGGACGGCGGACAAGTCCCGGTATTTGGCGTTCATAAAGCCGTACCTGCTGAACGTATAGGAAATGTTCTTCTGGAAGATGATGTGGGCGGAGTAGTCACCGACATAGATCCCGCACCAGCTGGGGTGAACGGTGATTATTTCGCCGCGATCGTTGTACCGGATCGTCCAGCCGTCCAGATCGGCGCTTCCGTTAGTTTCGGCGGCGTGGATGGCGGCCAGGATGGCGGGCATATCGTAGCCGTGGCGGGTAAGAGTACGGACAGAAGCAAGATTCAACATAAGGAAGACCCCCTATAAAATATTTTGGATGGCTTGCCGTGTCGGCCCCCTTTTCGTGTCGGCCCGTAAGGTTGGCCCCCGCCGTATTCTTAACGCCCCGGCGGGTGGGCCGCTGTGTTTCCCTTGAACTGTCTATATTATACTTCCGTAAGAAAAGAAAGTCAAGCAAATTTCAATACAATTATACACAAATATACTTCCGTAAACTTGTGCAACATTTATACTTCCGTAGCTTGAAAAAATGTGGTATAATGTGGGACAGCGGAAAGGGGGCCTTTTTATGGCTGATGAAAAGAAATACCCTACGCCCAGGGGGGCGGCAGCTACAGCCGCAAAGAAGAAATACCGCGATAAGGTGTATGACAGAATGGAACTGGCCTTGCCTAAAGGCATGAAAGCACGTATGAGGGAAGCGATCGAGCGGGCCGGGTATACGTCCTTTAACGCCTATGTGGCGGATGCCGTTCGGGAAAAGTATGCGCGGGATATGGGGGAGGAAATGAAACTGGAACAGGGGGAAGCGTGATGGAACAGACGGCGGAAGAACTGCTGAAACTGGCGGAAGCCGTGGAGAAACAGGAAAACAGGATCGTTGAAGCGATGTGGCGGGCAATCGTGGGAAGCGACACACCAAAAAAGGAAGATGGGGAACTGACCATACAAGGGCCAGGCGGCCCGGAAACACGGTATTATTTCAGATACAAAGGGAAAGACGCGGCAATACTGACAATAAAAGAGTTTGTACCGGGGCGGCTTTCATACTTCATTCAATCGGAAGAAATAACGCCACAGGGCGTTATGGAAAAGCTACTGGAAATTGAGCGGGCGGGAATTATGATAGGGAAATAAGCGAACCACCAGCAGGCGGCGTGCCTGCTGGTGGTTTTCTTCTTCTGGGCCGATCGGCAAAGATTGCCCGCCATTTCCCCGCCGCGTGTGCTACAATGGAGCCGCAGCGGGATTGTTGTAACTGGTGCAATAGACTACTGCAAAGGCCCCGGCGGCGCGGTGAAGCGCAACCGGGGCCGATTTTGTTAGTTTTCGCTATAAATATAACTTCCGTCACTTTGCCGCGTCCAAGTGCCTATAGTTTCTTCCAGCATACCTTCTTCATCCAATTTTCCGTATATCGCAAATGTGGTATCAGAGCCGGGGAAACAGATACCGTTTCCACCAGTAACGATGATGGAAACCCAGTTATAGCCGGAACCTTCCACGCGGTTTTCGGCAAATTCCCGCAGGTGATCCGCCGTCATTTCTTCCAGTTCCTTTGCGCTGGCGCGGATATAGGCACACTGGCCGATCACGGTATCGCCAGAGCCATTCAAAACGTCCTTTATGGTTAGTTCGTAGTCCATCAAATCATTGTGCAGGATAAGTTCCGGGTAAAGCTGATCTTCCCCCAGGAAAACGGAAGAAACCGTGTTGCCGTCCATGGAAACGGTGTAATCAGTCCCGGAAGCGTAGACCTTGAAAGAACCATCGGCATTTTTGGTAATGTAGCCCATTTCGGAAGAAATGCCACAATCAACCAGCGCAAGAAAGACTTGATCCGCATCGTCCGCCGAAACGTCAAAGCCTTTTTTGATGTTTTCGGCGGATTTTTCGTAGAAGTCATACTTTGCGCTTAATTCTTCCGCCATAGCGGAAGAAGGGGAGCCGCCGCAGGCGGACAGCAGCAAGGCCAGCGCGGCCACAAGAAACAGAATACGCTTTTTCATAAAACAACCTTCCTTCTTTATTTGCGGTATCCCAGCTAAAATATGTGTGGTATTCCCACAAGTGGGATATTGCCACAATGATAACGCATCAATGTGGTAATGTCAAACAAAAAACTGGAATACACCACAAAAATTGGAGGGTGTAAAAGTGAAAGCGTTTAATTACAACGGGCGGCGGAACATATCAGGCGAAAGAATCAGGCAGGCCCGGACGCGCCAGCGGTGTACACAATCCGATCTGGCGGCGCGGGTGCAGGTAAGCGGCGTGATCATAGAACGGGATTGCATATCCAGGATCGAAAACGGGTTGCGCATGGTGCAGGATTTTGAATTGCGGGCGATCGCCGGGGCGCTGGGGGTTACAACGGATTGGCTGGTAGGGGAAACAGAGGAAGAAGAAAAATAAAGTTGCCGTAGGCTGTGGCCTACGGCAATTATCGTTTTACAACGTCTGGGCTATTGACTTTATCATATATTCCAGTTTATTATTTGCGGGAAAGGGGGCGCTTCTATGAATCACGAAGGAGCAACGCATTTTTCCTGGAATGACAGGCTGACACTGGCGCGGATGATAAAAGAGGGCTTCAAGAAACCGGAAATTGCAAAAGCCCTGGGGAAGTGCGAACGGTCAATTTACTATGAAATCAACCGGGGGTTATGCGAACAGCTTACAACAGACCTGGAAAAAGTTGTGATTTACTGCCCGGAAGTGGCGCACAGGAAATACAGGGAGTTTCTGGCCGAAAAGGGGCCGGATCTGAAAATCGGACACGATCACGCGCTGGTAAAGAAGCTGGAAGAACTGATCGTGGAGCAGCAGTTTTCCCCCGGCGCGGCCTTGGCGTACATAAAGAACGGCACGGAAGAATACAGCACGGAAATAAGCGAAAAGACGCTATATAACTACATTTACCGGGGGGACGTGTTTCTTGTTCTGAACGAAAAGCACCTTTACGAAAAGGGGCGGCGGCACTATGCGGAGAAAAGCAAAAAGCAGGCCGCAAGAGCGCCACGCGGGACAAGCATAGAGAAACGCCCGAAAGAGATCGGGAGCCGGGAAAAGTTTGGGCATTGGGAAATGGACAGCGTTATGGGGTGCAAGGGATCAAAACAAGCGCTGCTGGTGCTGACGGAACGGAGAACCCGCATGGGAATTATTACACTGGTAGAAGACCACACGGCGGCCAGCGTGGTAAAGGCTATAAACCGCCTGGAACGGAAATTCGGGAAGCTGTTCTATACCCTGTTCAAAAGTATTACTGTGGACAACGGCAGCG
>OFFR01001135.1_pt1 | contig 12323 bp, 8 predicted proteins | sample 1521421 | NCBI WGS metagenome assembly OFFR01 (sample SAMEA3504087, study PRJEB24116) | mouse gut metagenome | biome: mouse gut; feature: mouse-associated habitat; material: faeces | place: Denmark | collected 2011 | reverse complement strand
ATGAGGAAATATGTATGGAAAATAATCTGTGTTTAAAAACCGTAAATAATTTATGCCAGTGTTCTTTTTTTGTTCCAGAATATCAAAGAGGGTATCGATGGACAGAACAAGAAGTATCAGATTTGTTGAATGATATTGATGATTTTAGACCAAGGGAAATTCCTAATAGTGACGAAAAGACATGGTACTGCCTTCAACCACTTGTTGTGAAAAAGAGGTTGAGTGATGATTATGAATTAATTGATGGTCAGCAACGATTAACAACTGTATACCTTATTCTTTTTTATCTAAATCAGGATTTTGTTGAGAATAAAAGTCATTTGCTTTTTGAAATTGATTATGAAACTAGGAAAGGGACAAAAGACTTCTTAAGAAAGCCTCAAGAACTTAACGATACAAATATAGATTTTTATTATATTAGCAGGGCATACAAAACAATTGAGGAGTGGTTTGAAAAAAAAGATCAAGATTTTGATAAGGGCGCATTTAGATCCAAAATAAAATTTAATACAAGGTTTATATGGTATGAAACATCTGAATTAGATACAATACCTGTCTTTTCAAGGCTTAATATTGGAAAAATTAGTCTGACGAATTCTGAACTTATAAAAGCGTTGTTTTTGAATAGTTCAAATTATGGAAAAGAAGATGCAGATAGAATTCGCCAGCGACAATTTGAAATTGCGGCAGAATGGGATACTATTGAAAACGGACTTCAAGATGATAGACTTTGGTATTTTCTTAGTGATGTCCAAAAACAAGATAATCGTATTGAATTGATTTTTGATCTTATGTCTGGAGAACAAAAAGCAGATTCTTATGCGACGTTTAGATTTTTTAATAATAGGATGCAGAAACATGATCAGGAGAATCTTAACCTTAATTGGAAGGAAGTTAAAGACCATTATCAACGGTTTGATGAATGGTTTAAAAAGCGAGAATGGTATCATAAAATCGGATTTGTTTTATATGTAAAAATTCTTAGTATTTCAGATTTGTATGAGAATTCATATTCTATGAGTAAAAATGCTTTTTCTGATTATCTGGATAACGCTATAAAAACATATTATAAAAAAACATGCCTCACTGAATTGCAATATGGTGATAGTAAAACAAAATCTGTTTTACTACTTTACAATATTATAACCATGCTTAAAAATGATAAAGATAGATCGTATTTTCCTTTTGATGCATTTAAAGTAGAGAGATGGGACATTGAGCATATTGCTTCGCTTAAAGATGCTATTCCTGAGAAAACAGAGAGAAAACAATGGCTTAATGATGTAAAACCATATGTTGATAAAAATGTTCCTGGCGGGAAGAATATTTTAAAAAATATAGATTCATGTGATATTTATGATGATATTGAATTTGAACGGTTGTTTGAACAGGTAAATGATCATTTTAATTATAAGATAATCAACCAGGAAACAGGGGTGATTGAAGATATTAATGGTATTTCAAATCTTACATTATTGGATTCGTTTACAAATAGAAGTTACAAAAATGCCGTATTTCCAATTAAAAGAAAAACAATAATTGAAAGAGACAAAAGTGGAGGATTTGTACCTTTATGTACGAAAAACACTTTTCTAAAATATTTTAGTGATTATCCTCCGAAAATATCGTTTTGGACAGAGGATGATCGACAAAAATATGAGGATGATTTGGCAATGGTATTAAACCAATACATGGAGGTTGAATAGTATGAAAAAGGAATCAAAAAATGCATCAAATCTTTCGTTTTGGAAATTGATAAATCAGTTTCGGATTGAAATACCTATCATACAAAGAGACTATGCTCAAGGGCGAGAAGAACATAAAACTGTACGAGTTAATTTCCTTTTGGCAATAAAAAATGCTATTTCAAATTCTCAGGAATTAAACTTGGATTTTATATACGGAAATGTAGTAAATGAAAACAATGAAAAGTTATCTATTTTTCAACCGCTAGATGGACAACAACGATTGACGACTTTGTATTTGTTACATTGGTATGCATACAAGAAGGAACTTGACGAGAATAAAAAGATAAGTGAAATACTGTCGCATTTTACATATGAAACAAGAATTTCTTCAAGAGAATTTTGCCGAGAATTAGTTGTGCAACCTATAAATTTTGGTAATGGAAATGAATCTATAAGAGAACTTATTGAAGACTCTAACTGGTTCTTTTTGTCATGGAAACAGGATAGCACCATTCGAGCTATGTTAAAAACAATTGATGATATTCATCATGAATTCAAGGATATACCTAATTTATGGGAATTATTAACTGAAAAGAATATAATTACTTTTTACTATTTAATATTGGAAGACTTCGGATTATCAGATGATTTGTATATAAAAATGAATGCTCGTGGACGATTATTGACTCCGTTTGAAAATTTAAAAGCGGAATTACAGTCAAAAATTCTTCGACAGAAATGGGAAGAAGGAAAAAAAGTTGCCGATTGTTTTTCTTTAAAAATAGATACATATTGGACCGACTTTATATGGAATAATTTCCAATATGAACATAGCGTGGATATATCACACATGAGATTGATTTCAACACTTGTGATGACAAATGCGGCATTAGGAAAGCTTGCAGTAAAACCAGAGCAGAGAAATGAAATTATTCAAAGAACACAAGAAGATTCTTTTGCAAGGAATTTAGTAGACTATATTAATGAGGATGCTTTCAATTATATATGTACTTGTTATGAATTGTATAGCATAATAGATTTGCAAATATTGAACATACCATTTTGTTTATGGAGGCATGCACCTAAAAAAAGTATTACCCATGAGGTATTAATTGAGGGAAGTAATCCTAGAACTGCAACATCGTCTTATACTCATAAAGTTATTTTCTTTGCACAAACTGAATACTTAATACATTGTGGGAGTTTGTTTGACCAAACTAGTTTTGAGGATTGGATTAGGGTAGTGCGTAATATTGTTTCCCGTGGTGATATTGATTCTGATGGAAAGGGCTTTTGGAGAGCAGTCGGTGCTGATACATGGAGCCCTTTTAGCGCAAAGCCGTTATATTTATGAATTGTCTTCGGGATGTTCTAATATATATGAGTATTTATCAACTATTCCTGTTAAATCTACATTTGCAAAAGAACAAATCAGGGAAGAAATTGTGAAAGCGAATATAATTCAAGAATATCCACAATATAAAGAATTGCTCTTCAAAATTGAAGATAATGAATTGTTAAGAGGTCACATCACATTTGTATTACAATGTGCAGGATATAATGGAGATATCAATAGTATAGATTGGGATATTTTGCTGAAAGTTTGTAATGTATTTAGAGACTATTTTAATAGTGAAGATAAACTTACTGATGAATTAAGAAGAACCATGCTTACAATTGAAGTAGAAAGGAAATATGAATTTTATCATTACTGGTGGTCTTATTGGAATGTTGGACAAGCTGTTAAACGTAAATTGTTTGTTCAATTTAGAGAAATAGAGTATTTCATCGGCAGTGATTATAAAGAGTATTTTAAGAAATTGGTATTATTGCTCACTAAAAAAACATATGATGAAATTTTAAGGGAATTTATTTTCCCAAAGGATATGCCTAATTGGAAAAGGCGATTAATTAAGGAAGAGACTTTATTAAGTGGAACTTCAAAATATATTGCCATCCCAGATGATAATTCATTTTGCTATTTGCTTAAAAGTAGACGTCCACGTGATATAAATGGTGGAACAAAAATAGAATAATATGAAATTTAAGAGCATAATTAGGTTAATCGTAAGAATTTTGCATCAGGATGGTGCAAAATTGATGGAACTTATATTTTGTGGGAAAAGGGTTGCACGAACGGTCTTAGTATTGTAAAAATATTGCCCATATTTCCGTGATTTTGTGGGGATATGTTCTAATTTGGTATGCATGTTGAGACGGTTGTAATGCTTTCCCACAAAAAACCTGATAGCGTAATCAACGTAAAAGTGGAGTTTGGCGAGGGTGAGGGCAAAGTGCCACTTGATAATATTGCCAAAAGAGCTGAAGCGTATAAGCCGAAAGAGCGAGTTACATACAAAATGATTAAGGAGTACATAGAAGCGAAGTATGGCTTCAAAGTACATACCGCATATATCGCAGAGGTAAAACGAGATTTAGGTTTGCCGATGTATGATGCCCCTAATGCGGTAGAGAAATTGAAACAGCCGAGGAAACATCCGACAACAGAGAAAGTGGAAGCGATAAGGGATGCTTTGGAGCATTTTGAGATAATTTAGCTAAAATAGTCGCCTGATGTTGTGCAGGCGGCTTTTTTAGTTCAGTTAGTATAAATTTTGTTTTTTTGTCCCAGAATAGTATCATTCTGTCCTGATATATGATATATTATAAAAAAGGTAATTGGAGGTGCGCTCTTGTGAAAAAACAAAATATATTAAACTTGATAAAATATCATGTTGAAAAAAATGAAAATGCATTTAGAAATGAGGCAGTAAGTATAGCGAAATATTTTGATGCTATTGGTGATTATCAGCTGGCTGAATATATAATGGGGTTAATAGCAGAATCCAACTTATATGTTCCACAGGCTAGTGACTTTGAAAGTGAATTTTTAAAACAGTTAGATATTAGAGAACTGCAACCATTGAATTTGCCGGTAGTAATATCTAATGATATAAAAGGTATTATTAATGCAGTTAATCATAATATAGGGATAAATAAATTTTTGCTTGAAGGACTACCAGGTAGTGGAAAAACAGAAGCTGCGAAACAAATAGCAAGGCTGCTTGGCAGAACATTATATTGTGTTGATTTTGAGCATTTAATTGATAGTAAACTAGGTCAAACTAATAAAAATATAGTCAGTGTTTTTTCTGAGATAAATATGATTCCATATTCAAATAAAGTTGTTATTTTATTCGATGAAATTGATGTGATTGCCTTGGATAGAGTTAATAGGAATGATGTGCGAGAAATGGGGCGGGTTACTTCAACTATATTGAGAGAGCTTGATAGATTGACTGATTTGAACAAGGAAATAGTAATTATTGCGACAACAAATTTGTATTCCAATTTTGATAAAGCTCTAATTAGACGTTTTGATGCAGTGATTAATTTTAATAGATATAGCAAAGAAGATTTATTGGAAGTCGCAGAGTACTATTTTATATCTTTTATTAAAAATTTTAAAGGTATTCCTAAAGATACCAGATTATTTAAGAAAATATTGAAGGCATCGTCTGATTTGCCTTATCCAGGGGAATTGAAGAATATTATAAAAACCTCTTTAGCATTCAGCGATGCAAATATAGAATATGATTATTTGAGAAGGCTTTATAATTATTTGATAGGTAATTTAGAAGAAATAGATATAGAACAACTTCATGCACAAGGATTTACGGTCAGAGAAATAGAAAAGCTCAAGGGAGAATCTAAAAGCACTGTATCCAGAAAATTGAGTAAGGGGGAAGAAATTAATGAATAATGTACTGGAATTAAAAGGAAAGCGATTTGTTCAAGCCTCAAAAACTGGTGGCGGCGGCGGAGCATCTATGAACAGCAAAAAAATAGTAACAAGAGAACAGTTGGTTAGATTGGTAGAAAGAATAGATCAAATCAAAGAATTTTGGAAACAAGAAAGAAAACCTTTTGAGGGGATATTGATTAGTGTTCATTATAATAAAATAGTTGCAAAGAGTAATCGAATTGCGGGATTGTTTAAAGGAAAAGATTCTAATTATGCTATTGTAGGTGCTAAATTTAACAAAGAAAAAACGAAACATATTATTACGTATTTTCTTGATATGGAAGATTTGGATGAAAGTATAGAACTACTTTTAAAAACAAGTGATATAATCAAAGAGAAGTTTCAAAATGGAATAGATAAAGTTACTTTTGACGAAAAAAAAACAATGGATAAAATACCATTTTCTCGATTTTCAATAACAAAATCTACGTTTAAACAGGTAGTTGCGGACGTTTCATATATTGAAGATTTTGAAGTGGAAATGGCGACACGCCAATTAAAGCAAAGTATCATAACATTGTATAATACGCATACAGATACAAAAATGTTATTCAAAAATATTGGAATCGACATTTTAAAAAGTAGAATATTAGATAATCAAACAGTATTTTTAGATGAAAATCAATTACAGATTTTATTTGAGAAAGCGCCATATCTTGTTTCTATGGCAACAGAGGATTTATCAGAATTGTCTCCAGAAGACTTCATTCAGGAATATCAGCAAGGGGCTCTATATATGCCCTCTCCAACTATTGAGCCAACTATTGGTGTGATTGATACGTTATTTGATAAACGTGTTTATTTTGGCGAATGGGTAGAGTATCATGATATGATTGACGATAATCTTCCTAAAAATCCAGATGATTATCGTCATGGTACAGCGGTGGATTCTATTATTGTAGATGGTGCAAGATTAAATCCTTGGCTTGATGACGGATGTGGCAGATTTAGGGTACGCCATTTTGGTGTTGCGATAGGTTCAAAATTTTCTTCTTTTACTATTACAAAACAGATTAAAGAGATTATTGCAAACAATAAAGATATAAAGGTTTGGAATATTTCGCTTGGAAGTAATCAAGAAGTGAACGACAATTTTATTTCTGCAGAGGCGGCTATATTAGATAAAATCCAATATGAAAATGATGTTATTTTTGTTGTTGCAGGGACGAATAAGCCTAACGCTGATATCGAGAAAATAGGTTCGCCTGCTGATTCAATAAACAGTATGGTAGTTAATGCAGTAACCCAAAATGGTTTGTCAACTAAGTATGCAAGAAGAGGATTGGCGTTATCCTTTTTTGCAAAACCAGATGTTAGTTATTATGGTGGGAGTGAAGAAAAATATATTAAGGTTTGTGAACCATTAGGGGAAGCAAATGTTGCTGGTACTTCATTTGCAGCACCTTGGATTGCCCGAAAATTGTCTTACTTGATTGATATTTTAGGATTGAATAGAGAAGTTGCAAAAGCGATGATTATTGATGCTGCAAGAGACTGGAATGAAAAACCGACACCAGAAGAGGTTGCCTTATATGGACATGGTATAGTACCTATTAAAATAGATGATATTGTTCATACAAAAGAAGATGAAATTAAATTTCTGGTATATGATGTGAGTGAAAAATGGAATACATATAATTATTATTTTCCAGTTCCAATTAAAGATGACAAATACCCTTATATTGCAAGGGCAACGATGTGTTATTTTCCTATGTGTGATAGAACGCAAGGTGTTGATTATACAAATACAGAACTTAATTTACATTTTGGCAGAATCAACAATAAAGGGAAGATAGAGGATATTAAGGGCGATAAACAGAATCAGGATGTAATTTTAGATAACGAAAGATATTTCCTTTTGGAGGGTGAAGCAAGAGAAAGATTTAGAAAATGGGATAATGTAAAATATATTGCAGAAAGACCAAAAAACAAAATGATGCCGAAGAAATCTTATGACAATAAGAATTGGGGAATGGAAATAAAAACAAATAACCGTTTAGATCCTAAAGATGGAATGGGGATTCGCTTTGGTGTTGTAGTTACATTGAAAGAAATTAATGGTGTCAATAGAATTGACGAATTTATAAAGAACTGTACTCTGAATGGTTGGTTAGTTAATCGAATTGATGTTCAGACAAGAGTTGATATTAATAAAAAAGTCAATGAGGATATTGAATTTGAGTAAATATAATTGATATTTTCTAACAGAAGAATTTTTAAGGTGGAAAACGTAAATTAGATGATATTTTGTGGGAAAAGGGAGTCACGAGCGGTATCGCAGAAGTAAAAAGAAATTTAGGATTGCCGATGTACGATGCTCCTAATGCGGTAGAGGAATTGAAACAGCCGAGGAAACATCCGACAGCAGAGAAAGTAGAAGGATAAAGAATACTTTGAGGTATTTTGAGATTATTTGAATGAATTATTAATATGGTTTGATGGAGTGTTTATAACTTGAATTTATAGTTGTTTGGCATTTGACTTTTAAAATGATTAGGAATATAGGGAAAAACAAAATGATATAACGGTTTATCAAATTCAATTAAACAATGAAAAACACATTAAATGTAAATAATATGTGTTGGCTTATGGTTATAATATTTTATCCAATAAAGGAGTGTAAAGTTATGAAAAATAATGGCGATATGGTCTCATTCTTAAAACAAAAAAATTATATTATGATAAATAACGATTTGGGTGGTGGTTCTTTTGGAAAAACAGTCTTGCTTCAAGATCCATTTACAGATGAATTGTTTGTTGCCAAAATGTATAAACCACAATCTGAATCTATAAGAGAGAGATTTTTCAAAAATTTTATAGATGAAATTAAAATTATGTATAAACTATATCACCCTAACATTGTGAGGATATATAGTTATTATTTGTATGAGAAATATTCTACAGGATATATTATTATGGAATATATAGAAGGTACAACTATTGAAGATTTTTTTGATGAGTATGTGCCTTGGCAAGAAACTTCTCTAAATGACATATTTGTTCAATTGATAGATGGGTTTACGTATATGGAAGAGCATGGAGTGATTCACCGTGACATACGAGAAAGGAATATTTTAATAAATAAAGATGGAGTTGTTAAGATAATAGATTTTGGCATCGGAAAAACTATTGAAGCAGGATTTCTTCAAGCCCAAGAGGATAGTTTGGTTGATGAAATAAATCGACAAAACGCAGATACTTTACCAAAAGAATATTATAATGGAATATATACAGCTCAAACAGATATGTTCTATTTAGCAGAATTATTTAATCGTTTATTAAAGAAAATAAATTTGGATTTTGTTGAATTTTCATATCAGGAAGTAATAAATAAAATGTTAAAAAAAGATCCAAAAGACAGGTATGGTAATTTTGCAGAAGTCAAATCAGCTATTGACAAAAAAGACTTTCTAAATATGAAAATATCAGATGAAGACAAAAAAATATACCAATCCTTTACAAACACAATTTTTGAAATGATTGCTAATTATAGAAAGGAGCCTAAATTTAATGCCAATCCAGAAGTGTTTATACAAAAGTTAGAGGGAGTTGTGGGAAACAACTTATTTGAAAATGAGGTTCAAGATAAAAAAGAATTAATAAATTGTATAGTATTATCAGGGTGTAAATACTATACAAATGTAAATGTTTCTTGTGAGGTCGTTTGTGATTTTTTGAATTGGTTTAAGCAATCTACATATGAATCTCAAAAGATTATTTTGTCTAATATAATTGTTAAACTTTCACTTATTGAAATTGAATATGATTTTTCGGAGTTACCTTTTAGCTAATTTAGTAAAGTGGTGATGTTCGCTATGTTTTCGGCATAGGAGGGAAAATGAGCATGTCTTAAAAAATGAAAGTAGAATATACAGATAAAGACAATGGCAAAGAAAGTTGAAAAAGCTATAGATGAATATGTTGAAGTTTTTGGCTAAAATAAAAGAACGAATTACGCAAGCACAGTATCAGGTGATGACAAATGCAAATGTTGAACACAATATTATGTTTTGGAACATAGGAAAGGTTATTCTTCAGTAAAGCCAATAAGGAAATAGATTTGTTGAAACGTTATCAAATGATTCGGGAATGGCTTATCCTGGCAGAGAAGGATATTCCGTTAGAAATCTTAATTATATGAAGCAGTTCGCACGTCGAATACCATCTAAAGAAATTTTGCATCAGAGTGCTGAAAAAATTAGTTGGCGTGCAATAAAATTGCTGATAGATAAGACAGGTAATCTAGAAGAAGATATGTGGTATACACAGCAATGTCTGGAAAATGGATGGTCTAGTACAGTTCTTTCACATCAGATAGAAAGCGGTTTGTATTACAGACAGGCATTAGCAGATAAAACAACAAATTTTAAGGAACAGTTAGCTAATCCATTCAGTGAGCAAGCAGAAGAAATTATTAAAGACCCATATATTTTTGATTTTATACCGAACGCGAAAAAACTTAGGGAGATTGAGTTAGAAGATGCCCTTGTCCAACAAATAACGAAGTTACTGTTGGAATTTGGGTCAGGCTTTGCTTTTATGGGACGGCAGTATCCGATTCAAGTAGGAAAAAGAGAGTTTTTCATCGACTTATTATTTTATAATGTGAAATTGCATTGTTATTTTGTGGTAGAATTAAAAACAGTGGAATTTGAACCAGAGTTTGCAGGAAAGCTATCTTTTTATTTATCGGCAGTTGATGGAGAGTTGAAATCGCCGAATGATAACCCTACAATTGGTTTGTTGTTGTGTAAGGGTAAAGATAAAATGGTAGCGGAATATGCTTTGAAAGATGTAAACAAACCAATGGGAGTAAGTGAATACAAACTTTCCAATCATGTTTCAGAGGAATTACAGGACAAGTGAGAAATTCCAGAATTATTATAAGGATGTATCCCTGCGCATGAAGAATAAGGAACTGGATCTGCTGATCGTGGTCAATATGTTCCTGACAGGTTTCGATGCAACTACTCTGAATACCCTGTGGGCAGATAAGAATTTGAAGATGCATGGTTTGATTCAGGCATTTTCCAGAACGAACCGTATCCTGAATTCTATCAAGACATTTGGGAATATTGTTTGTTTCCGTAATCTACAGAAGAGAGTGGACAGGGCGATTTCGCTTTTCGGGGATGAGGATGCCGGAGGAATCGTTTTGATGCGGAGCTTTAAGGATTATTACGACGGCTATGAGGGGGTGGACGGCAGATCATATCCCGGATATGTGGATATGGTGGAGGAACTCAGGAGTAAGTTTCCTCTGTCCGAACCGCAGATTATCGGGGAGCAGAACCAAAAGGATTTTATAGCTCAGTTTGGGGCAATCCTGCGTATGCGGAATATCCTGATTTCCTTTGATGAATTTGCAGAAAAGGAACTGATTGAGGAGCGCGACCTGCAAGATTACCTGGGAAGATATCAGGATCTGCGTGATGAGTGGAAACGAAGACGGGAGAAAGGCGAAGCCACGGATATTACGGATGATGTGGTGTTTGAAGTCGAGTTGATCAGGCAGATAGAGATCAACATTGATTATATCCTGATGTTGGTCAAGAAATATCATGATACTCATTGTGAGGATAAAGAAGTTCTGGTCACGATTCGGAAAGCGATTGATGCGAGCCCGGAACTTCGCAGTAAGAAACGACTGATTGAGACATTTATTGCAGGTGTCAATGATGTGGATGATATTTTAGGTGAATGGAATGATTTTGTTGCAAAAGAGCGGGAAAAGGAGCTAGTGCAGATTATCAAGGAAGAAAAGCTGAAAGAGGCGGAGACCAGAAGGTTTATAGAAAATGCATTTCGGGATGGCGAGGTAAAAACAACCGGAACCGATATCGATAAACTGATGCCGCCGGTTTCCCGCTTTGGAGGCGGTAACAGGACTGCAAAGAAGCAGGGAGTCATTGATAAGCTGAAGGGATTCTTTGAGAGGTTCTTTGGGATTGGCGGTGCTTATACGGCTCCGAATGACGAGCAGATGGATAAAGTCGTGACATATGATTTTACATCGCCTGTGAGTGGAATGATGGTTGCGGATGAAACAGTGCCGTATGGGGAGAAGAAGGATTGAGGGAATCATTGTGGACGAAATCAGTATGCTTCTTTATGATAATAAGGCTGGTTAGTGTAAAGTGTTTGAGTAGGGGCCTGGGCATACTTTACCAGGCCCTGTCTCTTTGGCTATGAACTAGAAAATGACATGCCCACGCCCCAAGGGTACCCCAGGTATGACGACTGGGTGCCGCCGATGCGGCAAAAAATATGCCCTTAAGTGAAACCCATGCAGAACGACCAAATACACACCCGCCACCCAGGCACAGGAGGATAAAATGTCGATATTAGAACTGTTCCGAAGAAAGCCCCAGCCCCTTACCATAAACGTCCCCCTTGGCACGTTCACGCTGCAGAACCCCAAAAAGGACAACTCTTATGAAGGAAGCATAAAATGGCTTGATACAGAAGCACTCGTAGATCTTGATGTAGACAGTACAGACAGCCACACGGCAGATAAAGCGCTGGCAAGCCTGCACAAAATAGTGGAGGAAACCGCCCGATGGGACAGGAGACTCCGAGAATACGCCGCCGAAGAGGTGTCTGACGAAGACGGAAAAGTGGAAATATGGGAAGGGGACGAGGACAGCGACGGCGACTGCTCCTATATCACAAAAGAAAAATTCATCAGCCGTCTTTCCATGGGATTTATCCACATCAAGAACAATGGCGATGTTGTCTTCTATTACGATATGGACGAGATGTTCACCGACCATAGTCTGGAGATTCGGGCCAATGTTTCAGGTGAAATCCTGTTCGCCGGTATCTGCGGA
>OFFR01001131.1_pt1 | contig 12363 bp, 8 predicted proteins | sample 1521421 | NCBI WGS metagenome assembly OFFR01 (sample SAMEA3504087, study PRJEB24116) | mouse gut metagenome | biome: mouse gut; feature: mouse-associated habitat; material: faeces | place: Denmark | collected 2011 | reverse complement strand
TCCACATGCCCAGTTCCCCCAAACATATCCACGCACCGAATCCTCTCCACATCATACCCAAATGCCTGCAATTCCGCCAAATCCCGCGCAAGGCTTGTAGGTTTGCACGAAATATAGACCATTTCCCTTGCCCTGTCAAACGCTCCGATTTTCTTTAATGCTTTCGGGTGAATCCCCTCTCTGGGCGGGTCTAATATAATGAAATCGGGTTCTTCTGAAATCTCATCTATGGCTTTCAACACATCTCCCGCAATAAATTCACAATTTGTGATCCCATTCCTTTTCACATTTTCCCGCGCCGCTTCCACTGCTTCTTCTACAATCTCCACGCCAATCACTTTCCCTGCCGAAACAGATAGAATCTGCGCAATCGTTCCCGTGCCGCTGTATAAATCAAATACGACTGAGCTTTTCCCCGCAGATGCGGAAATTGAATCTCCAATAAATTCCCGCACTGTCTCATATAGTGTTTCCGCTCCCAGAGAATTTGTCTGGAAAAAAGAAAATGGCGTAATTTTGAATTTTAATCCAAGCAATTCTTCATAAAAATAGTCCTGCCCGTATAAAATGTCTGTATCATCGTCTTGTATTACGTCTGCCAAACTGTCATTTTTCGTATGTAATATCCCAACAACTTGTCCGTCAAACGAAATCTTCAAAATCCCTTCTTTCATCTCGTCGAGCAGCTCTTTTTCCACGAAATTCCCAATCTGGGAACTTGTTACCAAATCAATCAGAATTTCTTCTGTTTTTGCCGCTTTTCGCACTAATAAATGGCGAAGATACCCTTCATGCCGCAATTTATGGTAAAAAGAAACCCCTTTTCCTGCAAAAAAATCCCTGACATACACCAGAATCTTGCGAAAATCTTCGTCAACAATCCGGCACCCCTCTACGTTCGTAATATCGTAAAAACTTCCCCGCTTGTGCATTCCAAGCATAAGCGGCCCGTCTTTTTGCGTATCGCCAAATGAAAATTCCATTTTATTCCGGTATTCAAACTGTTTTGCGCCAATCCGTATGCCCTCGAATACCTCATCAAACTGTTTTCCGGCTGACAATAACACGGGCGCCAGCAAGTCTCGGACCTGATCTTCTTTTAATTTTAATTGATTTTCTAAACTAAGATTCTGGTACGCGCACCCTCCGCAGATCCCGAAATGCTGACAATAGGGCTTTGGAAGCTCCAACGGCGATTTTTCTAACACTTCCAATAACCTACCCTCACATTTTCCTTTGCGTATCTTTGTGACTGAAAATGAAATACGCTGTCCGGTTATAGTGTTTTTCACGATAGCTTCCCGTCCATTTTCCAGACTGACAACTCCCTTATTGGGAAACAAAACCTTTTCTACAACCCCTTCAAATATCTGTCCCTTTTTCATCTATTGCAAAACCCTTTCTATTATTTTTCCACATAGAAAAGAGCCGCAGCGCTGCGGCTCTAATGCTTCTGGCGTTTGAATTATTTATCGCTTTCTTCCTCGTCGTCATCGTCGAAAAAGTCATCTTCAAATTCGTCTTCAAAATCATCTTCGAAGTCGTCTAAATAATCCGGTTTAAAGAAACGGTAAATTCCATATGCCGCTGCAATCAGGGCGACAATGATTCCTACGATTGCAAAAATCCATACGACATTAGACGCTTTCTTTTCTTCGTCATCTTTTTTCTTGAGTAAATCGTTTAATTTTGTCATGGTTAAAAAATCATCTACTTTATTCATGATATCCACTCCTTCTAATATTCTTTTGGAAAATCCTTGGATTTTCCAAATTGTGTATGACACGATAAATATATTATAACATATCTTTTCCTATTCACAATTAAAAAATTACATTTTCTTAAATTTTTTTCAATTTTGCAAAAATAGCAAACATTTTCCGGGTTCCCGCTGTGTCAAAATCTACGGTCACTTCGTAATCCCTGCCGCCTTCCACAATCTGAGTGACTGTGCCTTCCCCAAATTTCATATGCGCCACTCTGTCCCCAACGGCATAATCCAATGGCATTTTTTCTGCCGCCCCAAAGTTTTTCGGGGCGTAGCTGCCTGCTGCCATTGGTTTTGCCCGAAAGGTTTCTTTTACTTTTCGGAAGTTTTCTTTTGGGCGGGGCATTTCTTCTATTTTAGGCTTCTGCACTGTTTCTTGCAGTAAATTCGCCGGGATTTCCTGAACAAAACGGGATACACGGTTAAACTGCGTTTCTCCCCTAACCATTCGCTTTCTTGCGCTTGTAATGGAAAGGCTCTCTTTTGCCCTCGTAATTCCAACATACGCAAGGCGGCGTTCTTCCTCAAGATCTTCAATCGGCGTTTCAGACATAATGGACATATAACTTGGGAACAAACCGTCCTCCATTCCTGCAAGATATACATTCGAAAACTCAAGCCCTTTTGCGCTATGCATCGTCATCAATACGACATAATTACTGCTTTCATCTAAGCTGTCGATGTCCGCCACAAGCGCAACTTCTTCTAAAAATCCGCCAAGCGTCGGCTCATCATCTGATTCTTCGTATGCGGCAATTTTACTGATAAGTTCATCAATATTTTCAATACGGTTGTTTGCTTCTTCCGTTCCTTCCGCCTTTAATTCTTCGACATAACCCGTCGTTTCTATGATTTCATCAAACAATTCTTTTAAGCTGATGATGCCAAGTTTACTGCGCATAGACTGGATAAAAAGCACAAACGGGCGGATTTTTACGCTTGCTTTTCCAATCGACGGAATATCCTCTGCCATTTTTAAGGCGTCGTAGAAACCCAGGTCATTTTGGATTGCGTACTCCTGCACACGGTTAAGCGTAGTCGCGCCAATGCCCCGTTTCGGCACATTAATAATCCGGCGGACAGCTAAATCATCGCTCGCATTGTCTATCGTTTTCAAATAACATAACAAGTCCTTTATTTCTTTTCTGGCATAAAAATTAATTCCGCCGACAATTTTATAAGGAATATTTGACACAATAAATTTTTCTTCAAACAGCCGAGACTGGGCGTTTGTGCGGTACAATATGGCGCAGTCCTGATAGCTGTACCCCTGCTGATAGACTTTTTCCATAATATCTTTTGCAATAAAATCCACTTCATCGTAACCGCTTTCAAACTGATGAAATGCAATTTTTCCGCCTTCTCCATTTGCCGTCCAAAGAGTTTTCTCTTTCCGGCTGCGGTTATTTGCAATGACATGATTTGCGGCGTCTAAAATATTTTGCGTAGATCTGTAGTTTTGCTCTAGTTTTATAACAACCGCTTCCGGAAAATACGATTCAAAATTTAAGATATTGTAAATATTGGCTCCCCGGAATTTATAGATTGACTGATCATCGTCCCCAACCACACAGAGATTCTTGTATTTTTTTGCCAATAAATGAATCAACTCAAACTGGGCTGTATTCGTATCCTGATATTCGTCTACCATAATATAGCGAAAACGATCCTGATAGTAATCTAAAACAGCAGAATCCGTTCTCAGCAATTCTACGGTATAAAAGATTAAATCATCAAAATCAAAGGCATTGTTTTTTTTCAATGCCTTCTGGTATTCCCGATAGACAAGCGCCTGCTGTTTTTTTACATAGTCTTCCCCCGCATCTTGGGCAAATTCTTCACAGCCTGTCATCTCGTCTTTAGCCGATGAAATCACATTCAAAAACATCTTTTCCTTCAAACGCTTTGTGTCAATCTCTAAACGTTTGCAAACATCTTTCATCAGTGTTTTCTGATCATCTGCGTCATATATGGTAAAATTTGTTTCAAAACCAATCCGGTCAGCAAACCGCCTTAAAATCCGCACACAGGCAGAATGAAAAGTCGTCACCCAAATCCCGTCTGCGTCATATTCCAACATTTGGCGGATACGGTCCCGCATTTCTTTTGCCGCTTTATTTGTAAACGTAATCGCTAAAATTTGATAAGGAAGGACAGCTTTTTCTTCTATTAAATATGCTGTCCTGTATGTAAGCGCGCGCGTCTTTCCGCTTCCTGCGCCAGCAAGGATTAAAACAGGCCCTTCCGTTTGAAACACTGCTTTTTTCTGCGGTTCATTTAATGTATCATATTTTCCCATTGTAACTCCTTTTTGGTTTTCTTTTGATGATTTCATTATAAATGGAAATAGGCTTGTCCGTCAAGGAAAGTTCTAGCTCTATATACAGCAAACATATGTATCAATAAACCGGCAACGCCGTTGATAATAATATAAACTTTTAACTGATTCTGTGACGCTTTAGTGGATTTTCTATCATTGCAAACTGATTTTTGAACTTCCCCAATGCCTTGACAACAAATAACAGCTTGCTTAAAACATTTACGTTTCTCACCGAAACATCTATGATTTTTTGTATGGATATGCTATACTTGAGGAACAAAGGCAATATAAGAAATACGACAACAAAGGAAAGGGGCAGGACACTATGCATATTACGATTACAGGAAAAAATATTGATTTAACCGATGGCTTAAAAAGCGCCGTGGAAGAAAAATTAGGAAAATTGGAAAAATATTTTACAGAGGACACAGCTATTCTCGTAACCTTAAGCGTTGAAAAAGAACGCCAGAAAATAGAAGTCACCATACCTGTAAAGGGAAACATCATACGTTCCGAACAAGTGAGCAACGATATGTATGTCTCCATTGATCTTGTAGAAGAAGTAATTGAACGCCAGTTAAAAAAATACAAAAAGAAAATTATCAGCAAGCATCAGAACGCCGCAAACTTTAAAAAAGAATTTATCGAAAAAGAAACTGATTTAGACGATGAAATCCACATTATCCGTTCCAAAAAATTTGACATGAAACCCATGTATCCGGAAGACGCTTGCGTGCAAATGGAATTATTAGGGCATGATTTCTTTGTATTCTGCAATGCCGAAACTGAAAAAGTAAATGTCGTTTACAAGAGAAAAGGCGGCACTTACGGTTTAATCGAACCGGAACTGTAAGCGGTTCCAGCTATAAAAACGCATAAAGGTACAAAGAGAATGCCAAAACCCATGACGGCATTCTCTTTTTTTACCGCAAAAACCCCTGTCACTCATGGAAAACGCATAAGCGGGCAAATTCAAACTTTATTCCTTCATACGTTTGACGCGTATCTCACGTTCCTTGTCTTGCCATATAAAATAAAATGGGATACAATAGAGAAAACAGAAATAAGATGGAAAAGGAACAGATTAGACAGGAGAACAGTATGGATATTGTAGTATTAGCGGGAGGTTTAAGCGCAGAGCGCGACGTATCCTTCCAGACAGGAAATATGGTCACACAAGGATTGCGTAAGAACGGGCACAGAGTCGTATTATTAGATGTGTTTATGGGGTATCAGAAGCAGGAAACAGACGTTTCAGACATTTTTCTTCACAGCATAGAAGCAAGCATTAGCGTTTCTAAAATCACGGAAACCGCGCCGGATTTATCCAAAATAAAAGCCGCGCGCGCCGACAAATCCGCCTGCTTTTTTGGACCAAACGTGATAGCCATCTGCCAAATGGCGGACATCGTTTTTCTCGCCCTCCATGGAGAAGATGGGGAAAACGGCAAAATCCAAGCCGCTTTTGACCTTTTTGGCATCCGCTATACGGGAAGCGGCCATTTAAGCAGCGCGCTTGCCATGAATAAAGAAATCAGTAAAATTTTTTTCACTAAAGCCGATATTCCAACGCCAAACGGCAGAAAAATGAGCAAACCAGAGAAAAACAAAGACGCGGCAGATGCGCGCGTTTCTTTTCCTTGCATCGTAAAACCCTGCTGTGGCGGTTCAAGCATTGGCGTAACGATTGCCCATTCACAGGAAGAATATGAAATAGCTCTTGACGAAGCATTTTCATGGGAAGATGAAATTTTAATAGAGGAATACATCGAAGGACGGGAATTTGCCGTAGGCGTGATCGGGCAAAAAGCCCTTCCGGTCATAGAAATGGCTCCAATCAACGGCTTTTATGATTACAAAAATAAATATCAGTCCGGCGCCACTGTAGAAACCTGCCCAGCCGACATTCCGCCGGAAACCACAAAAAAAATGCAGGCATATGCCGAAGCCGCCGCCAAAGCCCTCGGACTCTCCACTTACGCAAGAATGGATTTTTTATTGCGTGAATCCGGTGAAATATACTGCTTAGAAGCAAATACGCTGCCCGGCATGACGGCAACCAGCCTTCTGCCCCAAGAAGCGCAGGCGGCGGGCATTGGCTTTGCTGAGCTTTGCGAAACAATCATTCAGATCTCACTAAAAAAATATGAGGAATGACAATATGGAACATATGACATTAGAACTGATTGCAGCGTGTTGCAATGGAACCTATTTTGGCGAAGAAACCAAAAAAAACATAGAAGTTTCCAATATCGCTATCGACAGCAGAAAAATAATGCCGGGCGGTTTATTTATTCCGATTTGCGGGGAACGCGTGGACGGCCATGACTTTATCCCAAACGTAATTCAGGCGGGCGCGCTTGCCTGCCTTTCCGAAAAACCACTTGAAAACCCGCCCTATCCCTACATTCTCGTAAAGTCCACCCGAACGGCCCTGCAAAACATTGCGGCATACTACCGAAAGTCCCTTGATATAAAAGTCATAGGGATTACGGGAAGCGTCGGTAAAACAAGCACAAAAGAAATGATTGCCGCTGTGTTAAGCGAAAAGTACAATGTCCATAAAACGGCCGGAAACTTCAATAACGAAATCGGACTGCCCCTTACAATATTCGGCATACAAAAAGAGCACGAAATCGCTGCGCTTGAAATGGGAATATCGGATTTTGGGGAAATGCACAGGCTTGCAGAAACCGCAAACCCAGATATTTGTGTGATTACCAACATCGGCCAGTGCCATTTAGAAAATCTTGGCTCACTGGACGGCGTTTTAAAAGCAAAGACAGAAGCATTCGCGCATCTGAGGGAAAATGGCGTGGCCATTTTAAATCAAGACGATGAAAAACTTGCTAACATCACGCAAGTAAATGGAAACCCTCCCATCTGGTACGGAAAAAAACAAGGCGACGCATACGCTTCAGAAATAGAATCCCTTGGCATAGAAGGCATCCGCATACGTCTGCATCTCATGGAAGAAAGCCAAACAGTGACAATCCCAATCGCAGGGGAACACAACATCTATAACGCATTAGCCGCCGCTTGCGCCGGCAAGGCCTGTGGCATGACATTAGCGGAAATCTGCCGCGGGATAGAACGCGTCAAGACGATAGGCGGCAGAAGCAATATTATCAAAAGAAACGGCATAACCATTATGGACGACTGTTACAATGCCAATCCCATGTCTATGCGGGCAAGTCTGGACGTTTTAAGCGGCGCATCTGGAAGAAAAATTGCAATTCTGGGCGATATGGGGGAATTAGGCGAAAAAGAACGGGCGCTCCATGCAGAAATCGGCGCATATGCCGCCAAGAAACAGATCGATTATCTGTTCTGCGTCGGAGAATTGTCCAAAGAAATGGTCGCGGCGGCGGCAGCAGTCAAAGGCAGCGGCGTCTATACGGCTCATTTTGACACAAAAGAAGACCTTCTTGCTTATCTTCCCATGGCAATAAAAAAAGGAGACACTTTACTGGTGAAAGCGTCTCACTTTATGCAGTTTTCTAAGATTGTAGAAGCTTTTGCTGAGTAATCATATCGAGAATGATCCTCTGCGTATAATTCCCCAAACGCTTCTGTTCTTCCTTGGACAATTCTTTGGGGTAAATCGGTTTGCCATACTGCAAGGTAACGCGCGCCGAATGAATCCACGGCAGATGGTTTTCAAAAATATCGGCAGTTCCATTGGAATAATGGGGCAGCCGGTCTTTTCTGCCATTTTCAAACTCCCCTCTTTAAAAGGAAGCATATCCGCTTCATCTATGCCGGTTCCCCTTGTCCCCTCCGGAAAAATACACATCGAAATCCCGTTCTTAATCTGTTCGATTCCGGTTAAAATCGTCTTTAACCCTTCTTTTACATCGTCACGGTTTAAAAACAAACAGTACAGCCTTTTCATCCAAAGCGAAAGAAGCGGCACATGCTTCATGGAATCTTTCGCTATATACCCAGTCAGCCTCGGACACCGCGCATATGTAATCACAATGTCAAAAAAACTGCGATGGTTCCCAATATAAAGCACAGCCTGATCTTTGGGCACATGCTCCTCCCCTATGACAGTCAAATGCGTCCCACTCAGCCAAAGGACAACTTTAAACGCCCATTGGACAACATGCAGTCTTGCAATGTCCGCCGCATAACGGTTCCTCCTTGCAATCAAGCGTTCAACGCCAAGAAATGGCAAACTTAAAACCAAATAAACTACCAGAAATGTCACAATTAAAAATAATCGAATCATACCGTCTAAATGAAAATCCATTCCTTTCTAATGATTTTTATTAAAAAGTATACCCCTAAAGCGTTTTATTATAACACACTTTAGCAAGTCAGTCTATCAAAATATCTCTTTTGGTAAATAACCTAAAAACCACAAATTCATGCGTTTCTCACACTCCCTCTGAATGTATATTTGAACAGCCGCCTCCAATCATTCACCGGACGAGACATTTAAAATATAAAACAGTCTTTTAAAGTATACTTTTTATAAGTTGGAATTACAAGATTAATTTTTGAATAAACTGATAAAAACAGAAAGCAGGGAAAACATGAAACATCTGTTATCAAACAATAAGCAGACTGGGCTGCGCGTCCTGTTATTTTCCGCGGCTGTTGCTCTCATCGCGGCGCTTACGCTGTTAAATGGCTGTGGCATCGAAAAAACAGACAACAGGAAAATAAGCGACTTAAATTATGAACTGGTGGAAGAAGAAAATACGCCGGAAGAATTAAAGAAAAAAATTGAAGAAAAGAAAGCTGCCGATTTCAAGCTGACGTATGAAAGCGACAATTACCTCTATATTGTCCGTGGGTATGGCGAGCAGGAAACCGGAGGATACAGCATACAAATCCTCGACTTTTATTTGACGCAAAATTCTGTTGTGTTCCATACAAACTTAATCGGCCCGTCCAAAGATGACATAAAAAACACCGCTCCCAGTTACCCTTATCTAATTGTGCGTCTGGAAAATCCGGACAAAAATGTGATATTTCAGTAAATCTTTTTAAAGCGTGTCTGAAAATAAAACCGCAATTTTCAGACACGCCAAGGGAGGCTTTAAACTTGAAATGCCCCGACGCTGCCCCTCATCTGCGCAGACAGCGCATCTAACTCACCCGTTTTCTCAGAAAGAACATGGATTTCACCATACGCGCTTTCAAGAGCCGCCTGAACTTCCTGAATCGTTGCCGCATTTTCCTCTGACAACGCCGCGGAATTTTGCGCTGCAGCCACGATTTCAGTCCGGACGCTCTCCATTTCAGCCGATTTTTGCTTTAAAATGTCCATATAACCCGAAGATTCCTGTATTCCTGCGCGGACTTGCCCAAAAACCTGTCCCGTCCGTTCTATTGTCTGTTTTTGTTTCGTGATAAATTCTTTCACTTCTTCCATTCGCAGCATTGTATGGTTCGAATTTTGCGTTAAACTATCCGTCATTGACCGGATATCCTCCACTGCTTCATTTGCCTGAACTGACAGCTTTTGGATTTCGGACGCAACTACGCCAAATCCTCTGCCAAGCTCTCCCGCCCTTGCCGCTTCAATCGAAGCGTTTAATGAAAGAAGGCTTGTCTGGGAAGCGACAGCCGCTATCAATTCGGTCGCGCTGCTGATTTTATCAGCCGATTCCTTCGTCAGTTTTGTCTGATCCCCAAGATATTGTATTGATGTATTGACCTGATTCATTTCTTCATTTAATGCAAAAAATTCCTCCATTGTCTGTTCTGACACCATATGGATCTGCGTTGAAATCTCATACATTTTTCGGATTTCCAAATTACTTTGTCCTATCATTTCCCCCATATCCATAACGTTGCCGCCAACTGTAGCGGCGTCTTGCGCCTGATTCGCGCAGCTCTCTGACATCTCTTGCGCAGAAGAATCCAATCCTTTCATCACAGATAGAATATTTCCAGACTGCTGCTTTAAACTTTTTGCCTCCAAGTTCAACAGCGCGCTTTCTTCATGCAGAGCGTTTACAATATCTAAAAGTTCCTTACGCAATCGTTCAATTCCTCGTCCTATCAGCCCAATTTCATCTGCCCGTTTCAACAAAACCGCATCTGCCTGCACAGTCAAATCGCCTTTCGAAATCTTCTGAAGCAAATCCATGCTCTTTGACAACGCATACATAATACGTCCCACCAGCCTCGTGACAACAACCCCCGTTACCAACAAAACAACTAAAACAGCAATCAGCATTTGCAGACGGACTCCATTGATAATCTTAGATACGCCTGCGCGCGGTTTCCCCAGAAACACCATTCCAACAGGCTCCCCCGTCTCCCCGCCGTCCTGAAAAAACGGCGCATAACATACGATATACTCTCTCCCTAAAATCTCTACATTCCGGTCCATATAATATTCGCCATCTTCTAAAACTTTTTGCGTCACAGCTTTAGGGGCCGTCGTCTGCGTCTGCCGTTCGCCGTTCTCATTTTCTATGGACGTTAAAATTCGGGTGTCGCCCCAAAAAACCGTTACGTCCATACCGGTTGTTTCTTTAATATGGTCAACAATCTCTACCGACTGTGTGATATTTAACGCCTCGCCCTTCCAAAGATCCCCATTTTCATCTAAATGATACTTCCCCTTATTCGCTACTTCAAAAATATCCCTGACAGCAAGAGCCGCCGCCTGCATTCCTCCATAAGCTTCCTGATAAATCCCGTCTGCAATCCGGTCAGCCGCCAAAATCAATATGCCGATCCCCAAAACAAAAACAGGCAGCAGCGAAATCATCATCATTTTCGTCCGTAATTTCATAAACTTTACTCCCTCTAATTTTTTCTGCGTCATTCCTGATAGCCAATCCCGCTGGCAGCAGAAAATCCAGCGGAACGTATTGCAGGTACGTTTCAAAAATCCGCCGGATTTTTGCCGCTGCGCAGCCCAAAAATGGTAACAGTAAAATGCCGTTGTTATTATACCAGATAATAACAACGGCATGTCGTATCCATTCTTCACATAACCCGCCTGTTTTTTCACAGAAAACGAATTAAAATCCTTACAATAAACATCTGCCCTTCCATAAGGCAGTCAAATTCAGCATGATATTTTTCGACAAAATTTTGTACGCTTTTCATGCCGTACCCATGTCCCAGCCCAAGCTCCGAACAGGGAAGCCCCGTTTTTTTGGAAAATAGCACTTTATCACGGCAGGGGTTTTTTATTTCAAAAAAGAAAGACTCCATCTCCCTGCTTTTCACTGTAAGCGTTACCACACGTTCCTTTTGCTCCAATTTTTCCACCGCCTGCAACGCGTTTTCAATCAGGTTCGCAGACAACATTGCCAAATCATACTCACCGACATTTGTTTCTTTCGGCACAGCGCATGACATATGTAACTTAATCCCCATATGATGCGCCCGCTTCGCCATTCCAGCTAGAATACTGTTTATAATTGTATTCTCACAATATGCGCAAACCTGTTTCCGGTCAATAATCGCAACATCTTTTTTTAAAATCTGTTCCGCTTCAGTATACTTTCTCTCCTGTAAAAGTTCAATTAAAAGCGAATCTTTATGCCGTATATCATGGCGTATCACACGAAATTCCTGAATTGCATTCTCGGCCGCATCCGCTTGAATTTTCACGCCGCTGATATAAGCGGAAAGCGTGGTGTTTTTCCATTGCAGCCCTTTTTCCGCAGATTTCGTATCGGAATAATGAATCAAAAACACATACAAGGCGACTATCGTCGCTAACAGGGATAACGCGGCAAGAATATTTTCCGGCCGTTGCTCAAACGACACCGGATAATATAAAATGAAGTAAAAGGTGACATAACCCATAGCCGGAAGCGCGCACATCCAGATAGAGATTTCTTTACTAAGCGTATTCCGGCAGATTGCCCGAATCATAACGGCCATAAAACAAAAAACAACCGTATTCCCTAATGTGCATACTGCCATTGCGGCAGGCAGACAGTAAGAAGCCACAAAAACGCCGCAAGATAAAATATTCCCCGCCAGCACAAAATTTGCAGAGCTAAACCCGATAAACAACGCATACGCGTTCTTCTTTTCCGAAAGAAGCAAAGCCGTACCCTGCAAAATAATAATATTCATACAAGTCGTGATTAATTTCGGAATCGGGGCGTCAAACACAAAATAAATCCGTATTATTTCAAACACCATTGAAATGGCCGTAGCCGCCACACACAGGCAGATGGATTTTTTTATTGAATATTTCAGCAAAAGAAATGTCATAAAGTAAAGCATCATAAAAACACAAGAATGAAACACCAGCCACAACTGAAAAATCTTCATCAAAATTCCC
>OFFR01001114.1_pt1 | contig 12550 bp, 10 predicted proteins | sample 1521421 | NCBI WGS metagenome assembly OFFR01 (sample SAMEA3504087, study PRJEB24116) | mouse gut metagenome | biome: mouse gut; feature: mouse-associated habitat; material: faeces | place: Denmark | collected 2011 | reverse complement strand
TAAACCAGATTGGCATGAAGTTCATCCCGGAATACCTTTACCACACTCTCCGACTCATTTTTGCGCATCAGTCCATGATTTACATGAACACAGACCAGCTGCTGTCCAATGGCCTTGATCAGCATAGCGGCCACCACAGAGGAATCCACACCGCCGGACAGAGCCAGAAGTACCTTCCTGTCCCCAACCTGCTGACGAATCAATTCCAACTGATCCTCAATAAAATTCTTCATATTCCAGTTTGCTTCCGCCTTGCAATCCTCAAATATGAATTTCTTCAGTTCCTCCCGGCCCGGAAGCTTGTCAAACTGCTTCTCACATTTTGACTGAGGATAATCAATGGAAATCATAGGATATCCCAATGCATAAAGCTCCTCGCGGATCTCCACGGCCTGTCCGTCCACGACGCGGTTCTCTCCGCCGTTTAAGACAATACCCTTCACATTGTCAAATGCTTTCAGCTCCTCCACGGTAATATCATGGGGATGAATCTCACTGTATACGCCAAGATCACGAATTTCACGGGCAATTACCGTATTCTGTGTACTGCCCAAATCCAGAATTACAATTAAGTCCTGCTTCATGGGAAATAGTCTCCTTATCTTTTTTGTAAATAATCAATTTTATCGGCTTTATTATAGCAGACGAAGGGCCGGCTTGTATAGCATTTCTTGTAAATCATTCTCTCACACAATCAGTCCCTGTTTCTTTAATCTGGCTCTGACTGCCCCGCCTGTCCTGCCGTGCTCTCTGGCAATCTCGGCAATCTTCATCCCGGACAAATATTCTTTCGACAGCCTTTCCTCCTCTTCTTCGCTCCAGGCCGCTCCCACATTTAGCTGCTTTTTGCCGTTGTCCTCCGTCTCATCCTCTATTTTTGTACTGATAACGGCCCCCGGGTTATCTGCGATAAATCCCCCAATCTCATCCAGAAACCGCTGACCATATTTTTGAAATTTATTTTCCGCCACACCGGACACCGTGAGCATCTCCTGCTTATCCCTGGGTATCTTGGCGCACATATCAATCAGGGTCTTGTCATTAAAAATAATATAAGGCGGCATTGCTTCTTCTTTCGCAATTACAAGCCGAAGCCCCCGGAGCTTCTCAAACAGCCGGTAGCCTGCGCTTGTAAGAACATCTGTGCTTCGCTTCTTTCCTCCTTTGATTTTTGTCTGCCCTTCCTTTTCCTCAAAGGTCCTGATGACAACATGCGTGTCCTCATTTTTAAGTCTTGCAATATTGCCCATCCGCAGGACACTGTATTCCCCGTCTGTCTGAATAATGTATTCCTCCAAAATCATCTGATCGATCAGCAGACGTACCTCCCGCTCGCTTCGGTGTGAAAGCGCCCCGTAGGATTTGTAAGCCGTGGCTCCTATCTCTCTTAACCGCGCCCTGTTCGCTCCCAGCAAGGTGCCGGTTACAATGCTCTGCCCGTATCTCCCTTTTGTCTCCGCCAGACAGTTAATCACCCATTTCGCATCTGCCGTCATATCCACTGCCGTATACTCCCGATGGCAGTTTCCGCAATTGTCGCAGGGCGTATTCATTTTCTCCCCGAAATAGGTAAGAATATACTGTCTTAAACAGGAGGTAGACTTGCAATAGCCCTCCATCAGCCGCAGTCTCTGGGCATCCCTCTGACGGATCAGCTCCATATCCTCCGCATCCGAGCCTTCCAATTCCTTCTTCTCCAGAAGGAACTTATTGATCATCACATCCTGTGGGGAAAATAGAAGAATACACTGGGAATTTTCACCGTCACGGCCCGCACGCCCGGCCTCCTGGTAGTAATTTTCCATGCTCTGAGGCATGTTGTAATGAATCACAAATCTGACATTTGACTTATCAATTCCCATACCGAAGGCATTTGTGGCTACGATAATCGGCGTTCTGTCATAGATGAAATCATCCTGGTTTTTCTTGCGCGTCTCATTGTCAATTCCCGCGTGATACCTGGTCACCGCCACGCCCTGTTTAAACAGATTTTCATACAGCGTGTCCACATTCTTCCTGGTTGCGCAGTAAATGATTCCGCTCTCGTCCCGGTGCTTTTCTATGTAGTCCGTCACAAAGGCATCCTTGTGTTTTCCGGAAATATGCTCTACACGGTAATAGAGATTTTCTCTGTCAAAGCCTGTGACAACGATGTTCGGCTCCTGCAGCTTCAGAATACATTCGATATCAGTCTTAACCTCCTCCGTCGCCGTTGCGGTAAATGCGCTTACAATCGGCCGCTTGGGAAGGCGCTCAATAAAGTCGACTATCTTTAAATAGCTTGGCCGGAAATCCTGTCCCCACTGAGAGATACAGTGTGCCTCGTCAACCGTTATCATGGAAATAGAGGCGCCTTGCGCAAAGTCCAGAAATCCGGCGCTTTCCAGTCTTTCAGGGGCCACATAGATGATTTTATACGTTCCCCCGGCAGCCATATGAAGCGCCTTTGAAATCTGCACTTCCGTCAAAGAGGAATTAATAAAGGCAGCGTGAATCCCGGCTTCATTCAGTGATTTTACTTGATCCTGCATCAACGAAATGAGGGGTGAAATCACCAGCGTAATGCCCGGCAGAAGCAGAGCCGGAACCTGATAGCAGATAGACTTTCCGGCGCCGGTAGGCATCACGGCCAGAGCGTCCCTTCCTTCCAAAATGGATTGGATAATGTCCTCCTGTCCGCTTCGAAAGGAATCATAACCAAAATAGGTTTTTAAAATACTTGACGGGTTCACTTCGGCTCTCCCTCCTTTTTCAGCTCCTCAAACATCTCCTTCACCGACGGCGCATTCTTTGTCAGACGCTTAATACTTAAATCCTCGGCCTTATTGTTGGCCAGACGAAGATTATTTTCTGAGGAGAGAAGGGCCTCTTTTGTTTTTTGCAGATGGGAGATTGTTTTGTCTATCTCTTCAATGGCTGTCTTAAATTTATCGCTGGCTATCCGATAGTTCCTGGCAAAACCTTCCTTGAATGTGTTCATATTCTCTTCAAAATGAAGAATGTCCACCTGCTGATGCCTTGCAAGCTCCAGCTCCTGGCGGTATTTCAGAGAGTTCAGAGCCGCGTTGCGCAGCAGGGTAATCATGGGAATGAAAAATTGGGGACGGATGACATACATTTTTTCATATTTGTAGGAAACGTCCACAATACCGTTGTTATAAAGCTCGTTGTCAATCTCAAGGAGGGAAACGAGCACCGCATATTCACATTTTTTCTCGCGCCTGTCCTTGTCAAGCTCTTTTAGAAAATCCTCATTTTTATGCTTGGTGGCAGTCTCGTCCATTTCATTCTTCATCTCGAACATAATGGAGATAAATTCCGTTCCATCCACACATTCCCGGAATATAAAGTCGCCCTTACTGCCTGTCCGGGCATCGTTGTCCTTTTCAAAGTAAGCGGTGGGAAATGCGGTCATACGCAGGGCATTGAACTGGTTCAGGCAATGCTGCTCCAGGCTTTCACCTATCATTTTCGTGGACTGTCGGGCCTTGAAATCTTTGTAATACTCGATCTGCTCGTCCTTTTGCTTAAGCTTGTCCTCGTATTCCTTCTGTAATGCCTGTTCTTTTAGCTCGCGTTCGGTATCCTTGTTTGACAGCTTGCTTTTCAGCTCTATGATTTCCGTTGATCTTTGGGTAAGCTCTTTTTCTTTTTCCTGGAGGGCTTGCGAGACAGCAAGCTTCTTTTCGGTTTCACTGTTTTGAAGCTTTGCTCTTAGCTCCTCTATCGTGCGGGCCTTTTCCGCAAGCTCGCCGTTTTTTGCTTCCAGAGCTTTTTCTCTTTCCTTTTCTTTCTCATTGACGGCTTCGCTTATGGCAAGCTTTTTCTCGGTTTCATTACCGGAAATCTGAGCCTTTAGCCGTTGGATGAAGCTTTCTTTTTCAGACAGCGCTTTTTCATATTCTTCCTTCTGCCTTATCCCGGCAAGCTCCAATTCGCTTTCCTTCTTTTCGGCAAAATCTTTCTCCCGCTGTTTCAGCGCTTTCTCAAATTCCTTATCACGAATCTGCCGTACTATCTGTGCGTAGCCGGATTCGTCTAACGCAAATATTTCTCCGCAATTGGGGCATTTGATTTCCTGCATGCTTTTTTGTCCTTTCTGTCTTGTATTTCTTATTTCGGCAGCCCGGAGCCTGGAGGCTTCGTGTCAGCCGTTTATGATGGCTGTTTGTTTCAATGCTCTTCTTTCGTCTTTCTTTATCTTCCGCATCCGGTGGGTTTCGATATCTGCTAACCGGGTCGGCTGTGGGATGTGGCTCTTGATATCTGGCATTTTCAATTTTGTAATAGCTTTTTGCAACGCCGATTGTGGGTTTGTTTAAGTAGAAGGATGCATGAGTGGCTATTCCCATATGTCTTGGGTGCAGATATCCGTTGCCGTCAAACATGTATAAATCCGGCTGGATTTCCAGCTTTCGAACGGTTTCCAATATAAGGGGCAGCTCACGAAACGCAAGGCAGCCGGGTATGTATGGAACTTCTACTTTGCCGAATGTATATTTGCTTTCCAATACCTTCATGGTTCCCTGCTCCAATACGACAATACAGCATACCGCATATTCGACAGTTTCCTCTGTCCAATATGCCAAATCTACGCCTGCTGCGGTTTGAAATGCGATTTTCTCGGAGGATAGACTTATTTGGGCGCTCAGATTCTTTTGAATTTCTATCATGGTGTTTAAATCCAGGTTTGTATCATTTAACTGTTTCATTTTTGCCTGCCTGCGTTTTTTTATTTCCCTTTTCAGAGAAGTGTTCCCATTGCTCCCGGAACTCGATTGCTCTATTTTTTTCTTTCAGGTTCGTTTTTTGTCAAAAGGAACTTGAACAACGTTGTTATAACGCTAAGACTGAAAGCCAAAACTGTACCTATCTTCAATATTGTCTGAAACACCAAAACGCTTTCCGCATCCTCTATATTTTCTGCGGATAACAGAGACGGCCGTGTGGTACGTTCGCTTTCAATCTCTAGGATACGGATTTTTCTGAAATACGTCAAGAGTTACTGGGGAAAATTCCTGCTGTAATTTAAGGGGCGCTACTGGTCAAGGAGTAAACCGTAACTAGTAGTCCGTATCGGATCTAGTTTCTCTATAATGGATATGGCTTTAAATTCATAGCATTTATCCTCTATAGTTAAATACTACGCTGCAAATTTGCAGCACAGCAAGCCTCAGGGTATTTGCTCCTCACCTTCGCCGCAGTCACCAAATAGGCATGCCGCTATTGTCCGCTTGGCTCGTTGTCCGCAGGAATAAACATTTTATAATCAACTCTGGAAATATGGTGTGAATCCACCGAGATCCGAAATTGAAATAATTGGATGGACTTAGTATAGCAGAGAATGAATTATATTGCAAGAAATTTTTTACATTTTTTTCTTTTCTATTACAGTTTCAGGAATGCTTGAAAGCGCAGTGCTTCTTGATGGCAGAAACAAGATGGAGCAGTAAGAGAATTTCCGTTTTTTTCTGTGTACTTCAAATCCATTCATATCCGGCAGTATAACATCTAAAATAGTTGTGTCTGGCTGATAGCCCCGCAGGTGCGCAGTACCTGCGCGCCTGCGTATGCTTTTCTGATGTCTTTCAGGCTGTCTTAGAATTTTGGATAAGGCTTCTTCTATCAAATCTACAATATCTTTTTCGTCGTTTACTACTAATATTTTATTTGCCATTGTCAGAGGCACTTTATTTTCCCACCTCTTCTTGCTTTCCATGCCGGAGATTTTCCAGACCCAAAATACTTTCAAGCATTAGCTGCATACTTTAAGTCAAACAAGATTTCGTTTTTTATTTTGTCAGTAATTCTGCATTCCGGCGCATCCGAAATCTGAAAGCCGTGATGTATGAACGGCAATATATACTGCTCTATGAATCTGCCAACGGAAAAGTTACCTGCCAATTGCCCTTTATCGCTCCTTCATTGCACGTCCAAAATTCACCCCATATTTCATAACCGTTTAAATCGTCAGCAGGGATATTAAAAATGTATTCTTCATAACTGTCTGTTTCATTATCATGCCAAAAAGAAACACTATATTGACAAAGGACTGTTTCTCCATTTCTATTTTTCAGATAAATATTACCGTGATTATCTGTCTTACGGATATCGGTATATTTAACTTGTACATGCAGCTCATTATCCAAAACGCCATAGCCGGTTAAGGCAACGCCTGCTTCTAAAACAATCGCGGATTCCTCATTTGGTTCCATAAGCCGTGCCTGATCTTCGTCGAAAGAATCCAGCTCCATTCCGCCGCATCCCCTGATATTAGGATTCTCTTTAATATTGTTTATTACCGGTAAATGATTCAAATCGATGTTTTCAAGCTCTGAATTGCTATGTTTCTTTCCATTCAATATTTCCCCTACGGAAAATGTAATCTTGTCTCCGGGAATCAACGCCTGATTCATCTGTTCAATCTCCAGCATAAATGTCGCCGTTGCTGTTTTTTCATCATAATCAACGAAAAAGCAGCCTCCGCTTTGAGCATATGGAGTGTGAATACTATAGCTGTCAAATAAATCTGCGGTTTCATCAAGGCGGTTTCCTTTTAAATCCTGCATGGACACTAAAATTGACGCCTTATTATTCTCAATATCTGCTGCTATCAACTCCATTTTAATCCCATTATCTTCGCATGAAAGATTGACAGGCTTTAATTTTTGAGCGGCAGACGGCGAAATCTTATATAACAGTTCATATGCAATTCTGTTATCCGCAGCCGCTAAAACGGGTACAGTAGTACCGCAGCAGGCACAAATACATGCCGCGGCCGCCCATTTTTTCCATCGGAGCGGCTTTTGTGCTCTATAGAAATCGGATTCCTCTAAATACTCCGGGCGGATTCCTGATATTGCATGATACAAATCTTCTTTTTTCATATGCTTACCCCCTTTTCGAATAAAAATAACTTCAGTTTTTTTCTTAACTTCATCATCCTTTGGGCCATTTGATTTTCCGTACAGCCAATCATTTTTGCTAATTTTTTTACCGCATCGCCGTAATAATATCTTTTGATAAACAAAACTCTGTCTTCTTTCGGAAGCTCTCCCAGCCAATGATTCAGGAAGTCTGACAATTGCTGATTATCAAAATTTTCTTCCACATCAAATTCAGAGGGAATACATTCTTCGAGTTCATCGAAAATCACTTCTATTCCTCCGTATCTTTTCTTTGCGTGATTTGCCCTATATTGGCTGATTGCAATGTCTCTGACAAGCTTTCCGAGAAATGCCTTTAATGATACCGGAATCATCGGCGGGATCTTATTCCATAATAAGTTCCATGTGTCATTAACACATTCTTCCGCATCTTCCCGGACCGTAAGAATATTCTTCGCTATGCGGTAGCAATAGGGGCCGTACTTGTTTTGTGTTTCTTCTAAGGCTTTTTCGCTGCGCTTAAGATACAATTTGATAATCTGTTCATCCTCCACTTGCATTCTCCTTCTATTTCAGTGCCGCAAGTCTCAATTCGTATGCGGGTCTTAGAAGAATTTACGGCCGCAGATGCTTGTGTCCGTAAATTCTTTTGTACGCGGTTCTGACTTTGCTGTCTGATGTTTCTGCTCAAAAATTCACCCACACATATATAGCCGCAAAACAAGGGAAAATATTGGGGTGATTTTATTTTTTTATTAATTTTTTTCATGATTATATAACATTTCAGATTATTGTAAAAGAAAATGGTGATATCTTTGGAAGAAAACAGAACCATGCTAAAAAGCCCTGCCAAACGGATTGTACTTAATTTGGCAAGACCCTTTTTACGTTTTTATAGTATCTGATAATTACTTATTCGAAAACTTATTTTAGGAAATTTACTATAATGAAATCCAATACCTTTGTATGATACCGCTTTTACTTAACCCTGCTGTATCCGCTGCCTCATTTTCCAACACGCCGCCATTTTTCGTAATTACTCTTTTGGAAGCTGTGTTCTCTTTATCACAAGTTAATAAAACCTTGTTTTCTCCGAAATCACGGCATATGGGTAAAATTAGTTTGAGCATTTGAGATGCATAGCCTTTTCTTCTTTCTGATGGGCGAATACTATATCCAATATTGCCGCCAAAGCTTTTTAGAAAATCAGACAGTGGATGCCGATAATCAATGATACCGACAACGAAATTATCATTTTTCCTTACTGCTAAGAATACTTCTGACGGAACATATCCGGTTCCGTATCGTTTTTTTAATCTTCTTTCAAAATCTAGCCATTCATCAAAGGAATTAACATCCTCAAGCCCTGCGCAGCCGGCAAAGCTATCTCCATTTTGCAGCATTTCTTCTTTATATGACATTACTTGTTCTTCATATACTTTAGATGGTCTGATTAGTATTAATTCGCACATTATATTTGTCCTCTTATATGCTGATTTTCTCTAATATCCATAACAATACATTTTTTGTGCTCGAACTTATCATAAATGTTTTCTGTTTCGATAAATTTCAACCCCCTTTTAGGAAACGTATTTCCACTGTTCTTCTGCTAAAATTTGGTAAATATTCATATATTTCTTAATTTTTCACACAATTTAAGCAACTGTACTTGAAAAACCATCTACTGAATATTGTGAAAATTCGGGTTGAGAATTGAAAAAGGCTACCGTTTTAATTGGGCAGCCTTTTGTATTTAATTTGACTTATCTATCGTTTATTTTCTCATTCGGATTCTTCCTGTTTCGGCGGTTGCTCTTCATCCAAGTCCAGTCCCAGCATATTTCGTACATTGCTTATGTATTCCGGGTCTTTCACCATATCATCCGTGACCATATAACTGGAAATGGGGTTCTGCCATGAAATCACAAAAATATCTCTGTCTTCTATGTCAAAGGTAGACAGAATCAATGCCATTTCCTCTGGTGAGGCACCTTTTAATGCCATCATCTCTTCCAAAGTTTTCTCACGGTTGGTTCCCTGCATCAGCCCGAAACGATAGTCACCCTCTGCCATCTGCCAAACATAAACCTCCAGCCCCTTGAAGGTTCCAAGCTCAAAGTATTCTGGGTATTTTTCACGCAATTTCGCTATTTCAGGAGAGTTCCACTCATATTCTGCTTCAAGACCATCGGGAATATGAGTGACATTTACTTCTTTAAACAAGATTGCACCGCCATCTGCCATAAGGTGATTCGCAATCCACTCGTCTGTTGGATAATCTTTATATTCACATATCCTGTCATCAGTTTCTCCATTCAGATAGCCAATTTGTGTTCCGCAATCACTTTTAGATATCGTGCAAAAAGGCGCGTATGTCCTATCCTCCCATATAATAGCCATATACTCATCACTTTCAGTAGTGCTCATATCAATTAAATTTGTGTTTTTTCCACATGCACACAACACAATTAAAACAAGACTGCATAAACGAACAATACCGTATAATCTCTTTTTCATGGCTATTCTCCTCAAAAATATATTTTATATCATACTATATTTTATTGCATATTTCAATGCAGGGTAAATAGTCAGAATTGTTTCCGGCTGCTCCCCATCGTCTTACAGTCAAATAAGCCTGCCAACTGATTGCTGATAGGCTTATCAAATAATCTCGCAATTTGAAATTCACAGAATATTAAAATTATCAAAACATATTAGTATAATACTTTAAATCTTTCGTATACACTGGTACTTTATTTGCTTCTAAAAATGGAAAATATCTTCTCTTTCGTTCATCTGCTAATGGTTATGCTCCAGTCCCTGATTGAATTAATTGTGAAAATGAATCCACACAATTAAACCATCCAATCACAAATGCAACCTTTCCAGCCTTATCACTATCTATCTCATCCATTAACCAATCAAAATCTTGTTGAAATACTGACCAGTTTTTGCTTGCCGCTCTTGTATTAGCTGAACTAATCCAATTTTTCAAATATTTAACTTCAATTTTAAAATCTCTTTGTGCTATATACAAATCATGGTTTATTTTCTGTGCTTTTTTTTATCCGGGCACTTTCTCCTGCTGTATAATGAGCATTTTGTTTAAAAGGATAGCCTATTCTTACTGTTATATCCATTTCATTAAACTTTTCATCAGCTTCAATTTTTAATTCCGGCTTATCCCATCCCCTATACAAGATATTGAATTCATCTATTGTATATAAACAGTTTGCAACTATGTATTGGTCAATTGTTGATCCCATTATATAATATCCCTTTCTGTTTCTAACCCCTACACTTATATGAATACTGGACTTTGTTATAAAAAGCCTCTTGGCTCGCCTTACACCATTCATTTTGAGCAATCAAAACAGCCGATACAGTGTAAGAATTCGTATTGCCATCAAGCTATGCATATCGGTTCAACTTTTTCGTATTGTTGAAGAAAGCTCTGCACTACCAATCTCTACTGCTTTATGTACCAATGTAAAAATTGCAACAATTTCTCCACCTGCGTCCACGAGAAAAAATGTAATAGACATTTTCTTTTTAGCGAATTCTATCGCATTATGCCATACAAAAATGCATTCCCAGAATAACGCCGCCCCCCATAGCAGCCCCATACTGTATTGTCAGCCGCCCTCCGGTATAACCCATGGTTTTCAGAATACCGAGATTTTTCCATTCCTGCTCCACTAGAGTGGAAATACTGTGCCCCATCACTGCCATAGCCACTCCAAACAGCACCAGCGCAAAAGCCGCTAATATTGCAGAAAAAGCATTCTGGAGAATCCCAATAAAGCCAGCCATCGTATCCGCACTGTGGATAAATTCCGTATACATGGAAAGAGGCGTGTTTTCCACCAGGATTCTGTTTACTTCCGAAACCGTAATACCATCCTCCGCCTGAATATGGATCATAAACCCATCCCTGGCCAGGGCATCCATTCCCGCTTCTTCTATGACGGAACCTGTTTCTTCATAAGTCTTCTCCGATATCAGAAACCCTTTCATCCCGATCATGGAACTGCCCATGCCCATTCCCTTTTGCACCTTCCGCAAAAGCATTTACCATAGCCGCCGTATTCCCGTTTGGGCGGGGGCTTCCATTTAACACTAAAATCTTCATACCTGTTTTCCCATTTCACGGGCTTTCTCCAAAGCGTTGTGCCCCTTTGCCATTCCCGGAGCGTCAACGCCGCCTGCAAAGATACAGCCCGCAAGATATGCCCTCTCAAAGCAGGCTATAAATCCCTCCAGTCCTTTCTTCGCTCCATCTATGGCATGTTCGTCCTCATCCGCTGCCGTTGCCAGAAGATACACATCTCGATATGTATAATCTTCCATATATAAAGGCCATATACCATGGAGATCTAAATAGGGCAGTTCTCTTAACATTAAATCTACAAATTCCCTCCCTAACTGCATATTTTCAGGAAAAAAGCCCGCATTTGTATTTAATTGTTTTAAGGCTGCCTGCTCATATTCCTCTTGTTTTCCATATCTTACATTCATCACCTGCACAATCATATTCAATTCTGTATGACCAAATCTTCCTGCAAAAAATGGTTCTTTATTATTTATCCTGTCGGCTATCAAATCATAAGTTTCCTCTACAGCTAAAATAGGCCTTCCTGCTAACACTCTGGCTGGAGAAGTAAATTTTAAGCCAGGTTTGCCTAGTCCATCAACAGCCCAATTCCATCTATATTTTATAGTGCTTTTTATATAATCCAACGCCTGGTAACTTTTCCATGATACTCTATCTCTTATAAATAAATTTAGAGCTTTCTCATTTTCACCATACTTAATATTTAACATCTTATCCCCCTAAACTTCACTACTTCCTCTGACAGCATCATTAAAACTTTTCACCGTCTTCTGTATCCCCTCTTTAAATGAAACTGCCGGAACATAATGAATATCTTCCATCAAATCATTAACATCTACCTGAAGGCTAACCCGATTCTCCCCAATATTATCTGCAACAAATTCACATCCCCCCTCTTTCCCTGCCACTTCCCTGATCTCCAAAATAAACTCCTTTAGAGCTCTGGATTGGCCACTTGCAATTCTGTAAACCTTATTTTTGCTGATTTTCTCCCCTAACAAATAAAAAATCTTTCCCGCATCATCTTCATTCAAGTAATCCCACATTTGGGTAGCTGCAGAAAAGTATGCCGGCTGACATTCCATAAACTGCCTGACTGCATACGATACCATAGTCTCCTTACTGTCATTACACCCATAAACACTGAAAATCCTTCCCCATATATGAATGATTCCATATTTTTCACAAAGCTTCCTGCTTAATCTCCCTGCAGCATTTTTAGCTATTCCATAAGAAAGCACAGGTTCTTCTTTGGTTTCAGCAGTAATAACCTGATTCACCAAACCATATTCTGCCTGAGATCCTGCCCCAATAAATTTACTGCATCCCAGCTTTCTTGCCAATTCTACAGCGTCTAAAGTATACTGGATATTTTTTTCCTGTAATACCGGGTCATCTCTGGTCAGTTTTCCCGTATCTCCCCATGCAAAATGATAAAACACATCATAGCTGCTGCCCTCTATTTCCAATGCATGCAGTTCATCCAAATTACACTCACATAAGGTAATCAGATCTGATCCGGGCAGTCTGTGCTTTTTCTTTGACTGTC
>OFFR01001112.1_pt1 | contig 12577 bp, 6 predicted proteins | sample 1521421 | NCBI WGS metagenome assembly OFFR01 (sample SAMEA3504087, study PRJEB24116) | mouse gut metagenome | biome: mouse gut; feature: mouse-associated habitat; material: faeces | place: Denmark | collected 2011 | reverse complement strand
GAAGCTGAAGTGTCATCCCTGTTGGTATATTGATAAGAAATGCCTAAGCATCGTAAGTCAGCCGCCCTTGAGGAGAAGATATCCATCCTCCCCGACACCCCCGGAGTGTATATGTACTATGACTCCGAGGGGACGGTGATTTACGTAGGCAAAGCTAAGAATCTCAAGAGGCGCGTCAGCTCCTATTTCAACCGCACCCATGACTCCCTTCGCACCAATCTGCTTGTGCGTGCTATAGCTGATATGAGCTATATTGTGGTGCCTACGGAGCAGGACGCGCTCAATCTTGAGGCTTCTATGATAAAGGAGCATCAGCCGCGCTATAATGTGCTCCTTAAGGATGACAAGTCATATCCATGGATAGTGGTGACAAACGAGCCTTTCCCCAGAGTGTTCATGACCCGCCAGCGCATCAAGGACGGGTCAAAGTATTATGGACCCTATACCGACGCCGGGTCGGCGCGGGCCACACTCGACCTTGTGAGGCATCTCTATCGCATACGCTCGTGCCGTCATCTCATCACTCCCGATTATGTAAAGGCCGGCAAGGGGAGATTGTGTCTCGACTACCATCTAAAACGATGCGGCGGGTGCTGCACCGGACTTGTCTCGTCGGAGGAATATTGCTCGGATATAGACCGGGTCCGTGCCATACTCCGTGGCGATGTCTCAGAGCTTCTCGACTATCTGCGGGGAGAGATGGAGAAATTGTCGTCAGAGCTTCGTTTCGAGGAGGCGCAGGTGCTAAAGGAGCAGTATGATCTCATCAGGCGTTATCAGGCAAAGAGTGTCATAGTGTCGCAGACTATAGGGGATGTGGATGTGTTTGGCGTACATGACGAGGACGATGAGGCATATATAAATTACATGCATATACGTCATGGAGCCGTGGTGAAATCGGTGACACTTGAGTATCGACGCCGTCTTGACGAGACGGTGCCCCAGCTTCTGGCTTATGCCATGGCGGAGATATCCGAGACTCTCGGTGTGGTTTATGACGAGGTGGTGGTGGCGGAAATGCCCGACTGCGAGATGCCCGATGTCAGGTTCAGTATCCCCAGGCGTGGCGATAAGGCGAAACTGCTGGAGGTTTCGCAGAAGAACGCCAGGCAGCATCGTGTAGATAAGGTCAAGACCATTGAGAAGCGCGATCCCTCGGCACGTACTGACCGTATACTTGAACGTATGCGCACAGACTTCCGCCTTTCCGAACTTCCGCGTCATATCGAATGCTTTGACAACTCCAATATCCAGGGGACGAATCCTGTGGCATCGTGCGTGGTGTTCCGCGACGGAAAGCCATCGAAAAAAGATTACCGGCATTTCAATATAAAGACGGTGGTGGGTCCCGACGATTTCGCTTCGATGAAAGAGGTGCTCACGCGCCGGTATAGCCGCATGGTCAACGAGGGTGAGCCATTGCCGCAGCTCATAGTGGTGGATGGTGGCAAAGGGCAGTTGAGCGCAGCTGTGGAAGCGTTGGAGGCAATGGGATTGCGTGGCGTGATAGCTGTGGCTGGTATAGCGAAGCGATTGGAAGAAATCTATTTTCCCGGCGACAGCATACCGCTGTATATAGATAAGAACAGTGATACGCTGCGTGTGGTACAGCACATGCGCGACGAGGCGCATAGGTTCGGTATAACGCATCACCGCAACCGGCGTAGCAAAGGGCAGACTGTATCGGCACTTGATTCCATAAAAGGCGTGGGTGAGAAGACGCGCGAAGCTCTGCTGTCGCACTTCCGTTCGTTCAAGCGAATCAAGGACGCGGATCTCGATGAGCTTGCTGCAGTGGTGGGTCCTGCAAAGGCTTCGATAGTCTATGGTGCCATTCACGAAGATGATGCTTAGCAGGTAATTCGGCGAAGAGAATGTATGTTATAGGGTGGTATTGCCTGTATAGGGGCGGTAGCATCCTATATTTTTTGTATCCCGTCTATATTGTGATGGCATAGATTGGGAGGTTTTTTGGGTGAGGTCGATGAATGTTATATGAGTGATTGGTAGCGTGTTATGTATATGTATGAATGCCAACCAAGGTTCAATCAGAATGTGGTATTAACGTATTTTAACCATTGGGGGGGGTATTTTCGTTCTTTATTTTTAAATTTGTAAAATCTTCTTTAGGAGTGCCATGTCTTTTAACATTTCGCAAGTAATTGCTGAAGCGGGCGCGATAGAGAGGATTGTTGCTGTACTTTATTGAAGTATAGTGTAGTAGACGATTTTCTATTGCCAATTATTATTTATTAATACCTTAAATTTTATTCACTAACCAATCAACTATCATTATGAAGTCAAAGGTAACATCTTTGTTATTGATGCTTTTGCTCTTCCCCGTGATGCTCGTGCAAGGTGCCACACCTGTCACAATTACGGGTACTGTGCAAGACAGTAGTGGGGAACCGTTGACAGGTGTGTCCGTTATGCTGAAGGGGTCTTCAACAGGCGGTTCGACCAATGTCGACGGTCAATTCACAGTAAAAGCCCCTGTGGGCGGTGTGCTGAAATTCTCGTATATCGGCTATGCCCCTCAGGAAGTAAAAATCACCGGCGAACAGCCCATTACCGTTGTAATGGAGGAGGACACCAAGGCGCTCGACGAAGTGGTGGTGACCGCGCTCGGTATCAAGCGTTCGGAAAAAGCCCTTTCGTACAATGTGCAGAAAGTGTCTACGGACCAAATTACAGCTGTAAAAGATGCCAATTTTATGAATTCACTTGCCGGTAAAGTAGCCGGTGTGACCATCAATGCCAACGCGACCGGTGCCGGCGGTGCATCCCGCGTTGTAATGCGTGGTGTTAAATCTATAAATGGCGACAACCAGGCACTCTATGTGATTGACGGTGTGCCGATGTTCAATCTCTCCAGCGGAGATGGTGTATCGAGCATATATTCCGGACAGCCGGGCTCAGACGGAGTGGCTGACATAAATCCGGAAGACATCGAATCGGTATCCATGCTTACAGGCCCTGCGGCAGCAGCGTTGTATGGTAATGCAGCAGCTAACGGTGTTGTCCTAATCACGACCAAAAAAGGTGAGGAGGGAAAAACATCTGTGACGTATAGTAACAGCACAATGTTCACTACCGCCTATATGACACCTAAACTTCAAAGCAAATACGGAAATAAAGCTAACGATGCTTCAAGCTGGGGCGACGTTGTCAATAGTTCATTTGACGCCAATGATTTCTTCCGGACCGGTGTTAACGAGATAAACTCGCTGACACTTTCTACCGGTACTTCGAAAAATCAGACATTTTTCTCCGCGGCATCAACAAACACTACGAATATACTTCCTAACAGCGGCTATAATCGTTATAACTTCAACGTCCGTAACACTACGACATTCCTAAATGATAAACTTGTTCTTGACGCAAACATGTCATACATCGTACAAAATGATAAAAACATGATGGCGCAAGGTATTTACAATAACCCTCTTATAGGTTTGTATCTGTTCCCGCGTGGTGAAAACTTTGATGACGTGCGCATGTTTGAGAGATACTCCCCTGACAATGAGGTTATGGAACAATACTGGCCTTATGGTATGCACAATGAGGGCTTGTATAATCCATATTGGATGCAGAACCGCATGGTGCGTGAAAACAAGAAAAAGCGTTATATGCTCGGTGCATCATTGAAATGGAACATCACCGATTGGTTGAACATCATAGGCCGTGTCAAAATCGACAACTATTACAGCATGTACACATACAAAGCCTATGCTTCGTCAAATCAGGCAATTGGTCCGGTTAACGGTCGCGGGTCATATACAGAAAACTCTACTGAATCCGAAAACACGTATGCTGATATAATCGCGAACATAAACAAGGCATTTGGAAACGATTGGTCGCTTAATGCTAATATCGGTGGCTCTATAAATGATAGCCGTTACAGACTCGTAGGTTACAGTGGAAGTTTGAATCTGCTCAACTTCTTCACAATACACAATATCAACTACAATCTCCCATTCCAACGTCCGAACACGGCTTGGCATGATCAAGTACAAGCTTTATTCGCGAATGTGGAAGTAGGATGGAAATCAATGCTATATCTCACTGCCACCGGACGTAATGACTGGGATTCTCATTTGGCATTTTCCAAACACACCTCTTTCTTTTATCCTTCAGTGGGACTCTCGGCTATCTTGACCAACATGATCGATGTTCCTCAATGGATTACTTTTTTAAAAGTTAGAGCATCATATACAGAGGTGGGCAAAGCATACGATCGCTTTCTTACTACCATATCATATCCTTACGACGGATCTTCATGGAGTGTGCAGTCAGCATACCCGAATACTGATTTAAAGCCTGAACGTACGAAATCCTGGGAAGTAGGTTTTGATGCCCGCCTTCTCAATAACATCAAACTCGGTCTTACATATTATCGGTCGAATACCAATAATCAAACATTCAGTATCAACCTCAGTGAGAGTGCCGGTTACAAAAGTCTAACCATACAGACCGGTAGGGTAATGAATGAAGGTATCGAACTACTTGCCGGATTTGAAAAGAATTGGGGTGACTGGCATTTTAATACCACGTATACTCTTACATGGAATAGAAATGAAATCAAGAAACTATCCGAGGGACTTAAAAATGTAATTACCGGCGAACCCATTGAACTTGAAGACCGTGAAATGGTGCAGTATGGCAACATGCAGGCATCCGTACGACTAAGAACCGGCGGCTCCATGGGTGATGTTTATGCGACTTCCGATTTTGAACGTGATGCTGAAGGCCGTGTAATCGTGACAAATAACTCTCCGTCCGTTGTCACTACTGATCCATACTACTTAGGCTCCATATTGCCTAAAATCAATATGGGTTTGAGCTTGAATGGAGGATATAAAGGTATAAACCTCGGAATGACATTTACCGGACGTATAGGCGGTATCTGTATAAGCCAGACTCAATCCATGCTCAATTCATTTGGTGTTTCCCAAGAGTCTGCCGACATCAGGGATGCCGGAGGAACAGTGCCGGTCAACTGGGCTGAAATTCCAATCCAGTCATTCTACGCCGCCACTTCCTCATTTGCTCCACTATACACATATAGTGCAACTAACTTCAGGCTTGGAGAGCTTTCATTAAACTACACTCTGCCCCGCAAATGGTTTAAGGACAAGATGGGTATGACGGTAGGTTTTGTTGGTAAAAACCTTTGGATGATATACTGTAAGGCTCCATTTGATCCGGAACTTACCTCATCATCATCATCCAACTACTACCAGGGATTTGACTATTACATGCTACCGAGCATGCGTTCCTATGGATTCAATGTTAAACTTAATTTCTAATCATATAATGAATAAAATTAAATTCATCATATTTTCCACACTATTGTGTGCTGCCACAGCTTGTACACAATATTATGAGGAATATAATACCAATCCCACACAGCCAACATCTGTTCCGGCAGTGAATCTGCTCAGTACTATGTTTGAGGGATATGGTCAACCGCAACAGAATAACTGTCAGTTTATGAACTGCATGTGGGCATGTTATAGCGGACATGTTGCAGCTGTTGCCAACTGGAATCTGGGCACTAATATATATGCGTATTATAATCCCAGTGATAATCATAACAGTAGTACCTTCAGTATCCTTTTCGGTCAAGTCTATCCGAGCTATTATTACATTCAGGAGCAGACCAACGAACAAGGTGCCGTATATGCGATAGCATTATTGTCGCGAGTTTACAATATGCATCAACTTGCATCCTTGCAAGGTCCCATCCCTTATACCAAGGTGGAAAACGGACAGCTTGAAGCCGGTTATGATGACGAGGAAACTGCATGGCATGCCATGTTTGAAGATCTTGACAAAGCGATACAGATACTTTCTCAGGTTTCTGTAAACAATGACCTTGCAAGTATAGACCAATTTTACGGTGGAGATTGTACGAAATGGCTACGATTTGCCAATACGCTAAAACTGCGTATGGCGATACGCATTTCCAATGCTCCCGGAATGGCTGACTTTGCACGCAACGCTGCCGAAGAAGCCGTGACCTCAGGGGTGATGACCTCAACCGGGCATAGCTGTTGGAACACAACCAATGGAAAGTCCGGAGCCAATGGCTTTGCTATCCAATGGATGACTGAGGAAAATAAAGCAAATGCATGTCTTGTATCATATATGAACGGATATAACGATCCGCGACGTCCCGCATACTTTCAGACTGCATCTACCGGTGGTTACGTCGGAGCCCGTTTTGGTTCTACACAGATTCCTACAACCAGTACCTATAATGGTGTCTCAAAACTTAAAATCTCTGATAGCCAGCAGAACCCCATGCCGGTGATGTATGCTGCAGAAGCTGCATTCCTGATGGCCGAAGGTGCCTTGAAGGGGTGGAATATGGGTGATACGCCTGAGTCCCTCTACAAAAAAGGTATAGAATTGAGTTTTGAAGAATTTGGAATCAGTGGTGTCGAGAATTATCTTAACAGCACATCTCTGCCCGGATCTCATACCGACAGGATTCTGCCGGCTGACTCTTACACAAACAAATCTACCGTATGCGTAAAATGGAATAACGGTGATTCAGATGATGTGAAGTTAGAGAAAATACTTACCCAGAAATGGATTGCTCTGTATCTTGATCCTCTAAATGGATGGTCTGATTACCGTCGTACCGGCTATCCTCAGTTATTCCCCTCAACCATGTCGTCTAATGCCAATGTCAGCACTACCCGTGGTGCAAGACGTCTGCGGTTCCCGTTAAGCGAGTACAATACGAATACTGCAAATGTCCACGAGGCTGTATTGATGATCGGAGGACAAGATAATGAAGGTGTCGACCTGTGGTGGGCACTAAAACAGTAACACAAATGAATATATCAAATGAAGAAGTTATTATTATATTTAGGATTGATAGTGTCGTGTGTGACATTCGTGCAGTGCGATGACTGGACTGACCCTGAAGTTGAATCAGGACTGTCAAAAGAAGATTTCATGGAGCAGGATACCAAGAAGGTTGAAGCTTATTATGCCGCTCTGCGTGATTACAAAAAAAGTGACCATTCAGTCTGTTTCGGCTGGTACGCGAGCTGGCAGCCTACTGCAACCACCTCAATATCCGGTACGGCATATATGTCGAGTCTTCCGGATTCAATGGATATAGTATCTCTTTGGGAGTCGGGTTGGTCGACGGCATTCTGGCTTGATATGAACGACATGAAGAGAAAGGACCTTGATTATGCAAGGAAAAATAAAGGATTGAAAGTCGTTTATTGTCACATGCTTGGTGATATAGGCGCTGAAATCACACCTCAATATGTACAATCTGCCAGTGTCGAAGAGCCGGCGGTGATTAACGGTGTCGAATATACCAGCCCTGCAACCGCCAACGCCGCTTTCTGGGGTTATGATGGCGGTACGAGTGAAGATTGGGAGGCTGCATGCCGCAAATTCGCTCAAGCCTTTACCGACTCAATAATCAAATATGATTATGATGGTATAGACCTTGATTATGAACCGAACTACGGTCACACCGGCAACCTTGCGAGCTACCCACAACGTATGCACTGGTTCCTTGACGAATTGTCAAAAGCTTTTGGACCTGTCTCCGGTTCTGAACGTCTGCTTATTGTAGATGGTGAACCTCAAACGCTGAATGCTGAGAGTGGTCCACTTCTGGACTACTATATAATCCAGGCTTACAACTGTTCCGGTGACGCTAACCTCGATAGCAGATTCTCAGGATTGGTCAATAAATTCGGCCAAGTTGAAGATGTGGAAACAATAGCACGTAAAACCATCTGGACAGAGAACTTTGAGGATGTATCATTGCGTGCAGGTGGCGCAAACTTTACGAAACGCGACGGAACCCGCACGAAGTCATTGCGTGGAATGGCGGAATGGCGTCCCCGGGATTACCCTGATGTCCGTATCGGAGGTGTGGGCGCGTTCAAATTTGCGCTCAGCTATAATATGCATTCCACTCCATATTTTTATATGCGTGAGGCTATTCAGGCTATGAATCCGGCAGGAATAGAAAACCAACATTAAATATTGTATAAAACCACCTATGACCAATTATGAAACTATTAAAATATTTATTTACCATAGTGATATCATCCTTGGTTACCGGATGTAACTCTGACTTAGATACAATATCCAACGGGATATATATAGAAGAAGCGTCACCGGTACTCGATGATATATCCAAACAGATTAAAAATGTAGTCATTGATGCAGGCAATGTGCAACTGGGGCTTACCGTGCGACTTAATAAGCCTTATAGTACAGATGTATCGGTAATGATAGAGACCTCTCAGGATATACTTGACAAGTACAACGAAGAATATCAATCAAGCTATGAGATTCTTCCTGCAGAGTATTGGTCAGTAAATAGCCATGTGACCATTCCGGCAGGCTCGGTATCGGCAAAAGCTAATCTGACAGTATTGGGCTGTCCTTCCGACGGACATCTCTATGCATTGCCATTCAAGATAGTATCTGAGGATGGTAATCTCGCTACCGTGGGTAACGGCGACCACCTGCTATATCTCCTGAGCGCTCCGCATCGTCAGCATAGTGCCATCTTTACTTATGGCGCATTGGGTGCCTCTGTGAATATCAATCAGAATCTTCCTAATTGGACTATTGAATATTGGGTCAAATGGGATGATAACAGTAATATGAGACCAACATCGGCTTGGGATGCCAATGCATCGACAGAATGGAGAAAACGAGTATTCCCTCCCGAGACTCAGCCGATTGGAGGTATCAGCAATCTGACGTTCTTGTTCTATCCATTGGGAAATGAGGATAATACGCCCAATATGCAGTTTAAAGCGTCATCCGGAACAATGGGTAATACCCGACGTAGCAGTTTGGGTGGATTCTATTGGCCGCGTGAAGAATGGGTACATCTTGCGATAGTGTATGACGGAAACGAATTCAGAACGTACGCTAATGGCGAAGTACAACCATTTGAAAGTGGTGAGACATTATCTGCCGGTGATAAGGACTTTTCCAATTGGGCACAAATGCGCTTAGCTATACAAGGCAGTAACGCTACATATAACCGATATACCAAACTTGAGATGGCTCAAGTACGACTTTGGGGTAAAGCTTTGTCTCTTGCAGAGATAAAACTTAACATGTCAAAGGCAGTAGCTCCCGACTCCGAGTCCTTGGTGGGATATTGGCCCTGCGATGAAGCAGACGGTACCGTACTCCATGATGTAACAGCAAATGGTAATCATATCTCATCACCCAATGTTAAATGGAGTGATAACGATATTAATTTTAGTTCCCCTAATGAATAATGTACTATTGTAAATTAGGCGATTAACGTTCACACTTTAATCATAATGAAGGGATGCCGCACCCAACCGGCGTCCTGATGCAAAGGCGAAGTCCGGGCTTGTGAAAGTCCGGACTTTTCGTTGTATATCCGAATTCTATAATTGCCTGTCGGGAGCTGCAAAGTCTTATGAGACAGGTTTGTTAAGTAAGCAGTGGAGTGTAGGGTGGCAGTATCCTATATTTCTGTATCTCCGTCTATGTCGTGATGGCATAGATGGTGAGTTTTTGAGGGTGTTTTTGGGCGATGATGCATAAGTGATTGGTAATGTGTCGTGTATGTGTATGAATGCCCGACAGGATTCGATGAAATTTATTGTATTAACGTATTTTAACTACTGGGGGGGGGTGATTTCTTCCTTTATATTTAAATTTGTGAAAATTTTCTTTGGGCGTACCATGTCTTTTAACATTACGCAGGGAGCTGCCGAAGTGGGTGCGATAGAGAGAGTTGTTGCTGTACTTTATTGGAGTACAGTGTGATAGGTAAGTTTTTTATGACCATTTATTATTTATTGATAACCTTAAATTTTATTCACTAACCAATCAACTATCATTATGAAGTCAAAGGTAACATCTTTGTTATTGATGCTTTTGCTCTTCCCCGTGATGCTCGTGCAAGGTGCCACACCTGTCACAATTACGGGTACTGTGCAAGACAGTAGTGGGGAACCGTTGACAGGTGTGTCCGTTATGCTGAAGGGGTCTTCAACAGGCGGTTCGACCAATGTCGACGGTCAATTCACAGTAAAAGCCCCTGTGGGCGGTGTGCTGAAATTCTCGTATATCGGCTATGCCCCTCAGGAAGTAAAAATCACCGGCGAACAGCCCATTACCGTTGTAATGGAGGAGGACACCAAGGCGCTCGACGAAGTGGTGGTGACCGCGCTCGGTATCAAGCGTTCGGAAAAAGCCCTTTCGTACAATGTGCAGAAGGTGGACGGCTCCGCGCTTACCGAAGTCAAGGACGCCAACTTCATGAACTCACTCAACGGTAAAGTAGCCGGTCTTGACATCAAGAAAAGCTCAACCGGTGCCGGTGGTGCCACCCGTGTGGTACTCCGCGGTTCCAAGTCAATAGAGGGTGACAACAATGCCCTTTATGTGATAGACGGTATACCTATGTTCAACACCACGATGGGCAACCATGACAGCGGTGTGGTAGGTGAAGGCCGTGCCGGAACAGAAGGTATAGCCGACTTCAACCCCGATGATATCGAGAGCATCTCGGTGCTTTCAGGTCCTTCGGCAGCCGCCCTCTACGGTAGTAGCGCAGCCAACGGTGTGATCCTTATCACTACCAAGAAGGGTGTGGAGGGTAAATTCTCGGCAACCGTATCGTCAAGCTCACTCTTCTCCAAGGCTTACCGCACTCCCAAATTCCAGCGCAACTACGGCAATGTGGTAGGTTCGTTTGAAAGCTGGGGCAGCCGTATGGCAACTCCCATGGATTATGATCCCAAGGATGATTTCTTCCAGACAGGTACACAGTTCGTGAACTCATTGACCATCAATACAGGTACCAAGACTAATCAGACATTTGCGTCGATAGCTTCGACCAACACCACCGGTATCGTGCCTAACAACACTTACGACCGTCTGAACTTCACCGTACGCAATACCTCCCGTTTCCTGAACGACAAGATTCAGTTGGACCTCGGTGCATCGTACGTTCATCAGAAGGACCGCAACATGGTATCGCAGGGACGTTATTACAACCCCGTAATCTCCGCTTACCTGTTCCCGCGCGGTGAAAACTGGTCAGACATCAAGACATTCGAACGTTACGACGCATCGCGTAACCTGGCAGTACAGTACTGGCCCGTGAAGGATGGCGACTACGCTTCCCAGAACCCTTACTGGATTGCTTACCGTAACCCCGCCACCAATAAGAAACGCCGCTATATGATCAATGCCGGTCTTACTTATTATATCACTGACTGGATGAATGTGGCTGCCCGTTATCGTCTCGACGACACCAACTCCAAGTTCGAACGTAAGCTTTACGCATCGACCGACCAGCTCCATGCAGGTAACAACAAGGGTGCTTACGAACACAGCACATACAGCGAAAAGCAGCAGTATGCCGATGTGATGTTGAACATCAACAAGACTATCCAGGACTTCTCCCTGAATGTCAACGCCGGTTACAGCTTCTCAGACATCAAGAATGAGCTGCACGGATACAAAGGCCGTCTGCTTCAGGTGCCCAACCTCTTCGCCCCCAACAATATCGACCCCACCTACGGTGAGCTCGTGATAGGCGACGGTCTCGGCAATGTACGTAACAACGCACTTTTCGCCAGCGTGGAAGCCGGATGGCGCAGCATGCTCTATCTTACCGTTACCGGCCGTAACGACTGGAACTCCCGTCTGGTCAACACCAAGGAGGAATCATTCTTCTATCCTTCGGTAGGTCTCTCGGCTATCATCTCACAGATGGTTGAACTTCCCAAGCAGATCACTTATTTGAAAGTACGCGGTTCGTACACCGAAGTAGGTGCTCCCGTATCGCGCTCAGGTCTTACACCCGGTACCATCACCACTCCGGTGGTAGGCGGTGTAATCAAGCCCACCGACACTTATCCCTTCGATGATTTCAAGGCAGAACGTACCAAATCGTACGAAGTAGGTTTGACAATGCGTCTTTTCAACAAAATCAGCGCTGACGTCACCTACTACCACTCCAATACCTACAACCAGACATTCCTCGGTGACCTCCCCGAATATACAGGTTACAAGTACATCTACCTGCAGGCAGGTAAGGTTGAAAACCGCGGTATAGAAGCGTCAATCGGTTACAGCGACACATATCCATGCGGTCTGTCGTACTCGACCACACTTACCTATTCGCGTAACATCAACCGCATACGCAGCATGGTCAAGAACTATTCAGCAAACTTCGAAGGTTCGCTCATACGTATCCCCGACATTACCGAGGTGCAGAAGGATGGCGGCCGTGTAATCCTGAAAGAGGGCGGCTCTATCAATGATATCTATGCCAAGCGTTTCTTCAAGAAGGACTCACAAGGCTTCGTTGAAATCAAAGCCGACGGTTCATTCGGTATGGAGGATGGCGAGCCTGTGAAACTCGGTCACACTGACCCGAGCTGCAACTTGGGCTGGAACAACCATTTCGCATACAAAGGCTTCTCGCTCAGCTTCCTCATCAATGCCCGTCTCGGCGGCGTGGTAACCTCTTCAACCGAGGCTATCCTTGACCGCTTCGGTGTATCGAAAGCTTCCGGCG
>OFFR01001111.1_pt1 | contig 12579 bp, 9 predicted proteins | sample 1521421 | NCBI WGS metagenome assembly OFFR01 (sample SAMEA3504087, study PRJEB24116) | mouse gut metagenome | biome: mouse gut; feature: mouse-associated habitat; material: faeces | place: Denmark | collected 2011 | reverse complement strand
GGGTTAGTGCGCATCTTCACAGTAAACCCCCGGCCTTTCAAGCAAGTTGGGGCAGCCTGCTACATGGGGGTTTACATGTGAAAGTATGGAATCTTGCCTGAGGAAAACGCGCAGTCCGAATAAGCATTCTTGCTTATTCGGCAAGAGAGCGGTGCGCCAACCCGCGTTCCAGGCGGGTTAGTGCGCATCTTCACAGTAAACCCCCGGCCTTTCAAGCAAGTTGGGGCAGTGCTGCATGGGGGGTTACTGTGATATCTTTTATACTAATGTCCGAATCCTTAAGTGTCTTTACGCAATCCTTAAATATTCCTTAAATGGGAACAGGCGCCCGGATAACAGGAGTTACCGGTCTTCTGTGCCTGACAGCAGCAGGCGCACGGTGACCTGCAGTCCTGCGGAACCGTTGGAGATGAGCAGTTCTCCCTGCATCCGGCCCATAAAGTAATCGGAGATGAAAAGACCCAGGCCTGCGCCTTCGGTGTTGCGGCTGGTGCTGCCCCGTTTGAATTTTTCCTTCAGCAGGGGCAGTTCCGCCGGGGGAACGCCGCCCCCCGAATCTTCCACGGTGACGGCAAGGAAAGGGCCTTCCCTGCGTATCTCCAGTTTGATTTCCGTATCTGCGTATTTGTAGGAATTGGAGAAAAGATTGTCAAATACCTGCTGCAGACGGAGACGGTCCGCGCGGATCAGGCAGTCCGGCACGGGGGGAATTACTGCCCGGCCCAGATAATCCGAATCCTCCAGGATGGCGGCCAGTTCCCGGGAAGACATGTCCGCGGGGGTCACGGTAAGCTGGCTGAGTTCTTCCAGGGTAGCCGTAAAAAGATTTGTGACCAGGGTATTGATCTGGTCGGCCTTGCGGATGATCTGGGTGTAATTGTTTTTGATTTTTTCGTTGTCGGTGAGATGAAACCCCACTTCCGACGCAGCCTTGATGCTGGCCACGGGCGTCTTGATATCATGGGACAGCCTGGCCACCAGTTCCTTTTTTCCCGCGTTGGCTTCCGCCTCTGCCTGTCTGGCATGTTTCAGCTCCGTCCGCATCAGGTCAAAGGCTTCCGTAAAGGGACCGAAAAGGTTCTGTCTGTCCATGGTAAGGGGAATGTCCAGATTTCCGCCTGCAATGCGCTGGGCAAAGCTTTTCAGCCGGTGAAAAGGCCGGATGACGGCATGGTTCAGGTAAGCGGCATACGCCGCAAGGGCAGCGCACTGGACTGCCATGGAGGCAAGCAGGACCACAAGGGCCGTCTGCCTCCGGGACCGGAAGGCCCGGGAACTGTCATTGTAAATAATCAGCAGGCCCGACGCCTGGTCTTTGCGGATCTCCAGCAGGGTGTCCCGGTGGGCAATGGCGGCATGAATGCTTTCGCTCAGTCCCTCCCTTGTCCGGAACAGTATATTCCGGTGTTCATCCAGCACCACATAGTCCAGGCCGGTCCGGTTCTGGTGATTTTCCAGATTGTCCCATTGGGCCTGCACCGTGTGCAGCACTTCGTTGACCATAACCGTATCCTGGGGATAGTCCGTATCCCCGGCGGCGAAATAGACAAGAACGGCAAATTCCGCAGCAAGAACAAACAATATTATAAATGTAAAAAGACGTAATTTCATTTAAACTGTGCCTCATTTCCAAAAAATATCCGGTCAGGGTGTCACGAACTGATATCCATCTCCCCAGACAGTGATAATGTAGCGGGGATTGCCGGGCTGTGGTTCGATGGCTTCCCGGATTTTGCGGATGTGTACGTTCAGGGTGCCGTCGCCGGTGAAACGGTCTTCCCAGACCTGTTCAAAAAGTTCCTGCTTTGGAACCACACGGTTCCGGTTCCGGATCAGATAACACAGCAGCCGGAATTCCAGGGCGGTAAGTCTGACGGGTTTTTCATCCACGGTCACCAGCCTTGCGTCAAAGTCCACCGTGAGCCTGGCATCGGAATACAGGGGAGCACTGTCGTCCTGACCGTAACGCTTCAGCACGACCTTTACTTTTGCCAGAAGAACGCTCAGGGAGCATGGCTTCTGGATATAATCATCCCCGCCGATATTCAGCGCTATGATCTTGTCATCATCACTGGTGCGGGCAGAGATAAAGAGAATGGGAATATCGGTCTGTTCCCGCAGTTGTTTGCATAGGGCAAAACCGCTGCTGTCCCCCAGATTGATGTCCAGAAGCAGAAGGCAGGCCGTGTTTTCCCGGAAAAATTCCATGCACTGGGAAGCGTCGTAGGCCACTGCCGTTTTGACCCCGAACAGGTTAAAATACTCGGCCGTACTGTCCGTGAGCATTTTTTCATCATCGATAATCAGACAATCATATTTCATATAAAACCCCCATGCCGCCCCGGCGGCTCAAATAAAACGTGTTGTTCACAGATCTTTGTGTCCTTATTATACCCGGACGGAGGGAAGATGACCAGAGGGTGTTTGCAAAGAGCCGCTGCCAGAAAGCAATTATCAGACACGCACTGGCGGTATGCCGGGGAAAAGGCGGTAACGGTTCAGACAGCCCCTTGTAAGCCGCGGGAATCCGGGAAAGAAAATATTGCAGAATCCGGGAAATTAGGGTATAGTAAATCAATATAAGACAAAATAACGATAACGAGAGGAATGAAGGGACAGAATGAAAAAGATACTGGATTTATTGTCTGAGGAAATGGGAAAAGCCTTTGAGGCGGCGGGGTATGATGCCTCCCTGGGGAGGGTTACGCTGTCCAACCGCCCCGATCTGTGTGAATATCAGTGCAACGGCGCCATGGCAGGGGCGAAGAAATATAGGAAAGCGCCCATGATGATCGCAGGGGATGTGGCGGCGCGCCTGTCGGAGAGCGGGGTATTTCAGGAGGCCGCCGCGGTGGCTCCCGGTTTCCTGAACCTGAAAATCTCCGGAGCCTTTCTCCTGGAACAGGTAAAAAAGATGCGGGAAGAGGCGAAGTTCGGGCTGGAAGCGCCCGATAAACCGAAGAAAATTATGATTGACTACGGCGGGGCAAATGTGGCGAAACCGCTCCATGTGGGACATCTGCGTCCGGCCATCATCGGAGAGAGCATCAAGAGAATCTGCCGTTATGCGGGAGATGAGTGCATAGGCGATGTGCATCTGGGGGACTGGGGAACACCCATAGGACTTGTGATCACGGAACTGCAGGAGCGGAAACCGGATCTGGTCTATTTTGATGAAAATTACCAGGGGGAATATCCCCGGGAGCTGCCTTTTACGGAGGAAGAGTTTGCGGAGATTTATCCCTTTGCCAGCGCCAGGTCCAAGGAAGAACCGGAATATAAGGCCAGGGCACTGGAGGCCACGCTGAAGTTCCAGCGCGGTGTGCGGGGGTACCGTGCCCTCTGGAAGCATATTGTGGATGTGTCGAAGGTGGATCTGAAGAAAAATTATGACAGCCTGAATGTGGAGTTTGACTTGTGGAAGGGAGAAAGCGATGTCAATGACCTGATCCCGGAGATGGTGGCCGGCATGAAGGACAATGGCTATGCCTATATCAGCGACGGCGCGCTGGTGGTGGATGTGAAGGAGGACACGGACACCAAGGAAGTTCCGCCCTGCATGATTTTAAAATCCGATGGCGCGGCCCTCTACAATACCACGGATCTTGCCACTATCATGGAACGGATGCGGCTGTACGATCCGGACGAGATTATTTATATAACGGATAAACGTCAGGAATTGTATTTTGAACAGATATTCCGCTGTGCCCGCAAAACCAGGCTGGTGAAGCCGGAGACGGAACTGAAGTTTCTGGGCCACGGCACCATGAACGGCAGTGACGGCAAACCGTTTAAGACCAGGGACGGCGGCGTGATGCGGCTGGAGGGCCTGGTGCAGGAGACCAAAAAGGAGATGTACCGCAAAATCCGGGAGGGACGCCAGATGCCGGAGGAAGAGGCCGCGAAGGTGGCGGAAGTGGTGGCGCTCTCCGCGCTGAAATACGGGGATCTTTCCAACCAGATTGCCAAGGATTATGTGTTCGACATTGACCGGTTCACCTCTTTTGAGGGAGATACGGGACCTTATATTCTCTACACCATTGTGAGAATCAAGTCCATTCTGAACAAATATCAGGAGCAGGGAGGAAAGCTGGAGGAACAGGCATTCCTGGAGGCAGGCAACCTTTCGGAAAAAGAGCTGGAAATGGCCCTGGTGCAGTTCGGCGCCATGATAGAGAGCGCGGCGCAGGAGAAGGCGCCCCACAGGGTTTGCGCCTATATTTACGACCTGGCCAATGCATTCAACCACTTCTACCATGAGACGAAGATTCTGGCAGAGGAAAACCAGGAAAAGCGCCAAAGCCTTATCGCACTGCTTATGCTTACCAGGGATGTGCTGGAGACCTGCATTGACCTTCTGGGATTTTCCGCTCCCGAGAAGATGTAATGCAGACAGAACCAGGATGAAATAAAGCAATGGAAACAGTCTTGGAGCGGGGTGCTGAAGCGAAGAGACGGAACTAGGATGGAGGAAACAAAGCATGAAAATAGTCATTATCGGCGGTGTGGCGGCGGGCACGAAGGTAGCCGCCAAGCTGAAGCGTGAAAATCCGGGGGATGAGATCGTCATTTACACCAAAGGAAAAGATATTTCCTATGCGGGATGCGGCCTTCCCTATTATATCGGGGGCGCCATTGAGACGGAAGGGGAGCTGATTGTCAACACCCCGCAGAAGTTTATGGGACTGACGGGAACCGTGGTACATACGGAAAGCGAAGTTGTGGCGGTGGATCCGGCGGCAAAAACCATTCAGGTACAAAGAGACGCAGTGGAGACGGTGAGCTACGACAAGCTTGTGATCGCGGTGGGGGCAGAGAGCCTGGTGCCTCCGGTGGAAGGCACGTCCCTTCCCGGCGTCTTCACGGTGCGCAGTCCCCAGGATGCCATAAGCGCCAGAAAATATGCCGGGGAGAAAAACTGTAAGCGGGCCGTGGTGGTAGGCGGCGGGTTCATTGGCCTGGAAGTGGCCGAAAACCTTATGGCAAGGGGCATTTCCGTGACCGTGGTGGATATGGCGCCCCAGCTGATGCCCAATATTTTTGACGCGGACATGGCTGATTTTGTGCGGCGCAGGCTCCAGGCAAAGGGAATGCGCATTCTTACGGGCACGGGACTTTCCGCCATTGGCGGGCAGGATGCGGTGCAGAATGTGCAGACCGGCGCAGGGGTCCTTCCGGCGGACATGGTGATTCTGGCAGCCGGCATCCGGCCTGCCACGAAGTTTCTGGAAAACACAGGCCTGGCCATGGAGCGGGGCTGCATTATCACGGATGAATACCAGAGGACGAATCTGCCGGATATCTATGCTGCGGGAGACTGCTGTCTGGTAAAGAACCGCATCACCGGAAAGAGACAGTGGTCTGCCATGGGTTCCACTGCCAATATCGCGGGCAGGGCCCTGGCCCTGAATTTGAGCGGGGAGGAGACTTCCTACCAGGGCTGCCTGGGCACAGGCGTGGTGAAACTGGCCGGCGACCTGAACGGCGCCAGGACGGGACTGACGGAGGAACAGGCAAAGGCGGCTGGATTTTCCGTGGTTTCCGTTCTCTGCATCACGGATGACAAGGCCCATTATTATCCGGACGCAGGTTTTTTTGCCACCAGACTCATCGCCGATGGGGACAGCCACAGACTGCTGGGTATGCAGGTCATCGGAAGCGGAGCGGTGGACAAAATGGCAGATATTGCGGTTGTGGGAATTTCCATGGGATGCAGGGCGGAAGACTTTATCACCATGGACTTTGCCTACGCGCCGCCTTTTTCCACGGCCATTCATCCCTTTGCGGCAGCCTGCGGCATTCTGGTGAACAAGATGAGCGGCAGGCTGGAATCCTTTACCCCCGCGGAATATCTGGCCGGGGCCGGGGCGGACTACAGAGTGGTGGATGCACATCCCGCGCCTGCGCTGCCCGGGGCAGAGTGGATTGACCTGACAAAGCCCCAGGGCTTTGCGGAGAAACATGCCCGGGATGAAAAACTGCTGCTTGTCTGCGCCAAGGGAAAGAGAGGGTACCTCACCCAGAACAAACTCCGCGCCCTGGGATTTACGAATACCCGTGTATTAGAGGGCGGCGCTACGTTCAATGTGATCAAAAAGACGCTTCCCGCAGGTGGAAAACTGCCTCCGGAGGAGATCAGGCGGGTGAAAGGGCTGGGCTGTCTGCAGGATAAACGCTACGGGGATGTGTTCAATGTCCGCGTGATTACCAGAAACGGCAAGATCACCACGGAAGAGCACCGCTGCATTGCGGAGGCGGCAGAACGTTTCGGAAGCGGCGAGATCACCATGACCACCCGTCTCACCATGGAAATCCAGGGGGTTCGCTATGAAAATATTGATCCCCTGATTGCCTTCCTGGCCGGGCATCATCTGGAGACTGGTGGTACAGGATCTCTGGTGCGCCCTGTGGTTTCCTGCAAGGGTACCACCTGCCAGTACGGGCTGATGGACACCTTTGACTTAAGCGAGAAGATTCACCAGCGTTTTTACGAGGGATACCATCATGTGACGCTGCCCCATAAATTTAAGATTGCCGTGGGGGGCTGTCCCAACAACTGTGTGAAGCCGGATCTGAATGATCTGGGCATTATCGGCCAGAGAGTGCCGCTGTTTGACTATTCCAAGTGCAGGGGCTGCGGAAAATGCCAGGTGGAAACCTCCTGCCCGGTGAAGGTGGCAAAAGTGGAAGAGGGCATGCTGAAAGTGGATGGGGATGCCTGCAACGGCTGCGGGCGCTGCAGGGGAAAATGTCCTTTCGGCGTCACGGAGGAATATACCGACGGGTACAGAATTTATATCGGCGGCAGATGGGGCAAGAAAATTGCCAACGGACGCGCCCTGGACAAACTTTTCACCAGCGAGGAAGAAGTGCTGGATACGGTGGAAAGGGCCATTCTGTTCTTCCGGGACGAGGGTATCACGGGAGAGCGCTTTGCGGATACGGTAAGCCGTCTGGGATTTGACTATGTGCAGGATAAACTGCTTCATGCAGCCATCGATAAGTCCGCGGTGCTGGAGAAAACAGTGAAGGGCGGCGCTACCTGCTGACAAAAAGCTGCGGAAAGGACTGTGAGTTGTGATGAGGGCAGAGAAAAGAAGAAGTATATGGAATTACGGCAGGGTGATTTGTGCGGCGCTGATTTTGGCCTGCGCTGTCCCGGGCTGCGGGAAGGAGACTTCCCGCACCGGGGAGGAGGCATACACTTTTACCGATGATCTCTCCCGGGAAGTCACGGTTTTCTCCACGGAGAGGGTAGCGGTGCTCCTGGGCAGCTATGCGGATATGTGGATTCTGGCGGGCGGACAGGTTTGCGCCGCCCCGGAGGATGCTTTTGATGATTTTGACCTGCCGCTGGCAGAGGATACGGTAAATCTGGGGGAGACCAAGAGACTCAGTCTGGAGCTGCTGCTCTCCGCGGATCCGGATTTTGTCATCGCCAGCACCAATACAAGCCAGCACCTGGAGTGGCAGCAGTCCCTGGAGGGAGCTGGGATTCCCACGGCGTACTTTGACGTTTCCGATTTTGAGGATTATCTGCGGGTGCTGAAGATCTGCACCGGAATCACGGGCCGGGAGGAGCGGTATACACAGTACGGAACGTTAATACAGGAGCAAATAGATGAAATACTGGACAGAAGGAAGGACGATACGCCGGGCAGCGTCCTGTACATGCGGGCTTCTGCCACCAGCATCCGGGCCAAGGGCAACAAGGACAATGTGCTGGGGGAGATGCTGGAGCGTTTCGGCTGTGTGAATATTGCGGACACGGAAGACAGCCTTCTGGAAAATTTAAGTGTGGAAAGCATTCTGCTGCAGAATCCCGATATCATCCTGATCGTCCAGTCCGGGGACGACATAGAGGGCACAAGGCAGAATGTGGACGCCATGTTCCGGGAAAATCCCCTGTGGGGAGAACTGGACGCGGTAAAGAACGGCCAGGTGCATATTCTGGACAAACATCTCTATAATCTGAAACCGAATGCCCGCTGGGCAGAGGCCTATGAAAAGCTGGAGGAGATTTTGTATGCGGAATAAAGTAAAAAGCCGGGGCCTGCTTTTGGGAGGCGGGATTCTGGCGGTCCTGCTGGTGACTGTCCTCAGTCTTTGCCTGGGCAATGTGCACTTTACGCCCATGCAGCTTTTGGGCATTCTCCGGGGGAATGAGGGAAATGTGAACAGGAGCATCCTGCTCTATGCCAGGCTGCCCCGGACCCTGGCCTCCCTTTTTTCCGGGGCCGCGCTGGCAGTGTCCGGGGCCGTGCTGCAGAATGTGCTGGCCAACAGACTGGCGTCTCCGGGCATTATCGGCGTCAACGCGGGGGCGGGCCTGGGCGTCACCCTCTGCTGTGCGGGAGGCATTTTGTCCGGCTATGCCGTTTCCCTGTCTGCCTTTGCCGGAAGTCTTATCAGTGTATTTCTGATCTTTCTGTTTTCCTATCGGATGAATGCTTCCAGGACAACTGTCATTTTAAGCGGTGTGGCGCTGAACAGTATACTGAATGCCGTCTGTGAGTCGGTGACGGTGCTGGACACGGATCTGGCCATGCTGAGCATTGATTTCAGGGTGGGGGGATTTTCCGCGGTTTCCTTTACCCGCCTGGTTCCTGCGGCAGTGCTGATTTCCCTTGCCTTATGGGGATTGTTTACCCTGTGCAATGAACTGGATGTGGTCACGCTGGGGGATGAAACGGCCCGGGGAGTGGGTCTGGCCGTGGGACGTTACCGGATGATTTTTCTGGTTCTGGCGGCCCTGCTGGCGGGGGCGGCGGTAAGCTTTTCCGGACTGCTGGGATTTGTGGGACTGATTGTGCCGCATTTTGTCCGCAGGTTCACTGGAAATGAAAGCGGCAGACTGCTGCCGGTGTGCGCCTTGTCCGGGGCGGCCTTCGTGACATTCTGCGACCTGGTGTCCCGGCTTTTATTTCTGCCCTATGAACTGCCGGTGGGCATTCTGATGTCGGTGGTGGGAGGGCCCGTGTTTCTGGTACTGCTGGTGCGCCACAGAGGAGGACATGGCGGGCAGTGAAGGGCTGCAGGGCCCGTTTTTTTGGATTGGGCTGTTTTCCGGTATTTTTGCGGGACGGCTTGTGCGGCCGGAAGGTTTTACGGCCGGATGGGCCCGGAAGGTTTTCAAAAATCCGGGGGGCAGCCGCGGGATGAGGGAATGTTTGGAGAAACAATATGATCAAAATGGAAAAAGTGTCTGCCGGCTATGGGAAGCAGGAGATCCTGCACGGAGTGGACCTGGAGATTCATAAAGGAGAGATTATCACATTGATCGGCGCCAACGGCAGCGGAAAAAGTACCCTGCTGCGGGCGCTTTTGGGATTCATGCCTCTGTGGGGAGGGGAGATCCGCATGGAAGGTATTTCCGTAAGCCAAATGGGGCGGGCGGAAATCGCCAGGAAAGCGGCCTATCTGCCCCAGGGAAAAAACGTTCCCGACATCACGGCAGGACGTATGGTTCTTCACGGACGATTTCCCTATCTGCGTTATCCCAGAAAATATAGGGAGACGGATTTCCGTCTGGCAGGGGAAGCCATGGAGCGCATGGGAATCGGAAACCTGGCGCAAAAGCAAATGTCCGAACTGTCCGGGGGAATGCGGCAGAAGGTGTATATTGCCATGGCCCTGGCACAGCAGGCACAGATGATAGTCATGGATGAACCCACCACATATCTGGATATCGGGCAGCAGATGAAATTTGCGCAGATGATGAAGGAACTGGCAGGGGAAGGAATAACCATTGTCCTGGTTTTGCACGACATTCTGCTTGCCCTGCAGATTTCAGACCGGATAGCGGCCATGCAGGAGGGTAGGATTCTCCGCTGCGCGGCCCCGGAAGAAATCCTGCAGGAGGGTATTGTGGAGCTGCTTTATAAAGTCACCGTGAAATCCTGCAGGACTGAGGCTGGTGTACAGTACTTTTATGAGATGCCCGGATTCTGACAGGGGATGTATGGGGCCGGTATCATTTTCGGGGGTACGGACTGCCCGGAGAGGCATGGGAAGGGAGCCGGAAGATGCCTTGTTCCGGCAGGAATGAAATTGGTGTTGACAGCGCGGGACTATTGTGATAGTCTGTATATGACGTCAGACTATTGTAATAGTCCATATGGATGCAGACAGAAAGGAGATCCCATGAATGTAAAGCTTTTTGACTCGGAACTGAAGGTTATGGAAGTTCTGTGGGAGCAGGGACCCAGACCCGCAAAGGATATTGTGGATGTGCTGCTGGGGCGCATCGGCTGGAACAAGAACACCACATACACCGTGATCAAAAAATGCATGGAAAAAGGTGCCATAGAACGGTCTGAGCCGGGTTTTTTGTGTACGCCCCTGGTCACCAGGGACGAGGTGGCCCAGAGTGAGACGGAGCAGCTTATCGACAAAATGTTCGGCGGCTCCAGTGAGCTGTTTTTTTCATCATTTTTAAAAAATCAGGGAATATCGGAGGAAGATGCCCTCCGGCTGGCCCGCATGATAGAGGAGGCGAAATAAATGCTGCATTTTCGGATGAATATGCCATTTGTATATATGGCTTTGTATGGAAGCATCATGATTGTGCTGGTGCTGCTGCTTCGGGCGGCGCTGAAAAAGAAGCTGCCCGGATTTGTGTTTCCCGTACTCTGGGGTGTAGTGCTTCTGCGTCTGCTGGTGCCGTTTTCCCTGAGCAGTCCCATGAGTCTGCCCGTGCCTGCCCTTTCGTTCCTGACGGAAACGTCTGCCTGGCAGGAGGCGGTTGTCCATGAGGACAGCTTTGCCGCCCAGGACCAGTGGCAGGATGCCCGCGTCCTGGAAGGGACAGCGGGAGAGACAGGCATGGCTGAGGACCGGGCAGACATGGCAGGAGAAAGGTCTGAGACCGTGGCGGTGAGTGAACAGGGATATGACAGGGGAGAGGACTTGTGGAACGTTTCTTTTTTGTATGGGAAGAATCTGCTGCAGTTTCTGTATCTGGCCGGTCTTGCGGGGGTGACGGGGTTCCTGGGCTGGCAGAAATACAGCTATGCCAGGAGGCTGAAGGGCAGTTTTCTCATGGAACACAATGAGACTGTAAACACACTGCTGCGGGAGATGGATATGGGACATGTGCTGGTGTTCACCAGCGACCAGATTGCATCTCCCCTGGTGTGCGGCCTGAGGAATCCCAGGATTTATCTTCCCACCCGGATGGATTTTCAAAATACCCTGCTCCTGCGCCATGTGCTGGCCCATGAGACCATGCATGTCAGACGCGGGGACAACTGGCTGAAATGTGTCATGGTGGCGGCGCTGGCGCTGCACTGGTACAATCCGCTGGTGTGGGTCATGGCGAAATGCCTTGCTTCAGATCTGGAGGCGGCATGTGATGCAGGCGTATTGGAACGCTGCGACGAAGAAGGACGTAAAAGCTATGCTTACAGCCTGCTGGCCATGGCAATCACAGGCGGGCGTTCCACGCTGCTTTACAGCGCATTTTCCAGAAGCGAGGTGGAGAAGCGTGTGAAGGGTATCGTCCATTACAGAAAGGCAACTGTCATAACCCTGTTGTTTTCCCTGTTGTTTCTTCTGGGAAGTACGGCAGTCTTTGCCTCCGGCGGGCAGGCGCCCTTTTCTTCTTACCTGGCGCCGTATTGCGCCAGCTCAAATTCCAGATGGGGTGTGAAAGCCAGGATTGCCCGTGATATATCGCTGGGTGAAAATGCCGGGGAAAGGGCAATGGAAGCGATTTTTTCCGTACTGCGGGAAGACACTTCCGGCGACCCGGATATCCTGGAGAGGGAGATCAAGGCGGCGCTTGCGGAAGCGTTCGGCGTGGAAAAACGGGCCTTTTTCGTGGAATTGAATCTGTGCCTGGATGAGGATGAAATAGCTGCGGAGTATGCGCAATGGGGGATTGAGAAGGGGAAAGACGGATTCTGGCTCTATAAGGGGAAACAAATCCGCAACTATGAGGATAAAATGCTGGGTGCCTTCCAGTCGAGGGAAAAGGGAGAGACGGATATTTCCGTGCAGCGGGACAGGCTGGGGAATATTATCTCCGTGGAGGTGTGGCGCCGGGGAGACAGGGAATACGATGAGAGAACCTGGAAGACGGAACAGGGTAAAACCGGCGGTGGGAAGGATATGACTCTGGAGACACAGGAATCAGAATAAATTTCCGAAAAAGTATAATGAAAAACGCCAATCCGGCCGATTTATATAACAGGATGCTTCGATGCGATGGAAACGGTTACTTCCAGTATTGGTGGCAAAGGTGTGTCATGGGTTCGATTCCCATTTTCCGTGAAAGCGGAAAATATACCGTTTCCGCCTTTTCTCGGGGCATCTTTTTATTCGGCACGGTTACGTTTCTGCGCTCCTGTTTTACTGTCATTGGCCGCCGGATGCCGAAAAGAAATTTTACAAGATACAAATTGTGTGGTAAAATAAGGACGAACTGCCGTTTGCGGTGAGGGCGTCCTTTTTATATGTTTTATCGCACAAAGCTGTTCGGAGGAACGATATTCATTTACCGATTTCGGAAAAGGGAAGGGGAAATATGGCCAATATACATATCCTGAATTCTGAGACAATAGACAAGATAGCCGCAGG
>OFFR01001087.1_pt1 | contig 12862 bp, 10 predicted proteins | sample 1521421 | NCBI WGS metagenome assembly OFFR01 (sample SAMEA3504087, study PRJEB24116) | mouse gut metagenome | biome: mouse gut; feature: mouse-associated habitat; material: faeces | place: Denmark | collected 2011 | reverse complement strand
CGTCTTGCTGATGAACAATCGTTCTGCAGAGTTTCGCCAGATATAAATGTGTCAGTACACTAGTCAATCCAATAAGAAAAGGATTATAAAACTATTTTTTAGTATTCTAAATTTATTTTATACATATAATAAGGTAAAAAGGAACTATATATGAAGCGCAAAAAGACCATGAAGCAAAAATTGGCGGAAGTTAGTTATAAAAGGCCAAAATTGGAGAAGAAGTTAAATTTGATCGAAAAATCTTTTCAGGAAGTAAAGAAGATGTTAAATGAAAATACATGAAATGGTTAAACAAAAAGAACCCATCATGAGAGCGCATCTTCACAACAAGTTCTTGAAGTGCGCCTCCAGGGGTTCGAACCCTGGACACCCTGATTAAGAGTCAGGTGCTCTACCAACTGAGCTAGAGGCGCATGTCTTATTCCTTAAGACAAAAGTTATTATATAATAAAACTTTAAGAAATGCAAGAACTTTTTAAAAGTTTTTTAAAGTTTTTTTTGGAAAATAAGAAATAGTTATTTATACATCAATTGATTTGCAGATCCTTGACAGATGAATCGGAAAAGAGTAGAATTGTACTAACCTAATAATACAGATAAACGAAAAAAGGAGAAGCCTATGAAGAAAGCAGGAAAAAGAATACTGATAACCATTGCTTTGTTGTTGATTGCTTTTGTATATTATTATGTTACGATTCCGGCAATAAATATTCATTCCGTGGGTACCTGGTGGTTTTTAATCGGAGGGATTGCCGCAATAAGTATTTTGTCGATGGTTCGCAGAATTTTTGAGGAACATCAAACCGTGGAAATCAAAAAGGGTGGCATCAATTTAGATGTCAAAGCCGGACTGGTGACAAAGGCGGGGTTGTGCATTGCCGCTATTTTGTTGGTGGTGTTGGCAATCGGGGCACTTTTATCATCTCCGATTATTAATGCCAAAAAGTATCAAAAATTAATGGATGTGCAGGAACGTGACTTTGCAAAGGATATTTCACAGGTAGATTACAATACGATTCCTATTTTAGACAAAGACTCGGCAGCATTGTTGGGAAACCGAAAGATGGGCAGCATGGTAGATATGGTTTCGCAATTTGAGGTCTCTGGGGATTATAGCCAAATTAATGTCAATAATAAGCCTGTCCGGGTGACGCCGCTTGTTTATGCTAGCCCTATCAAATGGCTGACGAATCAGAGCAAGGGAATTCCGGCATATATCAAAATTGACATGGCTACGCAGGATACGGAGTGCGTCAAGCTCGAGCAGGGGATTAAATATTCCAAAGCAGAATATTTAAACCGCAACATATACAGACATCTGCGTTTTCGTTATCCCACCTATATTTTTACAGATCAGATTTTCTTTGAAATTGACGAACAAGGGACTCCGTTCTGGATTTGTCCTGTGAAGAAATTCAATGTAGGATTGTTTGGAGGAGAGACCATAGGACGGGTAGTGATTTGCAATGCTGTGAATGGAGAATGTACGGATTATGAGATTCAGGATGTGCCCCAATGGGTAGATAAGGTGTATCAAGCAGAATTGCTGATGAATCTCTATGATTACAGCGGTACGTTAAAACATGGATTTTTTAACAGCATCTTAGGGCAAAAAGATTGTCTTAAGACGACAAACGGATATAATTATATCGCTTTGGAGGATGATGTGTGGGTATACTCTGGCGTGACAAGCGTCAGCGGAGACCAATCGAACGTGGGCTTCGTATTGATGAATCAAAGGACGATGGAGACTCGTTTCTATAAGATAGAGGGTGCTACGGAAGAGTCTGCCATGTCTTCGGCAGAAGGTCAGGTGCAGAATCTTGGGTATCAGGCGACATTCCCGCTATTGCTCAATATTTCTGGTGAGCCGACATACTTTATGGCATTAAAAGACGATGCAGGCCTGGTGAAAATGTATGGAATGGTCAATATTCAGAAGTATCAGTGGGTGGCGACAGGAGATACGATCCGGGAATGTGAAAAAGCCTATAGTAAGCTGCTGAAAAATAATGGCATAACCAGTCCGGTTGATCAGGAACATAAGACTGTCACAGGAAAAATCAAAAATCTTTTCCCGGTAAATATAGAATCAAATACCCATATTTACTTTGCACTGGAGGGGAAAGAGGAAATTTTTGACGTAGATATGACAAACACAGATCTTTTGGAGATTGTAAAATATCAGTCAGGAGATACCATTGAAATCACTTATAGTGATGAAGATGAGCCGGCTCGAGTAATAGAAATTAAATAACAAGACAAGAGATAAATAAAGCTGTCGCAATTAGAACGCAGAGTGCATTCCTGTACTAGTTTCTATTTGCGGCAGCTTTTTACAGTGTCAGGCGTTGATGCATGAAAGATTGCCCTGTGGCGGAGAAGAAAAATGTCGCTAAAGCAAGCTGCCATAGGCCTTTTTTGTCATCTGGAGGCAATTAGTTTATGAATTGGGTTTCCCATAGCAGAAAACCGCTCTTCATATTCGGTCATTACATTGCCTTCGTTCATAAGCGGATCATGATGGAGATTTCTGGTAAATCCATCGAGGCGCCAGCCAGCTTCCTTTACTTCTTCTAAGGAAAAGTCAAACAGGGAGGAATTGTCTGTTTTGAATTCCACTCTGCCGTCTGTTTTTAAAATATGATCATAGCGTCTAAAAAACTCACGAGAGGTCAGACGACGTTTGGCATGCCGGTCTTTGGGCCATGGATCGGAAAAATTGAGATAGATCCGATCTACTTCATGTTCGCCGAACATCTCGCAGATCGTTTCTGCATCCATGCGGATAAAACGAATGTTTTCAAGGGGAGTTTCTTCCATTTTCTGAAGTCCCCGCACCAGAACGCTGGAATATTTTTCAATTCCTACATAATTGATATCTGGATTTTGCCTCGCAAGCTCTAGGATGAATCTTCCTTTTCCCATCCCAATTTCAATCTGTATGGGATGGTCATTTTTAAAAATATCGTGCCATTTTCCTTTTGGGTGGCATTCCTCCGGAATGCACCAGGGATTTTCGGCGATGGCTTCACGGGAACCTGGAATATTTCTTAATCTCATAAATATGTTTTGCTCCTTTAGACATGATTTACAATGAATTTTAACCAAAAGGTTGAAAATGCAGAGTCAATTGGCATTCTGCTCATATTTTACAACAGCGTTGTAAGGAAAACAAGAAAGAAATGTAAAAAGAACGTTTATAGGAAAGTTGCGTTGCTTCTTTGGATATGATATACTATAGAAAATGTAATAATTTTGTAAAGATTTAGATAACAGTTTGTTACAAAAGCAAAGGAAGAATAGGAACATAAAGGAGAAAATTTCATGAAGAACAAAAAGAGATGGAAAAGCCTGATGCTTGGAATAGTTTGTTTATTTCAGATTCAGGTTATTCCGGTTCAGGCAGAGAAATACTGGCCGGAAGGTCCTCAGATTGCAGGGGATTCAGCGGTTGTTATGGAGGCATCTACCGGGACAGTGCTCTTTGAGAAAAATTCTCATGATCATTGTTATCCGGCAAGTATAACCAAAATAATGACAAGCTTGCTAGCTGTAAAAAACTCTGGAATGGAAGAGGAAGTGACGTTTTCGAAAGAAGCTGTGTACAACACGGAAGGTTCGGGAATATCCCGTGACGTGGGAGAAGTAATGACAATGCGCAACTGCCTCTATGGCTTGATGTTGGAATCGGCAAATGAATGCGGCTACGCTATTGCAGAGCATACAGGGGGTAATTATGATAACTTTATTAATATGATGAACGAAGAGGCCGACAGGCTGGGTTGTAAAGACACGAACTTTAATAACCCGCATGGGCTGCCGGATGAGGATCATTGGACTTGTGCTTATGACATGGCATTAATTTCCAGAGAGGCGTTAAAAAATGACTTGTTCCGCATGATTGTAAACACCAGGCGTTACAGCATTCCTCCTACCAACAAGCATCAGGAGGAAACATACCTCTCCAATCATCATAAAATGAGGAATAATTACAAAGGGGACGAGCAGTATCTCTATGAATATTGTATCGGCGGCAAGACGGGCTATACCAGCGTAGCCGGAAGCACGCTGGTGACGTTTGCCGAGAAAGATGGCATGACATTGATCTGCGTGGTAATGCGTGAAATGTCGCCAAACCATTACACAGATACCAGGTCGCTACTTGATTACTGCTTTGAAAATTATCAAATCTGGAATATTGCTGAAAATGAAAAGGGTTTTGAAAAAAATATTTCTGATAATAAGATTTTTGGGGACGAGGACTCTTTTACAAAATTAAATGAAGAAGGATATATCGTTCTTCCGAAAGCTGTGGCATTTGAGGATGCGGTACCTAAAATTAAGAAATCCAAAAGAAACGGTAATTTGATCGGACGCATCGAATATAAATATGGAAAGCGCAAAGTTGGCGGAACTGATATTGAATTTACGGATGCCAAAGTCACAGAATTTAAATTTAAAGACGAGATGGAAGAGACAGCAGAACCGCAGAAAAAAGTTGTCACAATTAATATAAAGTATATCGTGATAGGAATTGTGGCAGTGGTTGGATTGATAGGATTGGGATTTGGAGTTTATCTTCTGGCAGATAATTTTTATTTGATTCGTTATAAGATTTCCAGCAGAAGACAGATGAGGAGCGGCTTAAAGGAGATTAAGGTGAGAAGACGGCGCCGCAGGAGATAGGATAAACATACGGCTTTCATAGGAAGATGCGGGATTTTGTATTTTCGAAAGAAAAACATCCCGCATCTTTTCTGACAGATGAGCCAAAAAATAAATTTGCAGTGCCTTACGATTCTTTATGTCCCAATGTGAGAGATCACTTTGCGATTGATTTTCCAGAGGAAGTAGCTGCTCATTGCCAGAGACATAAGCTCTGCAATCGGAAATGACCACCAGACCGCATTTAATCCGCCGATTTTTGCAAGGATATATGCCGCCGGAATTAAGACTACCAGCTGTCTCATGATGGATACGATCATGCTGTATACTGCTTTACCTAGCGCCTGGAAGATAGTTCCTGCAATGATACAGAACCATGCAATCAGGAAATGGGTGCCGATGATTCTGAGGGCAAGCCGGCCGATTCCAAGCATTTCCTCGGAGGCGTCGAACATTCGAAGCAGGACATGCGGAACAAATTCAAAACAGGCAAACCCGAACAGCATCAGGCAAAATGCGATTTTCATACTGATCTTGATTGTCTTGATCATACGCTTCCGCTGCTGTGCACCGTAACTGTAAGCGATGATTGGCGTAATTCCGTTGTTCAGTCCGAAAACCGGCATAAAGAAGAAACTCTGAAGTTTGAAATATACTCCAAAAACTGCCGCAGCCGTGGAAGAGAAATCAATGAGAATCTTATTCATGCAGTAGGTCATAATGGAACCAATGGACTGCATTATAATAGAAGGAATACCTACCATATAGATATTCCCGATCAGGACTCCGTTTAAACGGAACCCCTTCAGAGACAAATCTACTTCATGGTTAAACTTTATATTACAGACACATGCAACAATCGCTGCAACGCACTGACCGATGACCGTGGCAATCGCCGCACCGGCGACATCCATCCTGGGCAGTCCAAACAATCCAAAAATGAGGATTGGGTCTAAGATAATATTCGTAATTGCACCGGAAAGCTGCGAAATCATACTGAAAACAGTCTTGCCGGTAGAAGTCAGAAGCCGTTCAAAAAAGAATTGTCCGAATATTCCCATAGAAAAGATCATGACAATGCTCAGATATTGAACACCCATGTCAAAAATCTCCGGAGAACTTCCTTTCAACTGGCTTATGTAAAATGGTTTTACCACTGTAAAGCCCAATACCAGGAAGAGCAGGTAACTCATGATATAAAGAAATCCGCCGTTCAGGGCCGTATCATTCGCCTTCTTAAAATTCTTTTCTCCAAGGGACTTTGACAGGAGAGCGTTAAGACCGACACCGGTACCGGCACCGACGGCAATGATAAGCGTCTGCAAAGGGAATGCCAGAGAAACTGCGGTTAGCGCATCCTCTGATACTCTTGCCACAAAGATGCTGTCCACGATATTGTAAAGCGCCTGCACGAGCATGGAGACCATCATTGGGAATGACATGTTCCATACCAGCTTATTTACAGGCATAATACCCATTTTATTTTCTGTGATGTTTTCTGTCTTTTTACTGTTCATATTCTCCCTCTTTTGTCAAGTATATTAGCAACAGTCCTATTATAGTCTTGTAGAGGGTGGGAAGTCAACATAGAATTTCAGGTGAAGAGAATATTCTGATGCAGGTTTACTGTAACAAAAGCGTATGCTATAGTATAGTTGTAAATAAAAGAAATACAAAAGGTGTAGTGATATTACCAGATTTGCGGCAACTTATCTGGCGGAAGCTTAATTGTAAGAAGGGAGATAATCATGACTGAACAGGAAAAAATGAAGAAGGGGTATATCTGGAAAGATGACGAGGAAAATATAGCGCTTCAGGCGAAGACAAAAGGTCTTGTGCGCGAGTTTAATGCTCTGCCGCCAGAGGCAATGGAAGAGAGAGAAGCGCTTCTGAAAGACATTTTTGGAGAGGTGGGGGAGCATGTGTGGATTGTACCGCCTCTTACGGCTGCCGTTGGAAAATATGTCTCAATTGGAGAGGGGACATATGCAAATATGAATCTGACTTTGATTGATGACTGGAAGATTACAATTGGAAAACATGTTCTGATCGGGCCGAATGTGACGTTATGCACTACCGGCCATTCGATACATCCCAAACATCGCGGGGACGGGATGTATTCATTTCCGATTACCATCGAAGATAACGTGTGGATCGGCGCTAATGTAGTGGTGCTTCCGGATGTTACAATCGGGAAGAACTCTGTTATCGGAGCAGGTTCTGTTGTGACAAAGGATATTCCGGCAAATTCGGTTGCATTCGGAAGTCCCTGCAAAGTGTTCCGGGAGATTAACGAGCGTGATGAGGAATATTATTTTAAGGACAGGCGGTTTGATGAACAACCGGTTTGATGGACAATGAGGTTGATGAATAGTTGATAAATAGAATAGGTAATTGTTAAATGTTTTTTGAACCATGGGCAGATGACCTGATGACCTATAGAATAGGCGAAAAAAACAGGTTATTATTCAGATAAGCTTAAAAATGACATTAAAGTCAGATTTTAGGGCGCACTTTTAGCCCAAAACAGAATTGTACTATGAAAATTGAATACTTTTTCAAACAACCAGCGGCTTCAGGCTTCTGATATATTCTGGGCAGTGCATCCGGTAGGATACAATGACAGTAAGCTGGCTAGCGATGCCGGCAAGGAATACATCTGCTTTAGTGGTTTTATGATTTCTGGTATGTCTTCCTGCGATGCACATATTCATTTTGAAGTGGTTGATTGCCCGTTCTATAGAAGTTCTTATTTTATAGAGAGAATTCCATTCATCAGAATCGCGCTGGATACCTGGAAACATGCGGAATTCCATATTCTCGTAGGTGTAAGTGGTTCGGCCTTTCTTTGCGGTGCTGCAGGGTTCTTTACAGTCACAGACCCATTTTCCTTTTACCATATGTACTTTGGGACAGCACCATTTCATGCGGTCGGCACGACCTTTTTCCTTCGTAAGACCACAGTATTTCATAGAAAGAGCTGGGTCATTTGGACAGGTAGGATAACCATATTCATTGAATCCGACTTTTTTGAGGGAACTTTCATTACACGGATTATAGGGAATCAACACTTTTTTAAAATGGAACTCATCCTTTAAGGCGCTATAGATATCGACAGAATCAAAAGCGGCATCCCCGAGGAATGTATCCGGATGGAAGTCAGGATGTGCGGCAAAAAAATCAGAGAGGATCGGTTTTAAAGCAACAGAATCACTGATGGTTTTATCCTCTTCCGGGGAATCCGATTTTTTATCAACAGGAAGTTCAGGATGGGAAGCCTTCAAATCCTCATCAAGAAAGACGATATCCCGTACAATGCCAAGACCGTTGGTAAGGAGTGCAAATTTATCGGCATAACAGAAATGGCCGTTGATATACTGCTGTTTTGCGTCAGGGCAGGAGGCGGCCTGGGAAGGCATCAGGCCATAGGCCATCTTATAGGGATCCACATCAGGCTTATCCTTATAATAAGCTTTCAGGCTTCTGATGAGGGAATTGAGAGTTTTCGGATTATTTTCTTTAACGTAGAGTTCAATACCAGAAGTATCAAAGGTAAGTATTTGAGCGAGAGAGGAATCAATGATCTGGCAGAGGGGTTCTGTAAAATCAACCATCTGTCGAAACATGAGTTCAATATGATCCTCAAAATCCTGACGGAATCTAGTAAAAAGAGGAGCATCAGGGACTTTGGAAAATCCACAAAAATCACGGAGTTCTTTGCAAAGAGCGAGAAAAAGAATGAGCAGGGAATCCGTAGGGATAGAAAAAATCTTCTGTAGGATCAGAGAAGAAAGGAAGCCAGACAAGGGGTAAACACGCGGCCTGCCGAGATGCTGATAAAAAGCATTAGTAAAAACAGAAGGAATAAACTCCTGAATATCAAAGTGTTCATCAAGGAGCTGAAAAAAGGAAGGGGAATCTTCGATGAGAAGATCCTGACAGTTTGAGAAAGTATCTTTTAAAGAAAGCTGACGATATTTAGTAACCATAAATTTTCTCCTCCGTTTATGTGTAGGGTATTTACTGGTAACTGTATTTTACCATAAGCGGAGAGAAAATTTATATAAATAAAAGTAAGAAACTCAGTAAAATCAATGGGTTTGGGTATTTAACAAATACCTAAATGAATATAATATTAAGGAGAATCCAGATAAATTTACTATAAAAATTTTGTGAAGCAATATTAAAAAGTTGTCTATTGATAATAAATCAGTTAGGGCAAGACTGCAGAATCCCAAACGGAGTAGTCTTGTCTTTTTTTGTCGATATTTTTCATGCGATTCGACTAGATTCAACATTGATTTTTAGAATTATCTGATATAATGCATATATTGATTATAATAAATGTGTTTTTTGGAATAAAAATATTGAGAAATGGGAAGTTTTACGGGGAAATGTCGATAAACATTTGAAATTTGTCATCTATCTGTATTATATCAATTGGTAGTATGTTAATTGGTGGTAGTTAGTTTTAGGATAGTCTTCAAAGTTATAGATGTATGTAAATTACACTAAATATTATTATGATATGAGAATTAATTATTATAAAGAACAGGCAGCCCATCTATAGTACTATGAAATTGTAAAAGGTATTATTGGGTTTAGATAAAGAAAAGCAACAAATAAAGTACGCAAAGAAAAGCGTCAGATGGGGTTTCGGCTCCTCTGGCGTTTTTGTTTGTCGAAATTTGAATGATTTTGTAAGAATCTGTCTCTTACATCATAGTGGTAGATCACCTCCTTCCAATCTGAATTGAAAAATTTCAGATTGGAGGAAAGGAATATGAAGGGTAATCACCCAAAAAGAAGAAGGGACAAATATAATCCTTATAAAATATGTGAGAAAGATGGACATTATTATATTTCATTTAAGGATAGTCAAAAAATGGAATGTGAGTTTGAAATACCTTATCATTTATATGAAGCATTCAATTCTTTTGAATTAGAAGATCTGGTGTATCTGAATGCATGGGAACGACATTATGAACGAGAGGAGGTATGGGAGTCAACATTAAATGCAAGAGCAGTTCATAAGCCAGAAAATTTGGAAGACATTGTATTAAAAAAAATTCAAATAGAAAATCTACATAGTGCAATAAAACAATTGCCGGAAATTCAACAGAGAAGAATGGAGATGTATTATTTTGAAGATATGACTTATGAACAGATAGCAAAGAGGGAAATGTGCTCTAAAGTAGCAATTAAATATTCCGTTACCAGAGCAATAGAAAACTTGAAAAAATATTTTAATTAACAGCTTAACTTTCAGAATTTGAGTGAGGAAACAAGTGAGAGAGGATAAATTCTCCACTTGTTTCTTAATTTTAAAGAGAACAGGTATGTACCTTGCTACGAAAATAAAACTCGTAGCCAAGAACTGAACCTTGACAACAAATGTTTTCAACAATCATGGAAGCATCACGATAAAGCAGTCATAAAAATGGCTGCCGTCAGTGAAATATTGGTATTACAAAAAATCAGGCTTGCGCTTCCACATGGTAGCCATGCTTCTCTAATTCACGTATGTATCGGGAAAGCTGTTTTTGTTCGCAGCTTTTACGTCTGGCTTCAAAACAGGATTCATCGAAAAGAGTGCCTTGCTTTAGCATGGTGTAAATAATTACAAGAAGTTTTCTTGCAAGGGCAATAATAGCTTTTTTAGCCCCTTTCTTCTGTTTGATTCTCCAATACCAGGCGGACAGATAGGTATTGCGTTTTCCGGCGATTACCCAGGCAATTTCACAAAGCATACTTTTTATGTAAGGATTGCCTTTCGTGACAGATGTGCTTTTCCGTTTCCCGGCGCTTTCATTATTGCCGGGGCACAGGCCTGCCCATGAACAGATATGCTCCGCGGTTTTGAACGGTTTCATATCAATGCCGATTTCAGCAATGATTGCGCAGGAAGCCGTTGTGCTGATTCCATAAATGCTGCTTAACTGCTCCACCTGCAAAGCAAATGGGGCCATGTCCGCCTCAAGACTCTTTTCGATTTCAGCAAGATGTTCTTTTAAGGAGTCATAATGGTCCATAAGAATCTTCAGGAAGGCTTTTTGATGTTCTGACAGGGTTCCATTTACGGACATGAGGATTTCATCTATACGGTTTCTTGTCTTTGTTTTTAAGCAGGAATCCAAAGCAGACCGATCAATCTGTCCATGCTCAGTGAGATGCCGGATGATGTTCCTGCCGGAAGCGCCAAAAATATCAGAAATAAAAGAGGAAAGGCGAAAGCCAGAGCTTTGCAGGAACTTCTCAACTCTGTTTTTCTGGGATGTGATATCACGGATGACACTTTTACGGTAACGATTTAAGTCACGGAACTCCCGGATTCTTTTTTCGGGAATAAAGCTGCCATTCAAAAGCCCGGCACGTAACAGGGTGGAAATCCATTCAGAATCCCGCATGTCTGTTTTCTTGCCAGGGACATTCTTCATATGGCGTGCGTTTACAACCAGCAAGGTAATATCACCGCCAAATGCTTCTTCCAGTATTTCGTAAATAGGCATCCAGTAAATACCTGTGCTTTCCATAGCGACATGATGGCAGTTTTGAGAAACGATCCAGTCCCGTAAAGCAATCATATCCGGGATTAATGTGGTAAACTCCCGGATTTCAGAGTTTGTCGGCTTACCCAAAGGACCAGTCAGGATACAGGCAACAATTTTATCTTTGTGGACATCCAGCCCGCAGGAAATTTCCAGAAGGTCTTTCATACAGAGCATCTCCTTTGCAATAGAATGGGCAGGAGATTTGCCCGAGGTGATACGGACTTTGCTACTCGTGCTAACCATAAAAGGCGCGACAATATGCTGTGCTCAAGGGCAAAACATTTACGTTGACAAACGGGGTGCAGATCCTCCAAGGTGCGTCCAAACTTAATCCTGCCTAAAACTATTATAAATCAAAACAGGAAGCTAAAACAGTAGTGGAGCCAGCCCCCTCCTATTTTCATTATAGGCTGTGATAACCCTTCATGATTCGTTGACAAACGAATATAGTGCATCCCGTAGAAATATCATACGGGAGGAATAGATACAATGAAGCGAGTTTACACGTTATATAGAGTTTCCACAAAAAAGCAGGTAAATATCAGTGATAACCATGAGAATGATATCCCTATGCAGAGGGGAGCTTGCCAGGATTTTGTAAAGTACCGGAAAGATTGGGAAATAGTAAAAGAGTTTGAAGAGAAGGGTGTTTCCGGATTTAAAGTTTCAGCAAAGGATCGTGATGCCATACTGGATCTGCAGGAGGCAGCATTGAATAAAGAATTTGATGTATTGTTGGTGTTTATGTTTGACCGGATCGGGCGCATTGATGATGAAACACCATTTATTGTTGAGTGGTTCGTAAAGACGGCGGGCGTTGAAGTATGGAGTGTAAAAGAAGGGGAGCAGAGGTTTGAAACTCATGTGGACAAGCTGACCAATTATATCCGATTCTGGCAGGCTTCCGGGGAGAGTGAAAAAACATCCATGCGTATCAAGACAAGGATACAACAGTTAAAACTGGATGGAATCTACACCGGAGGCGCAATGCCTTATGGATATCGGACGGTTCCAAGTGGAATGAAGAACCGGAAGGGGAAAGAGCTTAAGAAGTTTGAAATCGATCTGGAACAGTATGTAGTATACCGGAAGATTGTAGAGAAGACTATCAATAACGGGACAGGCAGTTATGTGATAGCACATTTTTTAAATGACCAGGGATACAAGACAGCGAATGGAAAGAAATTCACCAGCATGGCGGTTATAAGAATCTTATCGGCATCCATTGCGAGAGGGTATACTAATGAAGGAGAGACGTCAGAAGCATTACAGAAATTAAAGATTATCAGCGAGGAAGAGGCGGAACGGATTGACGAGATATTGAGACAGAGGGCAGCAGTCGATGAAGAGAAACGTCAGCTTGCATTAAGGACGAAAGGTGAGGCGATGTTGTCTGGGAATATTTTCTGTGCACATTGCGGAGGACGGATCACGACTACACACCATAAAGATCATTATATCCGAAAGGATGGCAGTGAGTATCTGAAAGACGAGTTGAAGTATCGTTGTTACCATAAAGCCAATAAATTGTGTGAATGTGAGGGACAGACAAATTATGTTGCTGCGAAAGTAGACGAAGCGGTTTGTCAGATTATGCATCAGGTATTTGAGAGTATGGAAGGTGCGCCGGAAGAAGAAAAATA
>OFFR01001077.1_pt1 | contig 12996 bp, 26 predicted proteins | sample 1521421 | NCBI WGS metagenome assembly OFFR01 (sample SAMEA3504087, study PRJEB24116) | mouse gut metagenome | biome: mouse gut; feature: mouse-associated habitat; material: faeces | place: Denmark | collected 2011 | reverse complement strand
AATTTAAAAAATGCGAAGCTAAATGGAGCAGAATTAAAAGAGGCCAATTTAAGAGAAGCAGATTTAAGAAGAGCAGATTTGACAGGAGCAGATTTGACAAATGCAGATCTTTTAGAAGCAAATCTAGAGAAAACAAATTTGCAAGGGGCAGATTTGACAGGAGCAATATTTGATGAGAGTCAAATTCAGTATTTGGATTCTAAATATGATATGCATAATGTGAAGATATTTGACGTTAAAAGTAGAAAATTACAAAGTTATAAGGAGTATTTAGAAAAGAAATCATTTAAAAAAGAAATGGAGGATTCATATTCAATATGATGGGTATTTGAAATTTCTAGAATTGAAATATATCCCCCTACATTTGGATTTCCACTTGATGAAAGATAACCTTGCTGTTACAATAAATGAGTATCATATGATAATCCATATATAACATCAATCCGCATCAAGGAGGCCAGAGTATGAAGTTACCATTCAAGAAAAATAAGGAAGTTGTTTTCCAGAAAGTAAAAAGCCAGCAGGGATTTACATTGGAGAATCAGGAAAGAAAGCTTACTGATTTCAGGGACATAGATATTGAGGATTATCTGGAGGATATGTTTGTTACGCCGAATCAGTTTGTGATTCTGACTGCTCCTGTGGCACAAAGTAAAGTCCGCTATGCCCAGGCGTGTACTAATGATGGTGGGATAGAAGTCGAGTTAGGGATCGAGGAGGAAGGGACACGCTTGTATTATAAGATGTGTTCTGAAGAAGAATGCCATCGTATCTTCTTTGATTTTTATGAGGGTAGATTGATTCCGGATATGAAGGAGTACAAGCCGGTAAAGTTTTGATGGGATAGTAGGGATAGAGTGATTATGGGCTGATTTTTTATAGGGGTATAGGGATATATAGGTACTTTGATATTTTTGGATTGAAATGTACCCCCTACCCCCTGTATGGGCGATATTGATTGGAGTACCCTTATTCATGCTTTCTAATCTATGTTGTACATTAGAATTTCAGACGGAAATGCATTCAGTGATAAGTTGGTAGGGTTAAAATGTTATGTCTGACATTTTATATTGTACATTAGATTTCTGGCAAGAATGAGGGGTATACCCTGTATATGGGGGTTTATATTTTTTGACTGAAACATCCCCCCTATACCCTTGTACTTGCTTCGGTAAGCTAAAAATTAAGTCGATGTGTTTTTCAATCAGATAGGCGCTTTCCCGACAAAAGACATTCAAAATAGAATGTAAATATACCCGGGGTACATACACCACCACCTCCCCCAGCCATGTCAATCAAGCCACAAAACAAGCCAATCTGGCCACCCTCTGTAACGCTCTATTTGCCCCATACAGCCACTTTTATAAGTAACCCTATAATTTATACACCAAAGCTATTTTAAGCCGAAATAGAGCCGAATATCCTTTGCATACGTTATATCCAGAGCCAAACAAAACCCCAGAATCAAAAGCAATCAAAAAGGCCGTGAGAGTCATTCCCATGGCCTTGATTATCATTATGATTTATCACATTTCACTGAACCATCGCATAGCATTCCTTTTTCACCTTTTCAAAAGCCATCTTCCTATCGCTATAGCTCCTACAATTCACATTATCAAACGTTCTCACTGTCATGATTCGATTTTCAAAATCGGTCATGCTATCCCAGAAGTAAATGAGACTTTCCTTTTGTACTGTTGCATTGCGTTCCTTGCCTAAAAACATGAATGCTTTCTTGATATCGTCTCTTGTGTAATTGTCTTTGCTGTCCTCTGTATACTGGTAACGTCCGAAAATGTCTTTCCGATTATATTTCATTGTCAACATAGCTTTTTATCTCCAATCTATTCTCTATTTGATATTGTCAGGGTGCAGCCATTCAAACGGTTACACCCTTTTTTGTTTATGCAAATACCGGTTGCAATCTCTTTGTTCCATTCGTTTCCACTTCAGTACTGCCATAATAGTCCCGAATGTCATCCATGCTCAGCTTCCTATGGCTCCTTTTCCTGAATGCTTCAGTGTGAAAATACCATCTCTTTTTCTCTCTGGCCCATCTGAAGCCGATTTCCTTCAATGTGTCTTTGTATCCGTATGTGTTGCCGTCTACCCATATCCAGCAGCCTACAATCTCGATATTGATGCCGTCAAAGGTTATGATCCGCTGCAGCACTTCCCTCAATTTCGCATCCTCTGAGAAGTCGTATTTCATATTGTTGAAGTCTGTCTTTGCGCTTTCTTCTTTGTTATCTGCCGACTTGCTTTCATGTCTGTCTTTCAGCATCTTGAAGAGCTTGTCATACTCAGCATTGATTTCCTGGGTTGCTTCTGTGCTGCCGTTTGCAGTATCAGGGTGATGCTTCTTCAATAATTCCTTGTACTGCTTTCTTAATTCTTCCAATGTGTTCACGTTCTTGAAATATTTTCCCATACCTGAATCCCTCCAAATTAAAAAAGTGCAAAGCCCTTGATAATTCAATAGAGACTTTACACTTTTGATTAGTGGTTGCTATTCAGTTGTTATTGCTGATCCGTTGCTAAAGGCGGTTTTTGGTAAAGTTTACGATTTATCTCCTTTTTCAAGATTTCAATCTCTTCTTTTACTGCATTGATATCACCTTTTGCGGCCTGTCGCTCGATTCTTTCAACCAAAGTAAGTTGGTCAAACAAATTAGCATTCAACTCTTTTTCACCTGGCATATAATCACCTACCTTCTGAAAACGTTGTTAATTAGTATCTACAACCATTATAGCAATCAATGCTCAAAGTGTAAAGCCTTTATTCAATTATCAAGGTGCTTTGTTTATTGGGTGTTGTTTGATTATGAGAATATTGTACACTATAGTGTACTTATTAGTCAATAATGAAAAGTACACAAAAATATACTATCTTAATTAGTGATTGTACACAAATGTATACTATTAGATAAATTGTATTGATGCATTTAATAGAATATGATATATTATTCTTATGGGAAACCAGAGAGCAAAAGGCGGCTTTACCCTCCATTTCGGAGGGGCAACCCTCCAGACGAAAGAAAGGAGGGCGATGCCAATGATTACATATCAGGACTTGTTTCTGTTTTGTACATTCATTGTTGCCCTTATCAGTCTGCTTTATCAGATTCTTAAGGACAGAAAGAAATAGCCGCCACTACTCGCAATAGTGACGGCTGACGCATTTTGTGACGGCTTAAATCACATTTGAGGGTAGAGCCGCTTCTCTGGTTCTCCCTTTTTGTATCTTTAATATAACATATAAATAGTTGTATTTCAAGTTTTATCTTGAATATATTCTACAATATCGCCCGGTTGACAATTTAATATTTCGCATAAGTACATAATAGTATCAATAGCGACATTTGAATTATTATTTAATCTATTAACAATCGTAGGAGAGATATTATATTTTTCTCTCAAATCCCTTTTCTTAATTCCCTTTTCTTCCATTAATGAAAATAATTTATCATAACTAATACTTCCTCTGTATTGCTTTTCTCTTTCTCCCATAAATGCACACCTCCACTTTTATAGTACACTATTGTATTCTAAAAGTCAATGCCATAATTCATTGTACATTATTGTGTACTATTGCTAAAAACGAAAGTATATTTTTGTGTACTTTACATATTGAAAATAAGTACATAAAAGTGTACAATAGTCTCATCACTTAAACAAACACACAACAATCATTCGGAGCAATCACACACAACCACAACGAAGGGAGACAACGACATGGCAAACAACGAAATGATGAATCTGAACCTTACAAGAAGAGATGTATGCGACATACTGAGGGCGATTACAAGTGTAAGGATTGATTTTAGGAATGAAATCCGTGATGAAAACATCTCAGAAGATAGAAGAGAAATCGCCAAATCTTCTTTGGAGATGTGGGATAGACTTCACGAAGAAATCAAAAAACAACTGACAGCATTTGATGATGCAAAGTAAATCCCCTGAAGAGTCTTTGAGGATTAAGACGAAATGCCCGCAACAAGGGCATCGGGATACTAAAATCAAGATAGAAGGGAGACAGCATGAAAATCATAGACAAGAAAAACATAGACCAGGAACGGAAACAGCGTTTTGAAGAGAAGGCGCGAACCGCATTGCTCAATGGTGACAAGATCCCTGAAAACTATAGAGTCGAATTCCTCGGATTATGCATATACAGCAATGGCCTATTCGCTGAACTAACGGTATTTATCTATAAGCCTAGGAGCAGGAAGCCTGATATCATATGGACTCTATTCATGGACATAGCACATGAAGAGGTAGATTTCAGTAAATCCCATTTCGCATACTTGAAATGAAATACCATAGGCCAGCCACTTGAAACAGGAGTGTAGCATCAAAGCAAGCTGGCCATTAGCACCTTGATAATCGAATAAAGGCTTTACACTTTGGGCATAGATTGCTATAATAGTTGTAGATACAAGTTGACAACGTTTCCCGGAAAGCAGGTGATCATATGCCAGGTGAAAAAGAGATGATCAACAATCTGATTGATACCTATTCCAACTTGCAACAAATCAAGCAAGCAAATGGGGATCACAAAAATCAGGTACTCGATTATCTGATTAAGGTTACGATTGCGAAATTATCGTCCATGGGCATAAATGTTGAAGATATCACGTTATAGTCCATATCATAACTGAATAGCAGCCACGAAACAAGGTGTAAAGTCTTTATTGGATTATCAAAGGCTTTGCACCTTTTTTAGTTCAAAATTATGCCAACCGATAGCGGTCAGGCTGACAATGCCCGTAAATCTGCATCCATGTACCTGTGAGTGAGCCGACAGGCAATACCAATAGCCATGCAAGTGGGGCAGAGGCCGCAACTAATCAAATCAGAAAAGGAGACAAACTATGTGCATGACGATTGAAGAGATGAACACGACAATGGCAGAGATTCAGGAGTGGAAGAGGATCAAGGAAGAAGCGGAAGACAACATCTCCGCGCCGAATGCGAAAGCAATCGAATTCCTAAGGGAGACGGAAACATGTGAGGCTGTTGACAAGAAAGGGAATCCGATTCGCAGGTTCATCGGCAATATCTTCAAGGCGACTCTTTCGGAGCAGTCCCGCGAGACAGTTGACAAGGCAGAGGTGAGGAAGCTGCTTGATGATGAAGAGTACGAGAAAGTGAGAAAGGTTAGCACATTTCAGGTTTTACGAATCAGCTAATCACACACGGCAGAGGGTGGACAACCAATTCCACCTAATGCCACATCACTATAATGCAGCCGTTGAGCGTTCCAAGCCGCTATGAGAAATTGCAGAGGATAGTACATATTAATCAGCCATATTTACAAGGAGGAGATACCATTGAACGAAGTAAAAAGTTTCATTAAGGCAGACAGGGGAAGACTTACACAGGTAATCGAGTACGGCACGGGTACAAGTGTAGAGATTCCTTTAAACAGTGACGGAAGTGTCCGCTGGTATGAGGACAAGCCCAGACAGAACAACAACTGAATAACGAAGGTAGGCGAATGGTTTTGTGGAGTTCGAAATGTTCACATATGTTGATCGGCACGCACGTAAAATCAGGGAAATACTGCGGAAACGTTTCTTTGTGGAATGTACAGGCTATACAAAGGCTGAAAGGAAAAACGGCACACTTGAACGGATACTGTTGGAATCTGTTATGTGCATGTTCCATCTGGATAACTGGAAGAAGTCAGGACAGTTGGGCGAATATGTTAATGAAAATGTAACGGAGACAGAATTTAATGTGCTGGAAAACCTTATAGACCGTCTGGAAAGTATTGTCATGGAACAGCATTACAGTATTTTCAACAGCCGCGATTCCTTTATATGGTTTGCCCTGTCCCATAAGTTTATGCAGCTGGATTGTGATGAAGCAAAATTTGCGGAGTTCCTTACTTATTTTAAGGAGCAGACAGACGGCATTGACATGAATGAATTTTATGGAATTGACAAAAACGATTTCACAAAGGATAAAAGCGTAATCATCAAAAAACTTGATAAGCTGGAAAACATGATGTGTGAGTTTTTAGGGATTCCAAAGATAAAGATAAATGAAAGCAATGTATCTGACATATTGGGATTTGTCCATGAACATGTTACTCTACATGCAGCACTGGAAGATATAGAACAGTATGCCGAAGTACTTCAGACATTGGCACGCAACATTGGCAGGTCAGAGTTATGGAACGAGGGAAACGTATCATCACTGATAGCGGTTGTCTCATGGTCATTTGAACATGACATAGATATAGATAACTGGCTTGCGGATTATTGCAGCAGGACAGATTCATATTTTGATAATCAGGTAAGGAACTTTGAAATCATGCGTGAGGATCTGGAAATATTCATAAAACAAACGGCGGTTGCATAGACGGGATAGATAAAATTGGGGGGCATACTCTCCCCATCATAAAGAAAGTAGGGAAAATATGTTTACAATTTCAGATATTTTACAGAATATAGACCGTGGCTGTCTGTCAAATAACATGGTAGAGGACAGGTTTTCATATAGGATTGTCTTTTTCGTAAATGAAAGTGGAAAAGGTACGAAGCACTATATTGATTCAAGGTATGGTGATCTGCGGAAATCATTGGAAAGCATCATCAGGGGCTATCTTTCAGTAACAAACAATATCGTCATTGCGGAGACAACAGCTTTGAAGAATGGAAGGTGTGTATGTCTGCAGAGCAGGTCATATTCATTCAGCCTGGACGAGTATTTCAGACGGTTACAGGGCGAATGTAGGGAGAGCGGCCGGAATGAAAGTGTCATATATGGCAGATATGCAGTGCAGTAAAAGCGGATAATTTAAGTGTGTGGCGGCTGGAAATATCTGACCGCCCCACGGAAAAAAGAAGGGAGATTGTCAAAATGTCAAAGTATTATATCATTATCGCCCATAATGGCACAGAAGTTATTGACAATACAGTACAAGCCGAAGATCGTATTGCCACTATGGATTACATGGAGGGCAGATATAAAAGGGAACGCAGACGTAGAAATAACACACATAGCAGATCTGCAAAGAATCCATTATTCAGATTAGCTTCTTTATGCGGCATGGTCTGAATGTACATAGGCACATGGAAAATTTATAGGAAAGCGGGGGTTATACCAATGTCAGAAAGAGATTTGTATCTCATGTTTCTTCCACAAATAGCGGAACTGATTGTAGACTGTCAGCGAATGACACCAGAGGGCTATGAGCAGTGGAAACAGGAAACAAGGGAATCCATACCGAATGAGGCTGTTGACTTTATGGAGAAAGTGTTTGTAGTGGTTGACAGATATTCAGGGCATCAGATAAGCGCCTGACATGAAAGGAAGGGGGACTATATGAAAGCTGTATACATATCATTAGATGTCAGACTGACAGGTCAGAGGATCCATGATGTAATGAAAGAGCGCGGATATACTGTGAGGCAGATTCAGGAAATACTTAACTTATCATGTCCCCATCCTGTATACAGATGGATTCATGGTCATGCCCTTCCATCAACTGACAATCTTTACAGGCTGAGCAAGATCTTTCAGATACATATGGAAGATTTGCTTATCGAGGTTGACACAGGGCATAAGGTGGATAAGTCAGAATGAAATGTTGGGGAGCGATACGGCTCCCCTGGATAAAGAGATTGGAGGATATGCGGTGAAAGAACAGTATAAGGGACAGGCATTTCTTGAAAATGCGAATGAAGCAGCAACAAAGATTAGAGACATTTATCACATATTTGGCGGTTATGGCGAAGAAAGTAGCCCAGAAGATGGTTTACTTGGTAAAGTGTATGATTGTGTAGCAGAGATGATTTCAATATATCTTGAGTCGATTACTGGAAAAGACCTATATAGCGATGAAATTAATGATATGACAAGAGATATTTTGTCTGCTGGGAAAACCGAGATAGAGAATATTATCAAGGAATACAGCAAAGTTTCAGCATAACAGGATAAAAAGTATAATAAAGAAGATTTTTTCGGAAGGTGAGGGAAAGAATGGATAAAGAACTTTTTGCAAAGCTTTACAATGATGACTGCTTCAAAACTTTTTGCAATCAGATAGATCAGTTGAGAAAACAGGGATATGAAATAACCCTTCCATTAGAGACAACAACATTATTGTTCGGTTCTGGTATTGGATACATAAAGGAAAATTCAGATATATTATCACTGTATAATTCAGTAAAAAAGTTTCTCAATCCTTCTGGGCGTGAAATTTCTAGAGAAACAGGGTTTTACGATTATTTTGTCATCACAAAGATCATGTTGGTTGCGGATAACAATACACAACAGGTAGAAGACAACACATATAGATTGATGCCCCTAAATGTAACGGAATATGCAGATAGTATTTGCGGATTCGATACATGTTTATGCGGATATAAGCCCAGAGTGTTACTTTCATGCTTTATAAACAGCTTAACAGGAAAGGTCATTTGTGAAAAATGTGGGCTATCAGTATGTAAATTGTTTACACATCAGGCGGATATCTTTCATGGAGATTCAGGAACAGTCTATGTGAATTTGCAGGAAGGTATCAAAGAGCTGTCTGACTTATGGAATAAAGAAGTTGCAAAGAACGAAAGTATTTTGCACAGGACAATGAGAGAACTATTGTCATATGGTTCAAATGTGTGCGTGAATCCAATAAAGATTAAGCTGCATAATAAATTGTATGACTATATGGTGCATAATGGTATTTACAGAAAACCAGAATACTGGAATGAGCCTGGATATTGGGATATTGCCACGGATAAAATGATGGAGTGTAAAGAGCCTGTGCAGTGGGTAGAAGATTATTTGTGGGAAAATATGCCTTGTAGGATAACTGCATAATCTTCATGTTTGGCGGCAGGAATGATATTGTATATGTATTTTGACACTGGTGGAAAATATTCTGCCACTGTTAAATGTGGAAAGAATAAGATATGTTAAGCAGCTATAGGTTTGAAGATATCGAAATGCAAAATAGCTTTGAAGAGGGTGTGACTGATATGATTTATTTTCCAGTAACCGATTCAGAAGATTTCCCAACGGAGATAAGGGAAAAGACAGAGGAAATCATTGACCATATCATACATGCTCATAAGCTGGATATATCAAAGTTACGCTTGAATGCAAGGATAATTGTTTATTCTGATGCAAACTGTGACTGGCTGAATGAGATATCTGTTTTGATATCAGATTACAGTGCATTTGATGATGCATGGATTGAGGAAGAATACAGTATAGGACATGAAGATCCGCTGTATGCACCATTGAAGGCATATGTCATGAAGCAGATAGAGGAAATATTGTTTCAGTACTAAATGCGGAAAATTTCGCCGTGAAATGTTTACAAATAGTTTATTGCGTATTTTGTTAGGGAATACGAAAAATCCTTTATTCATGGGATTTGTAAAAAGTGATGAAAGAATCTGACAGAAGTACGCAATAAATCCCATATAAAATACGAAATTTAGGGTGGTGATGGAATGAACAAGAAGACAGTTGCTCTCACGGAAGAACAATACAAAACCATTATAGAAATAATTCGTAGTGGTTTTATATGTTCTGATGGACATGCTGTAAAACCAAATAACAGGATCGCAACAGTGTTAGTATTGGAGGCGAATTTAGGGTTACGAATTTCAGATGTGCTGCAGTTAAGGTTATCAGCAATAATTCATGATGGTAACAGGTATCGGCTTGACATTGTGGAACAGAAAACCAAAAAGAAACGTGAATTTACTGTGCCTATTGAAATATACAGCTATATTCAGAATTATGTGTTGGAGAATAACATTAATCCAGCGGCAAAGCTTTTTGACATATCAGAGCGGACAGTACAGAATCATTTGCAGCTGGTATGTAATCATTTAGGTTTGGATCATGTATCTACGCATAGTTTTAGAAAACTGTTCGCATCAAGTATCTATATGAACAATGGATACAACATAGAGCTGGTAAGAGTATTGCTTCAACATTCATCAGCAGCTACAACACAACGCTATATAGGATTACAGCGCAGGGAGATTGAGGAAGCACTGCAGAAGCATATAAAGCTATTGTGATTAGGACGCGCCATTATAATAAGGAAGAGATACATACAAAATACGCAGTAGTCAAGCAAATTCAAGAAAGGGCAGGTGGTAATTATGGCTGAAGTAAAAGCGACTACTAAGCAAGGTAAAAAGACACTAAATAAGGTGTACAAATATATTATAAAATATATGACTACTAACGGATTTGCGCCCAGTATACGTGATATTTGCAATGGAGTTGGACTAACTTCTACAGCAACAGTACATCATTATCTTAATATATTGGCGGATAAAGGATTGATTGAGATAAAAGATAGATCATCCAGGGCTATAAAAGTGATAGGCTATCATTTCGAAAAAGATAAGGAATAGATCAGAGGAGGGATTGTATATTGAATGAGTTGATGGACAATGAAGCGTTCTATTATGGTTTAATATGTGGAATCAATATTTTTCAGCAGAAGATTATTACGGCACATAAGAGAAGGGAACATTTGATGATTGATGGTAATGTTTATTATGTTCAGAGTGGTAGGGAACGATTGCAGGAAATGATTGATAAGATATGCAAATAGGATAACGAGAGGGACAAGAGTCATGGGAAGAGGTAGACCAGCAACAGGATTTAAGAGAGAATCACCCACAAAGAAAATAAGCAGTCAGGATAAAAAGGATTTGCAAGTATTGGCTGATGATTTTGGATTGTTACATAGGAAAGATGTACAGGACATTATTCAAAGCTGTAAGAGTTATTCAGAAGGTCAGCAAAAGATTATGCGAGTGTATACGGCTGTATATTTGTAATGATGGAGGATAAGCCAAATGGGACAAGTTTATGATATAGAGAAAGAAAAAATAAGCGAACAATCAAAGAAAGAGATATGCGAAGCTTGTAAAGAGATGGCAAAAACATATCTTAAATTTCTGAAAAACAGTTGAAGCAATTTGAAAAGGATTTTTACATTATTGCAGACAACTATATATTCGGAGCAAAAAAAGAATAGGAAATTTGAAAGAGCACTTGTACTCTGTAAAAGATGTTTGAAGAGATAGTATTTACCTTAAATGGTAGATACTATTTCTTTATTTGTTAAATCAAGTAATTAGATTTTGTTATTTTATAATTCATATTTTAATGTAAATTTTGATGAAATTATTGCATATAATAAAAACAAGGTATATAATCTAAATAAATGGGAGGTTGATGTCATGAGTATAACTTTATTGGATTTGACAGAAAGGCTTGTTCCAATATCAGATTTTAGCCAAGGGAAAGCAGGAAAAATTTTTAATGATGTGGCAGAAAATAATAATGAATATATAATACTGAAAAATAACCAGCCAACGGCTGTATTATTATCTGTCAAAGAGTATAGGGAAATACAGGAAAAGTCTGCCCGGTTGGAAGAACTTTTGGAAAAAATTGAGAATATAAGGTTATTGAAACTGGCAGAGAGTAGGGCAGATAATAATACGTATTCCTTTGAATCATTTGTAAATGAACAGGGCTTTTCGATGGAAGAGCTGGAAGAAGTTTCTGAAAGTGTGGAATTTGAATAATGGCATGGAATATACGAATAACAGATGAAGCAAAGAAGGATTACGAAAAAATTGAGGGAAGCATACGCAGACAGGTATTGGCAGGTATCATCAAGGTATCAAAAGCACCTTTGCCAAGTCCAAATGGCTATGGAAAACCATTGGGGAATAAGAATGGTAATAATCTTACAGGATTCTTTAAAATAAAATATCGCGGGATTGGAATAAGAGTAGTATATACTTTGGTTGTGGATAAAATGACAATGAACATCATGGTGATTTCACAAAGAGATGATAATTATTGTTATGATCTGATTGCAAAGTTATATGAAAAGTATGGTGAAAATGTTTTTAAGGATATATTTGGAGAATTTTAGTTTGCTGTAGGAAGCACCAGAAGATGTTTTGAGCATCAGATGGTGCTTTTTTTCATGTGCTTCGGAAAAGTTTTCCGTTCCGGCAGCAGAGATTTTTTGTCGTTTCTATGGGAATATGGTAAATTAAGTTCGGTTTGATATTCGGAGTAGCGCTACAATTATTACATCTGTAAGAGACAAAGAGAATAAAATATAGTAAAGCAGTAGGGATTATATGGATTCTTCTGACAATATATTTATAATACAAATAGATGCTTCATAAAAAATTTTAGGTGTTCGGTAGAAGATGTTTAGAATTGAAAAAATCCTTTGTTTTCAAGGAATTTTGTTGATAAGAATGTCTACAAGTGTAGTATAAGCGGCGGTGTTATGCTGTGATTTGTGGATAATTCGAGATTTTGTTGATTTATCAAGGAAAATTGAAGTTTTTTGATGGGTGATTTTGGGTAGTGGATTTTGTGGGTGGAGGGGATGAAATGCTTATATTTTCAAGGGTTTTGCGGTACTGGTGGGATGATGGTAGGATTTTTAATTTTATGTTCGAGAGTATATAGAAATTAGTTTGGTAATCAAAGTATTAATATTCTGTTTGAGCAAATACATAATCTTGTTTGATGTGAAAAGTAATGTTACAATCATTGATAGGTGAATATAATCGGAGGAATAGATGATGAAAGATAAAAAGGTTTTCTGTTGGGATGAAAATAGAGATAAAATAGACTTATCGGGATATACCCATATTCGGGCTTATCACGGTTGCAGAACAACAAATGTTGAATCTTATATAAAAGAAGGAATCCATTCATTTAGCCGCAAACATGCATATAAGATAATTCACGACACACTATTGCAATGTGGTATAGAAGAAAAAGAAATATTAAAATGCTTTAACGAGAAGTGGAATGATGATATAGATCATTTCAATAATGTTTGTGTTAATATTTCAAGAGAAGATATGCTATATTTATCAGGACATTACCTAATACTTGAGAGTAAAAAGTTCTATCAAAAAAATAACTCTTCCATATGGACTTGAGAGTTGAAAGTTCTATCAAAAAAAT
>OFFR01001068.1_pt1 | contig 13112 bp, 10 predicted proteins | sample 1521421 | NCBI WGS metagenome assembly OFFR01 (sample SAMEA3504087, study PRJEB24116) | mouse gut metagenome | biome: mouse gut; feature: mouse-associated habitat; material: faeces | place: Denmark | collected 2011 | reverse complement strand
GCCGCCGTAGGGTATGGTGTATGTCGACTCGTTGGCATACATGTAGTCGGCTACGGGCGACAGGTTCTTATAGTCGGTATACATGCCCAGACGAGTCTGCGCGCCGTTCAGCACCGGCGTTATTACCGACGGGTCGATCTTCGTGTAGTCGTAGTCGGCGTGCTCGACGTAGATCGACAGCGTGGCCTGATTGACCGAAACGGCATTGCAGTCCTCGGCGAGCGACAGGTCGGCCAGCGACTGCAACATCTCGTCGGTAAAGCGCAGCTCCGTTACCACGCCGCCCATGCCGTCGACGAATCCCATGAGCACCTCTTCGCGGCTCTCGTTCTTCTCGTCGATCTTGTCGGCGTCGAACAGCCTGACGCCCGAGTAGTCGTGCTCGACGGTGTTGATCGATACGTTGCCGGCTTCGATCTTGCCGTATGTCTTGGGGTCGAGATATAGCTGGTACACCATATAGGTCGTATCGCGGATTATCTGCGGGTCCTCCTCGCGGCGGCTTCGCGTGTAGAGATACATCCCCGTCTTCTCTATATCCGAGGCGTACATCGCGCCGCGGCCGCTAAGCGCGGCATCGTCGGCCGGAACGATGTATATGCCCTTGAACTTGTCGACGAACTTCTTCTCGTTGCCCACGGTGTAGATGCCCTCGGTGTCCTTGGCCATGCCGTCGTTAGCTGCGGCGTTTCCGAGCAGCATCAGACGCGATACGTAGTCGCGCGTGGCGGGAGTCTCGTGCAGCAGCACCTCGGTCGAGGTGGTGTAGACGCCGTTATCCTGATCGGGGAACGTGAATGTGAATATCGGCTCCTTGCCGATGTATTTCTCAGCGTTGAAGTTGATGCGGAACGCCGTGTCGGTGCGCTCCTTGAAATATTCGTTCGACGTGATCTCGTATACTTCGAATTTCTGGCGGTAGGTCGTGTCGCCGTGGAACGACGTGATGCTCAGCGCCAACTGCATCGAGTCGAATATTGGTCGGTAGCCCCAGCCGCGCTCCTCGTCGAGCGAGTAGTTGAACAGCATCTGCGAGAAGAATCCCGCCGTGCGCATGCCGAACGTGTCGCTCTGCTCGCGGCCGAAATAGACCGAAGCGAGGTTGGCCGAGTGCACCGAGTCGGTCTTGTAGAGGCTCGCGCGCATCAGCGGACAGTCGCGCGAAGTGCCGTTCTCGAACAGCTTGCCGCCCGAGTATGTACGACGGCGGATCGACATCTCGTGGTTATCGGGGATGAACTCCTCGCCCATAGTGTAGTCGGCCTCGGTCGTGCAGCCCGTCGCGAATAGCATCGCCGCGACGACAGCCAGCGCCGTCAGAAAATGATATTTATAACTCCTCATAGAATCGTTTGTAATTGTCGAACGTCTCCGCCTGTTCGGGCGATGCGAACTCCAAGACCCTCTTTCCCTTGCTCTTAGCATATTCCAGCAAAGCGGGATCGGCGGCATTCGAGGTCGCGATCACTCCGTCGGCATAATCAATAACGAAACGATAGAGGTTTTCGTATGACGGCGTATCGAGAATTTCGAGATTCTCGTCGGCTATGCCCTCGCCCTCGATCTTCGAGCGCATGTCTTCGGAGAGGGTGCCCTCGAAGCGGTCGTCCGGCAGCGAGAGGACGATCTTCACGTCGCGGAATACCGGGTCGTCGTAGAATACCTTGCGCAAGTAGATCGGCACGATCGCCGAGAACCAGCCGTGGCAGTGCACCACGTCGGGCGTCCAGCGCAGCTTCTTGACAGTCTCCAATACGCCGCGGGCGAAGAATATCGAGCGGTCGTCGTTGTCGTCGAACTGCTTGCCGTCGGCATCCGCCATGATCGATTTGCGTGCGAAATAATCGTCGTTGTCGATAAAGTATATCTGAATGCGTGCAGCCGGTATCGAGGCGACTTTGATGATGAGCTGGTGGTCGTTGTCGTTGATTATCAGATTCATTCCCGAGAGTCTGATGACCTCGTGGAGTTGATTCCGACGCTCGTTGATACACCCGTACCGCGGCATGAAAGTACGCACCTCGCATCCGCGTTCCTGCATCTGTCGCGCCATTTCGAGACTCAGGCTCGAAAGCTCGTTTTCCGGCAGATAGGGCGTAATCTCCTGACATACGTACAATATTCTGCGTGTTGCCATAACCGAACCTGTTTACTTTTGCAAATATACGAAAAAATTTCTATAAAACCAGCATCGCGTCGCCATAAGTGCCGAAACGGTATCCCTCCTTGCGCGCCACCTCGTAGGCATTCATGATATGGTCGTAGCCTCCGAACGCGGCCACCATCATCAGCTGCGTCGAGTAGGGCAGGTGGAAATTCGAGACCATGGCGTCAGCCACCGTAAACTGGTAGGGGTGGAATATGAACTTGTTGGTCCACCCGGTATATGTCTTCATGTGGCCACCCATGCTGACTGCGCTGGCGATGCCGCGCAACACGGAAGTACCGATGGCGCAGACGCGATGATGCTCATCCTTGACACCGTTGACAATATCCACGAGCTCCTGCGTAACCTCCATCTGTTCGGAGTCCATGCGGTGTTTGGTCAGATCCTCCACGTCAATCTCGCGGAAATTGCCGAGGCCACTGTGGACGGTCATGAATGCCTGATGCACACCCTTGATCTCAAGACGTTTCAGCAATTCACGGCTAAAATGGAGTCCGGCGGCAGGAGCCACAACGGCACCCTCTTTCTCAGCATAAATGGTCTGATAGCGTTCAAAATCAAGTTCCTCCGGCTCACGCATGATGTAGGCAGGCAGTGGAGGTGCGCCGAGGCTGAAGAGCTCGCGCTTGAACTCTTCGTGGGGTCCGTCGTAGAGGAAACGCAGTGTGCGGCCACGCGATGTGGTGTTGTCGATCACTTCGGCCACCATCGACTCGCCGTCGCCGAAATAGAGCTTGTTGCCGATACGGATCTTGCGCGCCGGCTCTACAAGCACGTCCCACAGTTTGTTCTCGGCGTTCAGCTCACGGAGCAGGAACACTTCGATACGTGCGCCGGTCTTTTCCTTGTAGCCATAGAGACGCGCCGGAAACACTTTGGTATCGTTGAACACGAATATATCACCATCTTCGAAATAGTTGATGATATCCTTGAACACTCGATGTTCAATCTCGCCGGTCGAACGGTTGACAACCATAAGGCGCGATTCGTCACGCTGGGGTGCCGGATGCTGGGCTATCAGTTCGTCGGGCAGATTGAATTTGAATTGCGATAGTTTCATATTCTCTTTGGGAGTATGTTGGTGTTTTTTTGTTTATTCTTTATCTGAAAAAGGGGCTATGCGGTGGCCTTCAAACCAGTCGGGATAGCTGACGGCAGCACTCTTGACAAGCTCCACGGCCTGTTCAACGCTCAGGCATCCGTCGATCGAGGCCTTGCCTACACGCGTGCGACGCAATCCGGTCAGATGGCCGCCGGATCCGAGTGCCTGCCCTATGTCTCGGGCAAGAGCGCGGATATAGGTTCCCTTGCTGCACACGATGCGCAAGCGGAGACACTCCGGAGCGAAATCGAGCATCTCGATATCATCGATCACGAGAGTCTTGGGCTTGAGTTCCACCTCCTGGCCACGGCGCGCCATGTCGTAGGCTCGCACTCCCTCGATCTTACATGCCGAGAATGCCGGTGGCACTTGCTGGATCATGCCCAGGAAGTTTGGCAAAGTGGCTTCGACGAGTTCACGGGTGATATGGTCGGTAGGGTATGTGGCATCAATCTCGGTCTCAAGATCGAAGCTCGGAGTTGTGGCTCCAAGACGAATGTCGGCGATATATTCCTTGACCCCGGCCTGCAGGCTTTCTATCTGCTTTGTGGCGCGTCCGGTAGTTATGATCATCACTCCCGACGCCAGCGGATCAAGCGTCCCGGCATGTCCCACCTTGAACTTTTTCAGGTGCAGACGGCGCAACAGGGCACCTCGCACGCGCTTCACCACATCGAATGAAGTCCATCCCACGGGTTTGTCGACATAGATCACCTCGCCGCTGACCCAGTCCATTGTAGCCGATGCAGCCGATTCGCTTACCATACGAGACAAACCACGCCCATCACAGCGCAATAGATTGCGAACCAAACCAATTTACCCTTCTTGACCAGATTGATCATCCATTTGCAAGCCAGACAGCCCACAATGAATGCGGCCAAGAAACCTACAAGCATCGGCAACCAACCGATCTCGCTGCCTGTCGATCCGCTCTCGATCATTTTCTTGACATCAAGCAGAGCCTCGCCAAGAATCGGGATGATGACCATGAAGAATGAGAACTGGGCCAGACGGTCGCGACGGTCGCCAAGGATCATACCGGTGGCGATGGTCGAACCGCTGCGACTCAGACCGGGCAACACGGCAACAGCCTGGGCACATCCGATGACGAAAGCATCGAACCATGTGATATCATGTTCTTTCACACTGCCGGCGAGCGTCAGGTTGCTGCGGCGGCGCGGATAGAAGTAGGCAAAGGCAAGCAGAAAGGCAGTGACCAGAAGGCAGATACCCACAATGGTCAGTCCGTCGCCGAAAAACTGCTCCACATCATCCTTGAAGAAGAGTCCGACGATGGCCACCGGAATGCATGAGAGCAGAATTTTCCAGACATAGGTGGTGTTCTCGTCGCGTTTTAAAGTGAAGAACGAGGTGCACAACCCGGCAAATTCACGCCAGAGCACCACGATTGTACTCAACACCGTGGCCACATGCAGCGCGACGGTAAATTCAAGAGCATCACCTCCGCTGAGTTTAAGTCCCAGAACCTCGCGGCATATCTCGAGATGTCCGCTGGAGCTGATTGGGAGATATTCCGAAAGGCCTTGCACGAGGCCCATTATCAATGCGTCGATCGTATCCATTGCAAAAAGTCCGGTTAGTTCTGTTCTTCTGTTTCTACGTTATTTTCCTTGCGGCGGCGCGGCCACATGATGCCGACACCGATGCCAACGAAACCTATCAGCACGATGGTAGGCCCGACTACGATACGGGTGGCACTGAACACCTCGGGATTGAATTCATTTCCCTCAGGTGCGCCACCGGAGATCAGCACGAAACCGATCACTATCAGCAAAGCCGACAAGGCCATGATTATAAAATTGATGCGCCCGAGCGGAAACACATATTTGTCGTTCGGATCCTCTTTGACCGGAACCGACGGGGCTTTTCTTGAATTATTGTTTGCCATTATATTTGGATATTATTTCTTAACGAGATACGTTTTCATAGCTGCGTCGCAGATATTTATTGACAGCCAACGCCGTTGCTATCGCGCCGATTATCGCGCCCGAGGCGGTCAGCAATGCGAACACCACACAAGCCGAGGGCCAACCTATGGCCTCAAAGATGCCGGCATTGATATTGCGCACCCACACAAGGAGCGAGGCCAGTAGCGCGGAGGCTATCACGCCGGCTATCACACCGGAAAGGACGCTACGAAACACGAAAGGCCGACGAATGAACCCCGGACGTGCTCCGACATACTGCATAGTGTGGATCACGAGCCGACGGGCATGAATGGCCATACCTACAGTGTTGTAGATCAACACGAACGAAATCAGCAGCAAAGCCGTCGCCACGACAATCAGCACCATTGTCACCGTACTGATAGTGCGGTTGACATTCCGGGCAATATCGGTCTGCACCTTGACATCATAGACCGCCGTCATCTCCTTGAGCCGTGCTGCAATGGCCTGAAGACTGTCGGCCGAGCTCCATCCACTTTTCACCTTCAGATCATATTCCGCCTGAAACGGAAACAGATCGGTCAGCTCCTGATCGCCGAGTTGCGACTGCCACTGGGCATTGACCTCGGCAGCCGACACATATTTCAGAGTACCGGTGTAGGGTGCGTTCTTGAGAGTCTGCGAGAGAGTGTCGGCAGCACCGTCGCCGGCGAGCTCGTCGACAACAACCACCATTCCCATTCCTGCACGCAGATCTGCCGTAACACGCTCTGCCACAAGGCTTGTCAAAGCCACAATGCCGAGGACCACGAGCACCATCGCAATGCTGACCGTGGCCACAATCTGCGATCCGCCGGGGTGGCGGTGATGATGCTGACGGGGATTATTTCGGTTTGGATTCATACTATTTCGGGTAATATCGTGCAAAAATACGAAAACTTTGCCGAATGCAGCCCATACAGCCCGTTTTTTTCACAAAAATGCAATCTCGAGTTCTGTCGGACCTGTCAGACACGTCCGACGAGTCCAACATCCCGGCCGACGCGCGTTTGCATTATTTAACTATTTTTAAAACCTCAAGATTATTCAAACTCCCTACATTTACATACATTTGCACACAAATAAATGGATTTAAACCGCCGAAAAAGCAATGGTTCCGCACGCAAACCTGCATGCAGAGCCACTTTCCGACATCTAAAACCACGACAAACTCAATCAATTATTAATATCTTTTTTATAAACCAAATCAACTCACATGAGAAAAATCTACTCATTATTTCTTGTCATGTTGATGCTTCCGGTTCTCGCTATGGCCGCCGACAATCTGGCTATATCGAAAGCACTTAGAACCGGAGAAACAACAACCGACTACAGAGCTTATGTTGATCCGTCAATCCTACAGCCAGTAGTTGCCGGGACAGCCGAATCGTACACCATTGGCTCATGGGTCAAAATTGGTGCGCTTCAGTCCACATCAAACCTGAACGACAACATGCTCATCTTCGGCTATGGTGGCCGTGAGCACTGCAACGACAATGGTTGCTGGAATATCGTTGTCAACTCTACCGGCTCAATGAACGTTACCGGTTGGGGCGCACAGGGTGCTGCCGGAGCTATAAACAACAGCACATTCAGCATTGGAGAATGGCACCATGTAATGGTTTCATACGACAGCGAGGCTCCCTCAATGACATTCTATCTCGACGGCGTTCAGATTGACCAGAAGGCCATGAACGCAAAACATGAATGGTTCACAAGCGAGAACCCGGCAATCTACTTCGCCGGCTTCGGTTTCAATGGCCTGCTTGATGAAGCTCAGATCTACAACCGCGCACTCAGTGCTGAAGATGTAGCAAAGGCTTACAGAAACGCAAGTGCTGTTGATGGTCTTGTAGGACTCTACACATTTGACGAAGTTGCTGCCGGCACAACAAGCCAGTATGCAAACCAGTCAAAACAAGCCAACGCATCTTCACTCAACATGACTTGGGAAAAGATCACCGGCTCACAATGCTGGGACAATGGTATCGTTTACGTCATCTCCGCAGGTTCAGTTGCTGAAGAGGCTCCCACAACAGAGGAAGGCCGCGAGATTATCGCCATGGACGTTACACTCTACGTGATGGATGGCGAAGGCGGTACAATCACTGTAACCGATGGCGAAAACACATATGATGGCGAAAACGCAGCAGAAGGTGTTACCGTAAATACCACAAACGAACTCACCATCACAGCAACCCCCGAAGAAGGCTACGAGCTGATCGGCATCTACGCCGTTGATCCCGTATCGGGAACTCGCACTGAAATCGTTGATGGCAAATACACTCCTACCAGCGATATTATCATCACAGCTCTCTTCACCAACACAACCCACGCTCTGACCGTGGCCAACACAGAAGAGATCCCCTACACTATCACCCGTTCAGGCGAGACAGTCACTGACCTCACCGCCCTTCTCAGCGGCGCTGAATACACACTGACCCTCAACGTACCCGACTCGAAAGTACTCAACGCTGTCCTTCTTAACGACGAAGAGCTGACCGCTAACAACGGCGCATATACTTTCATTCTCGATGCTGACGCCACACTGACCATCGACGCTCGCGCCAAAGCTCAGTACACCGTTACCATCAACCAGCCCGAGGGCGGTTCAGTGACCGTAAGCAACGGTACAGCCACCATCACCAGCGGAAATCAGGTTTATGAGGGCACAACCCTTACACTTTCTGCCGCTTCTGAATCAGGCTACCAGTTCGTGAACTTCCTCATCAACGGAGCATATTACGCTTCAAACACGATCACTCCGACCGAGGATATCACAGTTTCAGCCGTATTTGAAGAAGGTATTGACTACTGCGAACCCACTCCGATAGCAGGCGCACTAACCACAGCAACCACATCTACAGCAGGCCGTGGCATATCGTCGCTCACCATCACCGCCGGAAGCAACACCGCAAGCATCACCGGTCTGGGAACGAACAGCGGTCGCCGCGTATATCAGGATGCAACCAGCACAGTCCTCACAGCAGAAGCCGGCCAGACTGTTTCTATCGTAGCAACAGGTGCAGGTACCTGGATGAACACCTTTATCTATGCTGACTTCGATCTCAACGGATTCACCACTGATGACAAAGTATTCGGTAACTATACCGGAGGCACGAACAACTACGCAGGAACTTACACCTTTACAATCCCTGCCAACCAGGCAAGCGGCACATACCGCGTACGCTACAAAGTTGACTGGGACGATCAGGATCCTTGTATCTATGGCCAGTCTGCCAAAGACAATGGCGAAGTTGTGATCGACTTCAACATCATCATCCCCAAAACCACCCTTGAAGAGGCTCGTACGGTGACCGTTGAGTCTGAAAACGAAGCTTACGGTACAGTAGCTATCACATCGCCTGCAACTGAAGGCAACACCGTGACCACCGACGAAAAGACCGTGACCGTGAAAGCAACTCCGGCTGAAGGCATGACTTTCATGAACTGGACCAACAGCGCAGATGAAGTAGTTGCAACTACCGCAACCTACAACTACACCGGCGAAACCGACGAAACCCTGACCGCTCACTTCGGTTACTCAGTTGACTACACAGTTGGCGCAGGAGGTAATGCAATTGTATACGCTGACGGCACAGCCATCGCCAGCGGCATAGTAGTAGTCCCCGGAGCTGAAATCACCATCAACATCAACCCCAACAGCGGCAATGAGGCTCTGGTTAAGCTCAACGGCTCTTACATTCAGTTCGAAGGCAACACCTACTCATTCACAGCCGAAGCCAACGTGACGATTAACATCGAGTTTGCAGAACACGTGAACCACGTTGAGTTCATCGTATCAGGCAATGGCCGTATTGAGATGTTTGAAGGATACGATCCAGATAACGAAAATCTGCCTTATGGATCACAATTGACCAATGGCGCTGCACTTCCGGCATTTGACCAGAACGTGGACGACAACATGACACTCTATTCTGTTTTCTTCATTCCGGAAGATGGCGAGTCAGTTCTGAATGCAAATGTAACTATCAACGGAACCGAATATTCAGGATTTGAACTGTTGGAGAATGGTGAATATGGTGGCGCATCCTCGATGTTCTGCTATATCTCGAAAGAGGATATCGATGGAGATGTAGTAATCACAGCATCTTTCACCAGCGACAGCCAGGGTATCGATGAGATCGGTATTGACGAGGCTAACGGCCCGGTTGAATACTACAACCTGCAGGGTGTGCGCGTAGCTTCTGAGAACCTCGTTCCCGGATTCTACATTGTCCGTCAGGGCAGCAAAACTGCAAAAGTGCTCATCCGCAAATAAGCAGCTGATGTACTGAATAATTCAGTCAACAGATATGGCGGCGTGTCGCTTTTTTTTGCACAAAAGCGCAGAAAAGCAAACATGGCGGTGGAAATTTGCGTATCTTTGCAGCGGCTGACAAAGCGAGTGGAGGCGGACGCGCCGTGGCGCAGTCCCTACCAGGCGAGGGTGGATTTGTGGTGGAACGGATCGACGGCTCGGAGTGCCGTGACCCCGACAGCCCAGATTCGCAAGAGCCGCGAGGGACGACCGCTGAATGGAGCCAAACGAGCTGTAGGGACTGCGGCATGCCGAGTCCGGGTGCAGCAGGGTTCGGTAACATCCGGCGATCCACAAAGCGAGTGGAGCCGGACGTGCCGTGGCACAGTCCCTACCAGGCGAGGGTGGGTTTGTGGCGGATCGGATCAACGGCTCGGAGTGCCGTGACCCCGACAGCCCAAATACGCCAGAGCGAGGGTGGAGTTATGTAGACGACACCGATTGGAAGGAATGAGAATTGAACAAAAAATATAACTGAAACTTAAAATAGGAAACGAAAATGGCAAATTGGTTTGAATGCAAAGTGAGATATGACAAGATGATGGAGAATGGTGTGCCTAAGAAGGTGACAGAGCCGTATCTGGTGGATGCGCTGTCGTTCACCGAAGCGGAGGCACGCATCATCGAGGAACAGACACCGTTTATCTCGGGCGATTTCTCGGTCAACGCCGTGAAACGCACCAAGATATCGGAGATTTTCCGCGACGACACCGCCGACAAGTGGTATCTTGCAAAGGTGGCGTTCATCACGATTGATGAGAAAACGGCAGTGGAGAAACGCACAATCTCCCAGATCCTCGTGGCCGGCAGCGGCTTCAAGGGAGCTTACGACACTTTTATGGATGGCATGAAGGGCACGATGGCCGATTTTGAACTGGTGAGCCTCGCGGAGACTCCGCTTATGGATGTCTACGATGCGAAACTCGGCAGCGCCCTACCCTCCAAGTCAGAGGAATAAGAGTCAATCCGGAAGAACCGTCAATCGAAACGCATTATGACAGCAATCGCCGAAAATATCCAGCGCATCAAAGCTTCGCTCCCCGAGGGGGTGGAGCTTTGCGCTGTCTCTAAATTCCATCCGGTGGAAGCTCTGCGTGAGGCCTATGATGCCGGACAACGGACATTCGGGGAGAGCCGCGTGCAGGAACTGTTGGCCAAGATACCAGAGATGCCGACGGATGTGTGCTGGCATTTCATAGGTCATCTCCAGACCAACAAGCTGCGTCAGATCATTGGACGCGCGGCAATGATAGAGAGCGTGGACTCGGAGCGTCTGCTGAGGCTTATCGACAGCGAATCGGAGCGTGCCGGAACTGTGACACGCGTGCTGATGCAGCTCCATGTGGCCGCCGAGGAAACTAAATTCGGATTCACTCCGGATGAACTGACGGAGTTTTTCAGCCGCCACGGCTTCGAGTCGCTCAAGGCCACGCATATATGCGGCGTGATGGGGATGGCTACCAACACCGACGACGAAGCGCGCATTGCCGAGGATTTCCGACTGATACACTCAACGTTCAAGAAGATACGCAGCGAGATAGCACCGGATCTGCGAGGCTTCGACATTGTATCGATGGGGATGAGCGGCGATTATCCGCTTGCCATCGAGTGTGGGTCGACGCTGGTGCGTGTAGGCACGGGGATATTCGGCGAGCGTCAATATTGAGAAAGCGGTCGAGGATGGATTAGACTGGGGTTGAGCCGAGCGGTAGACGGCTCGGAGAACCGTGACCCCGACCTCACAGATACGCCAGAACAAGGGCATCAAACCAAACAAGCTATAGCAAGGCTCAACACATTGATGATCAACACATTTTCATGGGATGCAGCAGACCGACCGGAGAGCTGTTACCCCGACAGGGTAGGACACAGGCAACAGTGTGGTGAAAATTTTCCGGACTGATTTTCGTGGGGATTGAAGAAAAATCTTTAACTTTGCGCTAATCACCTCAAAACTATAACTGAACCAACAGAAATCGCCACTCTGACGGCGACCATGAAAAGACAAATACAAACCCTTAATTCATAAACATTCAAATGTCAAAAAATCAAAAACCGAATTACACATTACCGATTATCGTAATGTTTTTCCTGTTTGCGATGATCTCGTTCGTGACAGGTTTCCAGAATCCGTTCGGAGTAATCCTTAAATCGCAGCTTGGCCTCAGCGCACTGCAGTCGCAGCTCGGCAATGCGGCCAACTTTATCGCATACGCGTTCATGGGTCTGCCAGCCGGTATGATCCTCCAGAAAAAAGGCTACAAGTTCTCGGCTATCGCAGCGGTGCTCGTGGGTCTTGCAGGTGTTGGCCTGATGTTCTTATCTTCAACACTCGAAGGCAATGACACCATCTTCTCCGTTTATCTGGCAGGCGCATTCGTTGCCGGCTTCTCGATGTGTATGCTCAACACGGTTGTCAACCCGATGCTCAACACTCTTGGCGGCGGCGGCAAGACCGGTAACCAGCTCCTTCAGTTCGGTGGCTCGATCAACTCACTGGCAGCTACCATCTGCCCCGTGCTCGTGGGCTACCTGATGGGCGGTTCGCTCCAGGGCCTCAGCCTCACCGCAGCCCGTCCGGCTCTCTACGTTGCCATGGGTATTTTCGCACTGGCATTCGTGGTTCTGATGCTTTCCAAACTTCCCGAGCCTATCCTTGAGGAACTCAAACGCGGCGGCAAGAAGGTTGAGAAGCCCACTCTGGCCGGTGCCCTTAAATTCCGTCATTATGTAGGTGGCGTTGTTGCCATCTTCCTCTATGTAGGTATCGAGGTCGGTATTCCCAACATGGCTAACCTGTATATGACCAATACTCTTGCCATGGACACCACAGTTGCCGGCTCGGTTGTCGGCGCATACTGGTTCCTGATGCTCGTTGGTCGTCTGGTTGGCGGCACAGTAGGCGGTGTCATCTCGTCGAAAACAATGCTCGTGACAGTATCCACCGTGGCTCTCGCACTGATCCTCGGTGCCATCATGCTCGATCCGGCAACCAAGGTGAACATTCCGTTCGTAGACGTGGAAGTGCCGATCAACGTTATGCTGCTCGTGCTCTGCGGTCTCTGCACCTCAGTTATGTGGGGCGGTATCTTCAACCTGGCCGCTGAAGGCCTCGGCAAATACACCGCCGTAGCGTCGGGCTTCTTCATGGTGATGGTTTGCGGTGGCGGTGTTCTTCCGCTGATCCAGGGAGCTGTTGCAGATGCCGTACAGGATTATCTGATCAGCTACTGGGTTCTGTTCGCAGCCACAGCTTATCTGCTCTATTATGCCCTTATCGGTTCACGCGTGACCCGTCGTGATGCTTCGGCCGAGGTTATCGCCGAGGAGGTTAAGGAAGGCGTTATGGAGGATTGATCTTAACAGGAGATAATTCCGAGATATATGACGATGTGCCGCAAACTGCGGCACATCGTTTTTTTATGGCGGTCGGGGTGAATCGTATGAACGATTAACGCCAACAGGAATTGAATATCCGGATCCATTTTACAGTCGCGATAATGAACAATCGTTTAGGGATTAGCGCATTACAAGTGGATAAATCCGGACGCGCCATGGCGCCTATTCTTTACCCAC
>OFFR01001060.1_pt1 | contig 13234 bp, 12 predicted proteins | sample 1521421 | NCBI WGS metagenome assembly OFFR01 (sample SAMEA3504087, study PRJEB24116) | mouse gut metagenome | biome: mouse gut; feature: mouse-associated habitat; material: faeces | place: Denmark | collected 2011 | reverse complement strand
AATCCTAGGACGTCGCTGACCAGCCAGTTGCCTTTGGTCAGTTGTTTGACTTTGCCGGCCTGGAAATAAGTACCACCGTTGGCGCTGTTATAAGTTTCACCTTTCATGTTGGCTGCATTGGCATCAAAGAGATAAAGATGATTGTAGCCGTCACGCTGACTTTGATAGATGAACTTGGTAGGGTCCCACGGCAAAAATACGATTGCGTTTTGTGGCTCCACGTATTTAGGATGCATTTCTTCGTAGAGAACGCCCATCGGCTCTCCTGTTTCTGCGTTGTACTGGTCTATATTGGGCAACTCAGCAGAAGCAAAGAGCTTTTTGCGGTGGTGCAGTTCCTCTACCAGCTCCACCAGAAAGGCCAGCAGCTCCTGCTCATCAAAGCACATTCGGCACTTTTTGTGCCAGACTGGCGGAAAGTCTACGCCACCCTTAAAATCGGCTATACTGATCTCCGCTCCCCTGCGAAGCGCCTGCATAAGCAAAAGTTTCAGCAAAACACTTTTGCCGCTTCCAGTGGCCCCACCCAGCAAAATATGTGGAATATTTGCCAAATTTACTGTTACCTTCCCCACAAATCCCTCTCCCAGTATCAAGACAAAGTTATCAGGAGACAAATAGCTGTCTTTCCATCTCAGCAACTCTGGCAAATCATTTTGGGCGGAAACTGTATAAAGCAAAATGTGACTTTTTCCTTTGCCATATTTCATCCTTATAATCGTAATATCCAGAGCGGCTTCAATAGCGGTTCGTTTACTCTCCCATATATCCAATGGGATTCCCTGATTGCGAAATTCCCAGATTGAGATATGTGGATTTGTTCTATCCGAATACTTTCTTTGAAGAGTCGGCACCATTCCAGCATGGTTGACTAGGCCAATACTCTGTAATTGATCCTGTGCTGCTTTTCTGCCAAACGGGTATACCGCAAAACCTACCAAGAGAACACCACCTACAACCAGATAAGCAGAAATGCTATGGGTCAACAGTGTTTGAAAAATTGGGGAGATCAGCTCTATACTCCCAGCAAAAGCAATCAGCGTTTTTTGCTTGCTCCATACCCACATCGCTCCCGAAAAATAGGAAATGAGCAGCAGTAATTTCAGTGAACCGTTCTCTCCTCCAAAAAGCTTTCTAAAAAGCAGCCGGTATTGATTTCTTCGTTTCAGTTTGAACTTCTCATCTTTCGTCATGAGGCACCTCCCTGGGCGGCAGCCCCCGCCGATACTCGGTCACGGTATTGATCCTCCGCAAGAACGCCCTCCAAGTTTCCAGCTTGTACCGCTGAATATCTTGGTACTGCTCATCCAATGGAATGTTGGAGGTAATATAGACCACAGTATAACAGGCAACCCGGTCATTGTACCTCGCCGGCAGCATCAACGGATAAACATCCAGATAGTTGAGCATAGCTTCAATGGGAACCTGAGAATGAAATTCTTCAAAAACAAGTACTTTTTGTCCGTGATAGGCGTCAAACCGTAGTCCTGTCCTACCTCCGTAATCAGTCAGGCGGCAAATCTCCGCTGCTGGGTGTTTGGCGAAAATTCCTCGGGTCTTGCCGGTCCCAGTATCTCCATATAGATAGTGGACTTTCAGCTCCCGGCTTTCTGTACGATACCGCTCTGATTGCAAGCTCTCCCGCAAGCTGTCAATATCCCTGCCCTTAAACGCAAATCCGGGATTGTTTTTAATGATCTCCACAGTAGTAAAACCATCCGTCACATCCTGGAGCAGCTGAAACATCTTAGGGGCGCTCTCTTCTACAGGAGTTGGCATGGAACCAAATTCCACAAAACTTCCATCCACTCTTGTCTCGGCTTTTGCGGTCTCCGCCCACTTGCCCTCTTTGCGGATATAATCTCGATTTTCCTGGGCCGTCCCATTAGCCCTGTCGATATGGGCGGGAGGAAACCGGCGTTTGACAGTTCCAAACCGCATCGGAGAATGTGAGTACAGAAAAATATGCGTATGATAGGTTCCAGTACTGGCAATTTCATCGGCCAGACAGAAGTAGTCAGGGCGAAACAGCTGCAACAATTCGAGGATACGGTGGTGATCCAGACCACAGGTTTGTGGATTGTTGATGGTTATCATCCATTTTCTGGACTGTGTATTCATATTCTCTGGCATAGTTGTTTTCTCCTTTTGCTACTGCTACTCCGCTCGCATGGGTAATACTACCCATGCGAGCGAGGGCGGCGCGGCGTGACCGCCGGGGGACATCTCCCCAAAAGGCGAGCTGTCTACCCCCGTCTGCCCCACCGCGCCGCCTTTGTGTCATGCTTTACGATTGACCAGAGCAATCCCGGTGGCTTTTGCGGTAAAACGCACCCCTTCCTTGGTCTCGTAAGCACCGACTTCCAGGCCGGAGAACTCCACCTCTGCGAAGCCATCTGGCTTGTCCATCAGCTGCTTGCCGTCAATTTTGACGCTCAGCTTTTCCAGGGCGTGCTCCGGCAAGGCAACGACATAGCGGTAGCCAGTCAGCGCATCCGTCCTCTTTCCGTCTTTATACTCGTAGGCAGGTGCAATGTCCACCAACAGTTTCTTGGCACCCAGTGACGCGGGATCAATGCGTAGGTCTCGGATATTCAACATAATAATTCCTCCAAAATGATGATTTGTCGCGGCGTTGGCCAATTACCGCTGCAATCTCGACTGCAAGGCCATCATAGCAAAAAGCGGAGGACAAACCCTATTCCAAAAAGGAATAATTTCGTCCTCCACCTGTCCCACTTTTTAGTCCAGATTTGCGTTGGGCAGCTCCGAAAATTTTCTTTCTATTAGATACGCATCCGCATACTCCAGAATCGTCGATAAATTTTGAGGAATTGTATCATAAATGATCTCTTTCTTGGAATAAATCCGAATCAATTCCAAGTAGGCCTGATGAGCCGGTTCCGCAGGTGAGAACGCTCTCTCCTGACGTGCAAGCAGGTCTTGAGCCTCATCTTCATTTAACCCAAGGGCTAGACAAATACAGACAAGAGTATCAACACCAACATTCCTGATTACCCCATTATAAATCTTGTTAAGACGCGATTGATTGATCCTGGCACAGAGAGCCAACCTGTTTTGGCTCAAACCCACTCGATCCATATAGTAGTTTAGATGATCTTTGAAAGGCGCTGTTTTAGCTGGTTTGGTTGCGGAATAGGCCATAGGCCTGTCCTCTCCGCAAAATCATACCATACAGCTTCAATTTATATATAAGTCCCACCGCCGGAGATGATGGACATGAATAAGGGAAATATGCCATAGGTAAGGAGCGCAAAAGAATATGGCATACGCATCACCTCCTTGGGAAAGATCGCTGGTAGGTAGAAACCACCCCGACGGCAGGAATAACGGTCATGTGAAACAGAAAGAGCACAGTTCTCTCAATGAACTGTACTCTTTCAAAATCTTAGCGTTCAACGCTATACATTTTTTGATTTCTGGAAAAGGGTATAATCCCCCCTTTCCCCCATACTTTCTTCGTATCATCAGCAACCTCACAGCCGCGTCGCTGTGTACTAATGATAGGCGGACTCGCTTCTCCTCATTCCGCGGATCATACGGAAACGCTCACGCCCGCCCATCATCCGCCAGGACAAGCGTTTTACATTCGGCAATCGGTAGTCATTTCTGACACAATTCGAGCAATTCTAGTAAAAGCGGAGTTGACCAGAAAACACATTGGCAAGGTACGCCTCCTTGCGTGTTCTCTGCTCCGCTGGGCAATATATGCTTTCCCATGAAAGCTGCCCTCATTCCTCACGCACAGCCCATCCTTGGTTCCCGGATGCACTTATGGCCCGTCATAACGCCGGGTGGCAAGCTGGCGTATCAAAAATTGTTCTCGTTTCTGCGCACTTGGTTTATCATCCAAAACAAGTTAGCATATACGCAACTTTTGATAGATAAATAATATACTATAATTGGTGACATGTCAAGTATGGCCTTATCATAAAAAGGCACCATATCATGTCTGGTACCCATGATATGGTGTCACTCATTGTTTAGCCTTCGGGCGGATAAGGATCATGCCCGTGAGAATCTCTTTCACGGATTCGGCCATCTCTGCCATGGATAAACAATTCAGATTCTTGGTTACGGGCAATTCCACGCGCCATTTGAATAGCCTCAGCCTGAGTGTCGGTACGAACTGTTGCCCTCTGCCCTCTTGCGCTTATTACCTGCCATCCGCCCTCTGGATGGGGTGTTACATGCTGGTTACGTCCCATATGCAAACCCTCCTTAAATGCGCGGCAGGTCAAGAAGATCATCATGCGTATATTCATCCGGGGCCGAACGCACGTACTTCTCACCGCGAGAACTGGTCGCAGGGACAAGATCAGGGTAAGGAGAAATCTTCACCTTAATCGTACCGGGGTTGTCCTTCAGATAATCATGGAGTACTGCTTTCTTATAAAAACCAGGGTCTTTACAGCCTTCGATGTAAATTTCGTCTATCTCCACTGCTTTCTGGGAGTTTCCACATCCAGGCATCATTTTTATTTTAGTTGCGTACATCATATTAAAGTCTCCTTTCTACCGCCAAAGTTTATACGGTATTCTCATTGGCCTAAAGTTACTATATGAACAGCCAAAAGAAAAACTCAACCACACAACGGCATAACACTTTCGTGAATAATGCCATCTTGAATTGAGCCCGAGACCATGATATACTTAAAAGCGTCTATTGGAAACACAGTGTATATTACGGTCTAGGCCCTATATCCTGTGTAGACGAAAGATGCAGCGCAACGGGTACCAGCCGGGGCGCTGTTTTCTTTTGTCTGGAATCTTGAGCCAGTATAACATATCCATGATGGGAAGTCAATATATTGCGCCTGTATTATCTAAACCACCATATATTGTGCAATTAACCGTTTGATTTGTCAACTTCTCCAAGTAGTTCATAAAGAGATGGCCCCTCAGAAGCGACCTCCTCTTCACGCAACTTGATGATAGCCTCAAGGCGATCCCCCATTTTCTTGTTGATTAGAGAAGCGGTCTTTAATTTCCCCAGTTCGCCACTGTCAGCCGTTGCAAGTAACAGCTTCATTGAAAGCATATATCGACTCATCGCTTCTTGAAAGGTCAGATTTTCAAAGGTACGGCGGAAATCTTCTTCTTTGTTCTTCTTTCCGTCAGACTTTGCTACAATTTCTCTCGCTTTGGCCGCTGTATTGAGCAGTATCTGACGAGCTGTCTCATCCAACTCTTTTTCATAGAAGTACTCAGGGCCAATTCCATAGTAGATAGAAAGTTTCTCTTGATTGCTGCTAGATGCAACGGAGTTTCCGCTTTCCCAGTTTGCTACAGTGACACGATTAACGTTAATCGCCGAGGAAATTTGTTCCTGCGTTGCGCCGTACAGTTCTCGAATTTGCTTCAAATTATTCATGTCTTTTTACCTCACCTCAGTATTATATCAAAACGCAACACAAATGTCAATAGGCTACAAAAATTTTTGTAGTGCTACGAAATTTCTTTTAGGATTTCCCCCGCGCTCTCCTCCTCCGGGTCATTCGTCCCTAATTCCCCTCGGAACGCACGGGCTAAAATGGCCTTTTTCATGGTGTCGATTTGGGCGAGGACAGCTTCGGCGGCTTCTTTGGCTTGCTGCGCTTTACCGAACAGGCTTTCAAGAATACGAACGATTTCAATTTGTTCATCAAATGTCGGAAGGTTGAGTGGGGTCTTTGAAACAACTTTTTGGTTAATTTTAGGCATATTTCCTGCTGTACCAGTTGCATTTGCTCGAAAATATGCAAGAGTATCATCTCTTTTCAGAGAGTATGCAACAAATTGAGGGAAAACCGTTTCTACAACTTGCAATTTCATCATCAAATCAGGATAAATAAATTCATGCTCTCGCCCTGTATAGATAGCACTTGTCCCGACTTTATCAAGTGAATTAGCCCTTTGAATCAATATATCTCCTGGCTTTAGCCACAAATATGAATCCTCTGGAATCGTTTCATCAATGTATTTGAAATGCTCATCCTTAAACACACCCGATGTGGTTGCCGAAAGTGTCATACTTTTATATGGAGTAACATAATTCACTGGTTTAGGCGAATAGCCATTGCGAGGTTTTTCTGTAAGCACATCAATCAATTCGACTGTCGCCCAACTATCCAGCCCCACCCCATGCTCTTTTCTCCACTGTTCCGTCAGTGCCCCCGTAAACGCCTTATGCAGAATCGCAGACTTCCGCAGTTCAAAACCGTCCACCACCGCCTGGGCCTTTTCCTTCGCCTCATCCAGCTTGGAAAACCAGCTTTCAATGCGGTCAACGATGCGCTGTTGCTCAGCTATTGGTGCAATAGGTATAGGATATTTTTTTACAAATTTGGGCTGCGCTCGCATAAGGGAACCACCAACACCTGAAACATTTGACAACATAAATTCCCTGAAATACTGTGTTCTAAAACAAAACATGAGATAATCAGAATTTATCACAGAATTGCGAATGATAATCCATTCCGATGATGCCATCAGTTCATTATCTGTATGCTGTGAAACTTTCCATACACGATTGATTCTTGGGTTGATTTTGCACAGCAAAACGTCATTTTTAGTAACCGACTGTTTCGTGGAGCCGATTTCTGAACCTGTGATAATTTTGGGGTAGTCATCAGCACTGCTCGGTACACTATATAGCTCAAAGGTTGTATCAGGCTGCTTCATCGGGTCAATAGATACGCCAGAATATTGATTGATAGAATCAATATCTGTCCAAAACCAATTCTCAGGGACAGGAAAAGGTTGGTTTTCTTTTGATAGTATAGTCATTTTAGAAGAAATGGTTTTTTTACCTCTCGCCATATCACACCTCCGAACTTTGCAGTGCTTTCAGTTCATTCACCACGCTCTGTAAAAGGTCCACCGCTTCTTCAAGCTGCGCTATGGCCTCCTCGCCGCTCTCGATGGGGTCGGGCAAATCGGCATAGTCCACGACGGAATCATCCCGGATCAGCCCCAGGTCAAGGCTGTTGCCCTTTTCCGCGATCTGCTCACGGGTAAACACGCTCCACCGCGCATCCTGGACAGCGCGGCGGTCCTCCGCCTCAAACGCCGCCTCAAAATCTGCAAAGTGTTCCGGTTTCAGCGGGGTCGTTTTGCCGAAAGAGGGCATATTGGTCCGCAGGTCGTAGAACCAGACCTCTTTGGTGTTATCCTTGTCCGCTTTCCCACGGGTAAAGAACAGTACATTGGTTTTGACGCCCTGGGCATAAAAAATGCCGGTAGGTAGGCGCAGAACGGTGTGTAAATTACACTTGTCCATCAGGTCTACCCGGATTTTCTCCCCGTCGCCGTCGGCAAAGAGCACGTTGTCCGGCAGTACCACGGCGGCCCTGGCTTTCCCGTTGGTCCGCAGGCTACGGTAGATGTGTTGGAGGAAATTAAGCTGCTTGTTGCTGGTGGAGTAGGTAAAGTCATCCCGGGTGGCCCGCTCACCGCCCTTTTTGGTGCCGAAAGGCGGATTGGTCATCACCAGGTCGAAACCGGACATCTGTTTCCCGAAGTTGGACAGGGTGTCTCCCAGTAGGATCTGTCCGCCCATGTCGTGGAGCATGGCGTTCATCAGGGCCAGCCGGTGAGTATCATGGACCAGTTCACAGCCTGTAAAGGCATCTCCCCTTTCAAACTCTGCGGTATCTGTGTCCAGATCGAAAAAGTCGTCAGTTTTCTCTTTCACATACTGATGAGCCGCGATCATAAAGCCGAAAGTGCCGCAGGCGGGGTCATTGCATTTCTCGCTGGGCTGAGGTTTCATCAGCCGGGTCATCACGTCGATGAGTACCCGAGGCGTAAAGTACTGTCCTGCCCCGGATTTCTTCTCGCTAGCGTTCTTCTCCAGCAGGCCCTCATAGAGGTTGCCCAGCCCCTCCTCCCTAGCGGAGTACCAGTCCAGACCGTCGATAGTGGTGATAATCTTTTCCAAATTCTTGGGCTCATCAATGTTGGTGGACGCCCCTTGGTAAATCTCCCGGACACGACCTGTCCCGTTCTCCCCTAGGTGGGATAGCAGATCTTTATAGAACTTTTTCAGCTCCAGACCACTTTTGCCGGTAAGCTGATCCCAGCGGTAGGCCTCTGGAATCTGCTCCTCCGTTCCAGTTTCCTTGGCCATCTTCAGAAACAGGATGTAGGTCAGTTCTGTGACATACTGGTGATAGGTAATGCCATCATCGCGTAGCACATTGCAAAGGTTCCAGAGTTTAGAAACAATCTCTTGTGTGGTCACTGCCATTGACCTCCATTTCGTTGCTGCTCCATAGCAATTTGTGCAGCAACCTCTGCACAGCAGGCACTAATTGCTTGTTGGCGATACTCAGGCTCTATGTCTTTAGCTGCATCAAAATAGTCATGGATGGCTTTTACCATATCTCTAATCTTTCTCTGTTGTTCCCAATATTTACGCTCTTCCTCCAATTGTTGAAGGTTATAATTTGTAATGTAGGCAGGATTAAACAGGTTATACGGATATTGATTATAAATCATGCAATTCTTCCTCCATCATCATACAGGTATTCATTTAGTTCTAGTACAACACTTTCCAGTTGATTTTGGAACACTTTGTTAATCTTTACAAACCCGCCAGCACTTTTAAAGCGGCTGTCCTCATCAAAAACGGTAACATTCAAGACGGATTCCTCCATCAGGTATTTTTCCATTCGTGACAACCAATTCAATTCCTGGCGTGTAAATCTGTGAGCCTTTTTCAGCTTGTCCACCGCCCGTCGGATACGGGCTTCATGGCTGATGAGCTCCGCACCGATGGCATAGCGGCGGATCAGGCTGATGATGTCGGCGGCTATCTCCTCATTGGTCAGTTCAGAAATAGCCGTATTGAGCTGCTGAACGGTAAAGCCCTCCCGGTCCAATGTCAAGCGCAGACTTTTTAGGCTTTCGCGAGTCAGGTCCCTAGGCCGAGTACAGATAATATGTAGTGCGGCGATCTCGTTCATATTGGCTTGCACATAGTCCGAAAAAGCGTCCAAATAGTCCTCCGGGCGGCTTCCACCTCCATAGCCCCGGGTGTGGCTGACCAATTCATCCTCCGCGTCAGAGATCACAACCGGCCTGCCGCCTCCGCTCCGCTCTCCCTGAAGCAGGCTGAACAGGTCCCGGTGGACCAGCAGATAGCTTTTAGCCTCCTCCGGGCTTTTCTGGAGTAGGTCGGTGATAAACTGAGACGGGGCCTTTCCTCCGGTTATATTGATAAAATGCTCCAAGGTCTGACCGCTCAATTTACGCTTTTGCCGCTGTAATTTGGCGGCAATTTGATTAACCTGATTCCTGATGTGACTCTCGTCCTGCATTTCCTCCAGTCCATCCAGCAGTTGGGTATAAGATATCGTTGGATTGGCTGCCACAGGTTTCATGGTACTTACCGGGTCCAACGACTCATACACTCCGACCGGATCGTAGATTTCAAAGTGGGTCTTGTGAATTTTGGGACACAGTCTGGTAGCCCGGCCCAGCATCTGCTCGAACAGAATACGAGACTTGATCCGACGCATAAAGACCAGCGTGGTGATTTCCGGCACGTCGATTCCGGTGGTCAGCAAATCCACCGTGACCGCAATGCTGGGGAACCGTTCGTTCTTAAAACGTTTGATGGCGTCCCGTACCTTTTTCGGGTCTCCCCCGCCCACGCTACCGGTGATTTTCATCACCGCGTCATTGTCCACATCCTGTTCAGCGTAGATGTTTTTCAAAATATCTACAATCATGTCAGCATGGGCGTCGTTTACCGCATAAATCAGAGTTTTTCCCTGTTCCTCCACACTTTCTGGATCAATATCCCGGGCAATCTCCTCCAAAACCGCGCGGTTGAAGTTTTCATTCACTATTTTGCGATTAAAATCCTCAATCTCAAAGTCCAATTCGTCCTCCAGTTGTTCGCTGTTGGTGATTTCTCCGGTGAGCGGGTCCAAAAGCGTCAGGATATCCCCCGTGTTGTAATGGATGCCCTTGTCCCGCAACTTGGTATGAAGGTTATGGGGAGCGTCATGGTCCACCAGAAAGCCCTCGATCACTGCCTCGCGGTATGTATATTTGAACACCGGCTGACCAAAGATTTCGGTAGTCTGGAGGGCAGGCGTCGCCGTCAGAGCGATTTTCACTGCGTCGAAATACTCAATCACAGCCCGATATTTACTCTGATAGTCCCGCTGATCCATATAGAGGGCCTCAGCATCCCCCATCTCACGATCCAGAAGATAGCCCCGATGGGCCTCGTCAATGATAATCAGGTCGTAATCCGTTACGGCGGGCATGGTTTCGCCGTCGTTGTAGAGGATACGCTTGACCATCCCCTGTACAGTGGCAATTTGAACGCGGGTTTCTCTGTCGATGGTCTTGTCCTCCAGGCCCTTGATGTTGTAGAGCTCATCCAGGGTCATCAGCTCCGCCAGCTTGACCTCCTTGAACACATCCTGTGCCTGCTCACCCAGGGCGGTCCGGTCTACAAGGAACAGAATGCGCCGGAATCGCTTGGACTCCAAGAAGCGGTAAATCAGGCCCAGAACAGTTCTGGTTTTTCCTGTGCCTGTGGCCATGGCCAGCAGCGCGGTGCGCTTGCCTTCCATGATTGCCTGTTCCGCCGCCTGAATAGCACGAAGCTGATAGGTGCGGAGATTCAGCCCATCCTTGTCCTGCAAAAGGTCATAAGGCGTCGCCTGTAACGCCTTATTGCCCGCGTCAATGTCCTTCCCCAGCAGCTCCAGCATTCCGTCAGGACTCATCCAGCCCTGTAGAGCTTTCGCCGCGTTGGAGGGACGGCGCAGGTCCAGAAACCAGATGCCGGACTTGGTTTTCATCTGCTCCAGATAGGGCCTGCCATTGGTGGCAAAGGTAAAGGGGACTTTGTACTTGCCCCAAGTCCCGATTTGATAAACCGCATCCTCTTCCCGAATGCAGCGCGGGTAGTCTTTGCCCTGATAATCCAGCACAGAGGGAATATCCTTGTGCTCCGCTTTGGCCTCAATGACGCCCACCATCTGCATCCCGATGAACAGGGCGTAATCCACCTGCCCGCGATTTCCGGCGGTGGAATTGGTGGGCCACTCGGCAATGGCAAGGTTCCGGCCCTTAACCGGCCGGGTGCCCTTGGAGTACCGGATATTTTCTGTATCGGCCTCCCATCCCACCTGCTGAAGCTGCTGGTCAATGAGATAGCGGGTTTCCGCCTCTGACTTCTGCCGCTGATTGGCCGCTTTGCCGGCCTGCTGGCGACGAACCGTTTTAGCAACTGGAACGGCAGAGGCAGCGGTCTGTTCCGCCTGCTCTGTCAGGCGGCTTTCTTCCTGTTTTTCCGCTGCCTTATCCACCATAGAAATCTGTTCTTGTTTGGAAGGCAGCACAAACCGCTGATTTTGATAGCTCCAATCCCCATAGGTCTGCATGAACCACTCGCAGAGACTGTGCGCCATTTGCAGCAGCGCTTTGCCATCGGAAACAGACTCATAATTGCTATGGGCAACCTTATTTCGGATTTTTCGTAGCGCATGGAGGATATCTGTCAAATCCTTGGTCAAAAGTCCCTCCCGAGCCAGGGCGTTGATCCGCTCAACTGCGGAATTTTCCCTGGGTAAGGTGATTTTGTCATAGGTAAACATCAGATTGACAATGGTTTCGCCAATCATGCCCAGTTTCATCAGGCAGGAATTGGAATCTGAATAGAGATATGCCTCCGCAGCTTTTCCCAGTTTGGCCAATACAGGAAAATCCTTCTCCAAAAATGCAAAATTGCTTTCCATCGCTTGTCCACCTCTTTTTATGGCAATCTTTTGTGGTTTATGTCCATTATAATCCATTACCGCAGGTGGTGCAACGCTAATTTTATATTTGTCAGCAGCTTCGCTCCCCCATTCTACCCTGTCGGTACTGGCGAATGCCTACGGCTGTGCAAAGAGAAAATGGATGCCAGAAATGTCTACCTCACCAATCCCGCCTTTGATAAGATCCAGCCTAAAAACGGAGCCAGAGGTTGAATATAAAAAGAGAGGTCCACTCAGGACCTCTCTTTTGGTTCTTTGCTTTGAGACTCTTTTGGACTACCCGCACGGTTCACACGCCAATCAGCCATAAAATTTATGCCCGCCGATGGTGGCAATATGCTGTTTATTCCGGGCGGCCCAGCTGTTAGTAGTGGAGTCGAAGAACAGCGCGCCCCTCGTCTCCTCTACCACGCCGCCGTCCAGCACCAGCTTGGCGGCGATCACGCTGGACTCGGAGGGATTGGTCTCCCGCAGGGCTCCGGACTTGTAGGTGCTGAACTGGTTCTTCTGAGCCAGCACGCCCTCCACCGTATTGGGGAAGGCAGGGTCGGCCACCCGGTTGAGCACCACGTTGCCCACAGCCATACGGCCCTCCATGGGCTGGTTGCCGCTCTCCCGATGGATCACCCGGGACAGCCAGAACAGGTCGTCAGGGTTATAGAAGCTCTCGCCGTTGAGGATAGCACCCGAGCCACTGGTTACGGTGGTCAGACCGGTGGCCGCATCGTAGCCCACTGCGGCGTCAAAGGCCTTGGCCACCACCCGCAGGGGGACAATGACCTGACTTGCATGATTGATCTGAACCAGCTCAGGGGTATAGAGATACCGGCCGTTGGCCACCACATAGAGCTGGCCCACCTCGGCGGTAAGGGTCAGCTGATCGGTCACCACCGTGGCGGCGGAGCCGTTCCAGCTGATTTGGGCGTTAGGCGCCAGCTGCCGGGCCATGACGGACAGGGACACATAGGTAATCCCCTTCTGCATCTCCTTGTTCAGCTCCTGGGGGGCCGGCTGACCGTTGATAATCAGGCCGGGGTCTCCCGCCGGCACAACCACAGGGGGCTCTCCCTCTCCGGGGTCCTCCACCTGGGAGGGGTCCTCGTTCTCCGAGGGGTTCTCCTCGGGGGTTTCGTCCTCTGCCTGTTCTGCGTTCTCGTCGGGCAATTGCGCTTCAGTCTCAAGCGCCGCATCGGTGGAAGCGGTGCTCTCCTCCTCTGGCACGAGGGCGGCTGCCGGGTCAGGATTGGCGGCAGCGCCCATCAGGAGGAGCATGGCAAAGATGCTGAGCAGAATAGAAATCAGCTTTCGCTTCATTGTCTGCACTCCTTTTGGATTGTAGTTGTGTCAAAATTATGACAACCAGAGCCCTAATTATGACAACCAAAAGCAACCCCTGTTACTTTTGTAACCACATTGTAACCAATTCCGAAACGCAAAACAAGGGCAAA
>OFFR01001052.1_pt1 | contig 13299 bp, 9 predicted proteins | sample 1521421 | NCBI WGS metagenome assembly OFFR01 (sample SAMEA3504087, study PRJEB24116) | mouse gut metagenome | biome: mouse gut; feature: mouse-associated habitat; material: faeces | place: Denmark | collected 2011 | reverse complement strand
GTTTTCATCACTTTGTGATGGAAACCTTTTGGCATTATGAATTGTAAAATGGGGAAATTTAAAATAGGGAAATTTAAAATAGAACTTTCTTGAGTCTCCATATTTTATAATTTTATAACATCAAAAGAGGGGCGTCTCACGAATATATTTACTTGTTTGCATTGCTTTGATTTGTAGCAAAAAATTGACAATGACATAATATGTCGTTGCCGGGGTGTATAATGAAGATCGATATGAGAAGGGAGGAAATGCGTAAAACAATGGCGTAGCAGAAGGAAGACAGAGAGGAAGATCATATGAGAGAGAAAATGCTAGAACAATTAAAAGAGAAAGAAAAGGAACAGGGGCAGGAGGCGCAGAAATTTGGTGTAAATGAGAGAACAATACAAAGGGATATCGATGATATCAGAAATTTCATGGAATCAGATATTGGCAATACAGGGATCGTTAATTCAGTGATATATGATCATGTGAACAAGGGGGTTCGTATGGAACAGATCTATAAGCTGAAGCTGACAAATGGAGAGATTCTTGCAATCTGTAAGATATTGCTGGACAGCAGGGCTTTTCCAAAAAGTGAAATGTCAGATGTCTTAAGTAAGCTGATTTCCTGCTGCGTTCCAGAACACAACCAGAAACTGGTAACAGAACTGATCAGAAATGAGGAATTATTGTCAGTGCATACAAATGGAATACTTAAGGACGAAAGACAAAGCTGTGGTAAAGCGGAAAGTAAGACCTGTCGCAATCATGTTTTCTGAGTATTATTTTTATCTGACGGCATTTATTGATGATAAAGAGGTCTGGAAAAATTTTGACGTGTTAAACGATTCTTTTCCGACGATCTACCGGATGGACCGAATCAAAGGTTTGCAGGTGCTGGGGGAAAGATTCCATATCCCTTACAGCAGCCGTTTTGAGGAAGGAGAGTTTCGAAAGAGAATACAGTTTATGTATGGCGGGAAATTACAGAAGATAAAATTTAAATATTCTGGCAATGATATTGACGCCGTTTTAGACAGGATTTCAACGGCAAGAATTTTAAAAGAGGAGGAGGGGATTTATACGGTCAGCGCCGAGGTTTTTGGAAAGGGGATTGACATGTGGCTTAGAAGCCAGGGGGAAATGGTAGAACTTTTGTGATAAAAGTATTGGCAAAGTCTGATTATCTCGTTAGAAGTTCTTATATGTCAGAATAGTCCGTGATCCCGGGCTTTTCCGGCATTTCAGATATGGGGAGAAGTTCTTATGTTTATCATAAACCTTTTCAGGTTTTCATTTTCAAAGGTAGTAAAAAAGTAGTAATGGACCTATTTCACTTGAGCAAATGATAGCGATAACATCGTTACTGTTTAAGCAGGATGGAACGAAAATGCTATTAATTGTCGGGACTCAAATTCTGATTTTATCGAATTGCTGGAATTCTGTAAAGGCGCAAGCAATTGCCTTGGCAGAATTCGGCAATTCGAGCTGTGGCAGCAAATAGTCACTGAGAATGTTCAGACAATTTATGGGCGCAGATTATTTGACAAAGCCGAATGAAAGTTCTGCAGTGTTATCTTCTTATGAAGATATTACCTACAAATGCCAGCGGATGATCTTTTATTTCTTTATAGAGGTTCTTCGTCCTCGAAATATTCAATGATTTCCCAGTATAGATTTTTTGTTTTTTTCTATTGCCAGCGTATAATCTGCATGTGTCTGTTTTATCTTCGCCGCTATCCTTGTCTGCGTTCCCATGGCGTCAGCCTTTATAACGAAGCCTATTACTTGTATGGCATCCAACAGTTGCAAAATGGGAAAGAAATAGATTGTAAAAAAATGAATATAGAAATATAATGATTTGGTAATATTTTCCAAAAATTTAAAGTTATAGTTGGAAAAATTATGAAATATGCATAAGGAATTGGAGGATGATGTAATGTCAGGAATCAGAAAACGTATCTTATCGATGCTGCTGGCCATAGTGGTATCTGCAGCAGCCCTCCCCGCAGGAAACGCAGCGGCGTCTGTTCCGGCAAATGATGAGCAGCAGGGGAAAGCATGGCGGGAAGAACGCCTGTGGGACAAAGATATTGTGACAGAGGAGGAAGGACTGCCTGCTTTTGGCACAGAAAAAGGAACTGTGGGAACAGAACCCGTATGGTATGGCAAATTTGCGTATTGGGTGTTGGAAGACGGAACCGTGGAGATTGTGCGGCATGCGTATTTCGAAGAGGACATTGAAAAGGATGTGATTGTGCCGTCTGAGATTGACGGCAAAAAGGTCACCAGCATTGCCAGGAGTTGTTTTCGTCAGGAGGGCATAGAAACCGTAACCATTCCTGAGGGGGTGACCACAATCGGCGAGCAAGCGTTTTACGATTGCAAAAGCCTGAAAACAGTAAAGCTTCCAGAAAGCTTAAAAGCGATAGAAGATTGGGCGTTTTATGGCAGCGGCTTAGAAAGCATCGTCCTTCCGAAAAACCTGCAAGAGTTGGATAAGAGTTTTGAAAACTGCATCAGACTCAAAAACGTCACATGTTCCGAGGGATTGTCTTCCATAGGAAATAGCGCTTTTAAAAACTGTGTCAGCCTTGCAGCCATAGAGCTTCCAGAATCAGTGGAGCGTATTGGCTCTTCCGCTTTTTCTGGCTGTATCAGCCTTGCAGCCATAAGGATTCCCCAAAATGTGACAAGCATTAGCGGAAGCAACGTGTTTTTTGGCTGCAGCAATCTCAAAGAAATTCAGGTGGACAGCAAAAATGCGGCGTTCGTTTCCCAGGATGGAATGCTGTTTGATAAAGAGAAAAAGCGACTGATTTGTTGTCCGGGCGGAAAAACTGGAATTGTGAATGTCCCAGGCAGCGTCACGGAAGAAGTATATTTCCAGAGCGCCTTTTCGGGCTGTGGCAAGGTAACCGAGATTACGGTAGACAGCAGCAACGAGGTCTATACGTCCAGGGATGGGATTGTGTATAAAAAGGATATGAAACGTTTGGTTTGCTGTCCCGCTGGAAAGACTGGGAATGTCTCCGTTCCCGAAAATGTTACGTATATAGGGTCCGGAGCCTTTTACAATTGTGAACAAGTGGCTGGCGTGACACTTCCCGACAGCGTGGTTGATATTGGGTCAAGCGCCTTTTATGGCTGCAGCAAGCTTACGTATATGACTCTTCCGCAAGGTGTACGGGGAATTGGCATGAGTGCGTTTCAAAACTGCACTAGTCTAAAAGAAGTAAATATTCCAGAAAGCGTACGCGTAATCAATATGGAGGCTTTTCGGAACTGCAGCAGCCTTGAAAGCATTCAAATATCTAAAAATGTGGAGTGGATCGAAGAATTTGCTTTTTATCTCTGTGATCAATTGTCCAGCATAGACGTGGACGACGCCAATGAACATTTTACTTCCGTGGACGGGGTGCTCTATAACAAAGAAAAGACAAAGCTGCTTCGCTGTCCGGGAGGAAAGACAGGCGAAGTGACAGTTCCTGGAACAGCTTCTATGGATGAATCGGCATTCTATTATTGTAAAAAACTGAATGGAATTACGATAGACGGCGAACATGAAAAATATGTGTCTGTGGACGGCGTATTGTATGATAAGGAGATGAAAAGCGTGCGCGTCTGTCCGGGAGGAAAGACAGGAAGCGTAGTATTGCCTGAAAGCCTGACCTATATCGGATACGCTGCCTTTCGTTACTGTAACAGTTTGGAGAAATTGGTATTCCCGGTCAGCGGCTTTGTGATAGAGGACGGAGCATTTCAAGGGTGCGAGGGACGCATGGTCTGGGTTGGAGCCTACGACAGCGCTGCAAAATTCTATGCACAGAGACTGGGATTCACATACCAATATGCACCCTGTACGCCTGACACCCACGGATATGAATTCTCGTTTCAAAAGGCGACTGCTAAGAAGAATGGGGGCAGATTCAAAAAGTGCGCAGTGTGCGGAAAAGAAGAATGGATATCTGTTGTCTACGCAGCGAAAACGATAAGTCTTTCCAAGAATTCCTATACCTGCAACAACAAAGCGCAGACCCCGTCGGTGACGGTAAAGGACAGCAAAGGGACGGTATTAAAAGCAGGCAAGGATTACACAGTTTCTTATCCCGCAGGCAGGAAGAACGTCGGAAGCTATGCTGTCACGATTCGGTTCCAGGGCAATTACGCAGGGACGGCGACGAAAAGCTTCACGATCGTCCCCAAGGGAACCTCTGTGACTAAGGCGACGCCTGGAAAAAAGGGATTTTCCATAAGGTGGAAGAAGCAAACACAGCAGACGACGGGCTATGAGATCGCTTATTCCACGGACGGCAAGTTCGCCAAAAAGGCTACCAAGACGGTGCAGGTGGCGAAGAACAAGACCGTTTCCAAAAGCATCACCAAGCTGAAAGCGAAGAAGAAATATTATGTCAAGATCAGGACGTATCAGACGGTCAAGGTCAATGGAAAATCCAAAAAGCTTTATTCTGCCTGGTCGAAAGCAAAGACGGTGGTTACCAAGAAGTAACCTAGAAAAAGAGGAGGATTATTTATGAAATGTCAGAAATTATTGTGCCTGGGCATGGCGGCGTCATTGGCATGCGCCAGCCTGCCACAGGCGACGGCCTATGCAGGGAAACAAGCAGTAGAGACGTTGACGCAGGCAGTCTCGCCGGAAATTGGCAGAATCGGACAGAGGTCTGTCACCGAGAACGGCATTGGCTATAGTCAATTGGAGGACGGCACCCTGGAAATTACCAGTTATACGGGCGCAAGCGCCGAGCTTATGATTCCGGCAGAGATAGACGGAGCTAAAGTGACGGCGATCGGGGAATATGCCTTTGAACTCTGCGAAGAGCTTAAGAAAGTAGAACTGCCAGAAGGGATCACGGAAATTGGGCGACGCGCCTTTAGCGACTGCTGCAGGCTGGAAACCATCAACCTGCCCAAGAGTCTGAAGAGCATAGGAAGACTGGCATTTTCCGGCTGTACCAGCCTTAATAACCTGGAGGTTCCAGAAAGCGTTGTCAATACGGCAAATCAGACTTTTCAAGGGTGCCTGGGACTTACTTCTGTCAAATTGCTGGGAAATCCAGAAGCCATTGGAGCAGGCATGTTCCAAAATTGCACCAGCCTGACAGAAATAGAGATTCCCAAAAGCGTAAAAACGCTGGAAAACAGCGTATTTTCCGGGTGCAGCAATCTGAGAGAGCTGAGCTTGCCAGACAATTTGGAAACGATTGGCAACGATGTGTTTTCTGAATGCCGCAATTTAAGCGCAATAAAACTTCCAGGGAGCGTGCAAGTTATCGGAGAGCGGGCGTTTAAAGACTGTGAAACACTGGACGCCATTGATATTCCCGCAGGAGTAAGCAACATTGGCTATGGCATGTTTTCCGGCTGCAGCAAACTAAAAAGCGCAACGCTTCCACAAGCTATTACAAGCATCGGGCATGATGCGTTTTACAGGTGCGCCAGCCTGGAAGAGATCGTTATTCCATCAAAAGTAGAAATAATCGATATTAATGCATTTTACGGGTGCGCCAGCCTGGGAAGGGTAACGATTCCAGAAACGTTAACAGATATCGGAAGCTGCGCTTTTGCCAATTGTAGCAAGCTGACGGATATCACGGTGGCAGAGAACAACCCTGTTTACCAGTCCGAGCAAGGGGCGCTTTACGATAAGGAGGCAAAGACGCTGCTTTGCTACCCAGGCGGAAAGACAGGAAATGTAACAATTCCCTTGGGAGTGGTAAAAGTGGAAGATTATGCTTTCTCTGGATGTGCCAGCATCAAGTCCGTGGAACTGCCAGAAAGCGTGACAGAGATAGGAAACAGTGTATTTTCAGGCTGCAGCGGCGTTACGTCTGTAACGCTTCCGAAAGGATTGACTCAGATGGGACAGCGCATGTTTGAAAGCTGCAAAAACTTAAAAACGATAAATCTTCCAGAAAGCATTGCCCATGTCAGCAGCGCTGTGTTTCAGGGGAGCGGTTTGCAAGAATTGACAGTGGCAGAAGCAAATCTTGACTATGCGGCACAGGATGGAATTTTGTATGATAAAAATGGATCAACGCTGGTCTGCTGTCCTGATGGAAAGGCAGGAATGATAACCATTCCAAGCAATGTCTCCAAAATCGGAGAAGAAGCGTTTTTTGGCTGCGCCAATATAACGAGCGTCGTATTCCCTGAGAACCTGGAAGAAATCTCTTATCAGGCATTTTCTGGATGTGCTGGACTGCAAGAGGCAAATCTTCCAGCCAATGTCGTCAGTATAGACAGAGGTGCGTTTGCAGCATGTGAAAGCCTTACGGAGATATCTGTAAATGAGAACAATAATGCTTATGCGTCCAAAGATGGAATCTTATACAATAAAGATATCACTGCGCTGATCTGCTGTCCGGCAGGAATCGCCGCAACCGTTCAATTGCCAGACAGCGTGAGAAGCATCGGGGATTTTGCATTTCAGGGATGTAGTCAACTAAAGAAAGTTGCGATACCAAAGGGCGTATCTGATATTTCTTTTTATGCCTTTGAAGACTGCGGCAGCTTGATGATGATCGTAGAAAGAAACAGTGTGGCGGAAGACTATGCAAAGCAGAAAGAATATAAGTACAGTTATGCCGGAGAGTGTTCCCATGATAACTATGTAAGCGAGGTCACGAGGGCTCCTTCCTGCACGGTATATGGCGTAAAGACTTTTACTTGTGCAGAGTGCCAGAACAGCTATACGGAAGAGATTGCGGCACCTGGTCATGCAATCGTCCTAGAGGCGGAGGTTCCAGCCGCTTGTACCCAGGAGGGAAAACGGGAAGGAATCCATTGCTCTGGATGTCGCTTGATCATCAGTGGATTTGAACCGATTGCGGCTGTCGGTCACAATTATCAGAAGAAAGTCGTCCAGGCTGACGCTAAGAAGAATGGAAGCGTGTCAGAACAATGCACCCGATGCAAAGATCAGAGAAAGAAAACCGTGATCTATGCGGCAAAGACGATAAAGCTTTCCCAGAATTCTCTTACTTATAATAAGAAAGTGCAGAAACCATCGGTCACGGTAAAGGACAGCAAGGGCAAGGCACTGAAAGCCCAATCGGATTATACGGTTTCCTATCCAAAGGGGATGAAGAATGTCGGAAGCTACGAAGTGGTTGTCAAATTCAAAGGCAATTATAAAGGAAAGGTTATAAAGAGCTTTACCATAGCGCCTAAAACCACGTCTATCGTCAAACTGACGCCTAAGAACAAAGGATTTACAGTGAAATGGAACAAGCAGCCAGACCAGGTTACGGGCTATGAGATTGCTTATTCCACGGAGGGCAAATTCAGTAAGAAACAAACAAAAATTGTTTCCGTCGCAAAGAATCAGACGGTTTCCAAATCCATTTCCAAGCTCAAAGCAAACAAGAAATATTATGTGCGTATGCGCACTTATCAGGCAGTCAAGCAAAAAGGATCATCCGCAAAGATCTATTCACAATGGTCAAAGGCGAAAAGCGTAACTACCAAGAAATAGCGATATCACAATGTGCAAAAAAACGCACGGAATGGAGGAAAGAGAGAAAAAAGCGTTCTCTAACTACCTTTATGTGCAAAAAAACGCACGGAATGGAGGAAAGATTGAAGAATTTAATGAGAAGCAGTAAAATAGGAAAAACAACGCTTTCAGTATTGTTAGCGGTGGTTTTAAGCATTTCTTTGTTTCCAGCAGAGAAAGCACAAGCCCAAGAGAATGTTTATTTTGATTGGCAGTGGGGATTTGCTAGCGATGAAAAGCCGATCCAAGTTGAAAAAGGGCAGAAGTTCAATATCGGTCATTATGCCCGTGTGACCATTTCAGATAAGACGATTTGGATCGGATATGTCTCGCAGAAAAAAGCAGCTTATGCATCCAGTAAGAAATCTGTTGCCACCGTAGATCAGAAAGGAGTTGTGACAGCAAAGCAGAAAGGAACCACTAAGATCACCATTAAGTTCAAGGGAAAAGAGCTGACGCAGAATATTCGGGTGGTTCCAAAGGGAGCCTTTGGCTCTGCTTCTAAAGTTACTAAATTGGCAAAACTGGCAAAAGAGATTGATAAAAAGCTGCCGGCGAAAATTACGGAAAGTAATGGATTTACTTTGAGCAATCTGGAATTTGATTTTAAAGAATGTGCGAAAGATGGAAGAACCGTGAACGACAAGGGATTTTTGACAAAGAAAGAATCCTATGGGTATCAAGCGACCAATAAGCTTGCCGTTCCCCAGGCAGGAAGTTATCAGGTACTATGCAATTTGTTTTGGCTATATGGAGAAAATCACTGCGTATCGCGCAGCTATCCCTATGAAAAGAATACGGACGTATTAAAAGTAAAATCTGTATCTGCCACGACAAGCGGACTGACAGTTACCTTGAAGAAGCAGGTTACCGCAACACAGCTATTGGCGGCGACATACGGATATGACCGATGGAACAAGGGCACTCGCATTGCCGGAAAGAAAAAAGCGTATACGGAGATATACATTGACGGCAGCTTGTTAAAAGGCAGGGCAGAATTGGTAAAAGGCAGCAATAAAGTAAAAATCACTCCATACAAATGGAATAAGAATTATACCAAATTAGTAAAGACAAACTTAGTAAAGGGCAAGACTTATACGTTGCTGGGATGCGACGGAGAAGGAGAGTTCTGGCTCAATGGAAAAAAAGTCACCGTAAAATAGGCGTTGCTGCGACAGAATTTCCAGCCAAGTTAGCAAAGTTTTTATGATTACCATCAATATTTTGCATATCTGGAACAATTGATGGTGTCGCACTAAGATATTTACTTGTTCAAAAGGTCTTGCCGCTGATGCGGCAAAGACAGAATGCACAAAAATCACTCTGGAAAGCTAGCTTTCCAAGATGAATTTTGTGCATTTTGTTTGCATTGCTTTGCAATCAAAACCTTTTGACCAAGTAAATATCTTAGTGCGACACCATCGATTTTTCTTGTCGTATGATGTAGACAAATCTTTGTAAAACCGGACAACAATTTGACAAAATAATCTGTCCCTTTCCGATATACTATGTTTCATGGCGGGTTAAAGTAAGATAGAAAGGGGAAGGAGGGCGGTGTGGAATATGAACTTTACGCAGACGTCTGGTTTCTGACGAATTTTGTTATGGACTGCATTGCGCTTGAGATTGCAGGGCGCTTGATGAAGCAGCGGATCCGTTTTCGAAGTCTGGTGTTGGCAGGCATAGCGGGATCGGCAGGCTCTTTAATCCTTTTTTTGCTGATGCGGCGTTATCTGTGGTATCAGCTTTTGGTGCATCTAATCATAAATCCGCTAATGATCTGGATCTGTTTTCGGTGCAAAAGGGTCAGGGAATTTTTGGCAGAGTGGGTGATGACTTATCTGTCCATGATTCTGTTGGGAGGAGCCATGGAGTGGAGCGCGGCAAATGTTGGCGTCCGTTATTTTTGGATTTGCCTGTTTGCGGCTTCGGTGTTTTTATGGTCTGCAGAGAAAATACTGGCTTATTTTAGGCGGCAGAAAGATATCACCTATGATTTGCTTTTGATTACCAGGCAGGGCAAGATTCCGGCAAAAGGCTTTTTCGATACGGGAAATCTTTTGGTGGATCCGATAGTGGGAAAGCCAGTACATATTATAAAAAAGGAGATGTTGCAAGGGCAGGTGGAACAGGGGCAGCTTTTGGTGCGGATGATACCCTTTCACTCCCTGGGCAGGGATCATGGGCTTTTGGAAGCTGTAACCATTGAGGGCATGTATATTTTCAGGGAGGATCAGCCGTTGTATCTGGAAAAGCCGATACTTGGGCTTGCAGAGGAAAACCTGTTTCAGGATGACAGATGTCAGGTGATCCTGAATGGAAAGAGTATGGAATATTAATCAGGGGGGTAACAGGAAAGGAGAACAGACATGTATATTAAAATAACAATACCGCAGCATTTTCAATTAAAGCTTATTCCCAAGCTGCACAACCTGTTGTTGCTGCGCAAGGGGGATATCCACTATATCGGAGGAGCAGAGATCTTGCCCCCGCCCTTAGAGGCAAGAGAAGAGAACCGATATATCCAGATGCTGGATGGAGAGGAATCTGAAAAGGCGAGAAGCGTATTGATTGAACATAACTTGCGCCTGGTGGTATACATAGCAAAGAAATTTGATAATACGGGGATTGGCGTCGAAGACTTGATTTCCATTGGCACGATCGGCCTGATCAAAGCCATCAACACGTTTAACCCTACAAAAAACATCAAGCTTGCCACTTACGCTTCCAGGTGTATTGAAAATGAGATTTTAATGTACTTGCGCAGAAATAATAAGACACGAATGGAAGTATCCATTGACGAGCCTCTTAACGTGGATTGGGACGGCAACGAACTGCTTTTGTCCGATATCCTGGGGACGGACGAGGATATTATTTACAGGGATATTGAGACGGAGGTAGAGAAGAACTTGCTCAAACATGCAGTCGATAAACTATCTGAACGGGAGAAAACCATTGTCGAGCTTCGCTTTGGGCTCAAAGATCCCAAAGGGGAGGAGATGACCCAGAAAGAGGTTGCAGATTTATTAGGGATTTCCCAGTCTTATATTTCACGTCTTGAGAAAAAAATCATGAAACGTCTGAAAAAAGAGATTGTAAGGTTTGAATAAAAAGATAATTTGTGCTATGATGTCTTTATACAAATAGTATAAAGGAGATGGTGCGATGAGACTAGAATTTTTGGGAGCGGCCCATGAAGTTACTGGAAGCTGCCATTACCTGAGAATGGGGGAGATAAATCTTCTGGTGGACTGCGGGATGGAGCAGGGAGCGGATCTGTATGTAAATCAGGAGATACCAGTTAACGCAGCCGAAATTGATTATGTGCTGATCACGCATGCGCACATTGATCATTCCGGCTTGCTGCCGCTGCTTTACAGCCATGGATTCCGTGGCAAAGTATATGCGACGCAGGCGACGTCAGAACTTTGCGGCATTATGTTGAAAGATTCGGCGCATATCCAGATGTTTGAGGCGGAGTGGAAGAACCGCAAGGCACGCCGTGCGGGAAAGCCTCTGGTGGAGCCAATGTATGACATGGAGGATGCGCTTGGTGCGTTGGAGCATTTCGTTCCATGTGAATATGGGGAAAAAATCACGCTTTGTCCGGAAATCACCATCCGCTTTATTGACGCCGGACATTTGCTCGGTTCTTCTAGCATCGAGGTGTGGGGGACTGAGGGGGAAGAGACCGTGAAACTGGTATTTTCTGGCGACATCGGTCCAGGCGACCGTCCTCTGATCCGTGATCCCCAGTATATCAAAGAGGCGGATTACGTCATTATGGAGTCTACTTACGGCGACCGGATGCGGCAGCATCCGCCAGATTATGCCGCAGAGCTTGCCAAAGTGTGCAGAGACACTTTTACGAGGGGAGGGAATTTGGTAATCCCAGCGTTTTCTGTGGGCAGAACCCAGGAAATGCTGTTTTTCATGCGCAAAATTAAAACAGAAAATCTTTTGCCAGAATTCCCAGACTTTGAGGTGTATATTGACAGCCCTCTGGCGGTGGAAGCTACCAACATTTTCCACAAGAATGTAAAAGAGTGTTTTCGGGACAGGGCGTTGGAACTGATCAAAAAGGGCGTCAATCCCATTGGATTTCCAGGCCTTAAAGTGGCGGTTTCCAGTGATGAGTCAAAGATGATTAATTTCATAAATAAGCCGATTGTAATTATCTCTGCTTCCGGCATGTGCGAGGCTGGAAGGATTCGTCATCATCTGAAGCATAATTTGTGGCGTTCAGATTCTACGGTTCTCTTTGTGGGATATCAGGTTCCGGGCACATTGGGCAACCATCTTCTGGGAGGCGCCAAAGAAGTAAAGCTGTTTGGCGAGACGATAGAGGTCAAGGCGAAAATAGAAAACCTGGCCGGGATCAGCGGCCATGCAGACCAGGAACATCTGCTGCAGTGGGTTAAGGCGTTTGGGAATACGCCCAAACGGGTCTTTGTAGTACACGGGCAGGACGCCGTCTGCGATACTTTCGCAGAACTGGTAACGAAGGAGACGGGCGTCATCGCCACTGCGCCTTATAGCGGAGATATTTATGATTTGCAGGCAAATATCTGCATTGCAAAGGGCAGCAGGGAGCGGGCAGTGAAGAAAGTGAAAGACGCCCGCGTGGTATCCAATGTATTTGCAAGGCTTGTGGCGGCAGGGGAGCGCTTGCTTGCCGTGATTCGCAAATTAGAAGGACATCCCAACAAAGAGCTTGGAAAATTCGCAGATCAAATTAATTCCCTCTGCGATAAGTGGGACCAATAGAAAGATAATTTTTCATATTTTTTAAGGCGGATTTTTCCAGTCTGCTGACCTGGGCCTGGGAGATGTGTATTTCTTCAGCGACCTCCATCTGAGTTTTTCCTTCAAAGAAACGGAGCTTGATGATATAGTTTTCCCGTTCATTTAACCGTTTCATGGCGTCGCTTAGAGAGAGTTCCTCTACCCAGGTCTCCTCTTTGCTTTTCTTATCGCTGATCTGGTCCATGACGTACAAGGTGTCTCCGCCGTCGGTATATACTGGGTCATATAAGCTTACGGGGCACTGTATGGCGTCTAGAGCGAAGACGATGTCCTCTTTGGGGAGGTCGATTTTTTCAGCGATATCTTCAATGGTGGGTTCCCGGGATAGCTCTTTGGAAAGGATTTCTCTGGCATGGATGGCTTTGTAAGCGGTGTCTCTCAAGGAACGGCTTACCCGTATGGAGTTGTTGTCTCTTAAGTAGCGGCGGATCTCCCCGATGATCATCGGGACTGCATAGGTGGAAAATTTGACGCCGATTTCCGGATTAAAGTTATCAATGGACTTGATGAGGCCGATGACCCCCACCTGGAAGAGGTCGTCCATATTCTCCCCCCGGCCTGTGAACCGCTGGATGACGCTGAGGACCAGGCGCAGATTTCCATTGATGAGCTTTTCCCGCGCGGCTTCGTCCCCGGCCTGGGCCTTGTAAATCAGCTCCATCTTTTCCTCTTCCCCCAGCACCGGCAGCTTTGCTGTATTGACGCCGCAGATTTCCACCCTGTTCTGATACACCGCCCATCATCCTCTCCTGTGGTTTTCCCAGAGAGTATAGACGGTTTCTTCCCCTTTTAAGCGGTCCGCCAGAAACTGGCAGAAACAAAGCACGCCGCCCGGCAGCCCTGTACAAGGGGCCCCGGACGGCGCAGCGTTTTGCTCCTTTTCACTTGGTGCTGCGGCGGATGAAATCTTCAAACAGCGGGCGAAATTCGGGGTGGCGCTCCTCCATGCACTCCGGGTGCCACTGGACCGCCAAAATGCTCCCGTCCTCGCTTTC
>OFFR01001046.1_pt1 | contig 13324 bp, 6 predicted proteins | sample 1521421 | NCBI WGS metagenome assembly OFFR01 (sample SAMEA3504087, study PRJEB24116) | mouse gut metagenome | biome: mouse gut; feature: mouse-associated habitat; material: faeces | place: Denmark | collected 2011 | reverse complement strand
AGAAAAATTCATCTACCCTAGCCACAACTTCTGAAAAAGCAACTAAAACTACGGCAAAAAAAGTAGATAATTCAACTGCAAAATCAGATGCAACTACTAAAAAGACTACTGCTACTAAGGCAACTAGTGAAAAAACAAGTACTGCTAAATCTAGTAGCGCAAAAACTGCTACACCTAAAGCAGAAGTTAAGCCTGAAACCAAAAAGGCTGCATCTGCAACAAAAAGTAGTTCCACAAAAACTTCTGCAGAAACAAAAAGCACTGCTGCAAAAAGTGATGTAAAAAAAGAAACTACTAAAACTACTGCAAAGCCTGACACAAAGGCAAGTTCTACAAAAGTTAAAGAACCAAAAAATACAACTACTACAGCAACAAAAAAGAAAGTTGAAAATGTAGTTGAACCTAAAGCAACAGATAAAAAAGTACCTGCTAAAAAGTCAGCATCAAAAGAAGAACCTAAGGTAGAAACACCTGCAAAGACTTCTAGTCAAAGTGCTAAAAAAACACCTATACAAAATCAAAATAATGTAACTGCTTACACAAATTTTGATAATGAGCAAAAAAAGACAACAACTAAAAACAATAGCACTACTACTGCAAAGACTACAAATAAGAAAAATGAAACAGAGCCAATAAAAAAATCAGCAAGCAAAAATGCTAAGGCTGAAGTTTTGGCAACTGAAAAACCTGCTAATGAAAATAATGATGCTAATAGCAAAGCAAAAAGTAAATTAAATAAGGACAATAGCAAAAAAGAAAACAAGTCTAATGCAGATAGCAAAATGTCGTTTAAAGATAAAATGGTTGCTTTTATTAATGGAAGCGACAATAATGACAATAACAAATCAAAAATCAGTACTAAATCTGATAATAAAAAGACTCCTCTTTCTGTTAAGGCTATCTTTACAGATAAAAAACTTAGAATTTATGCTATTGCTGCAATTGCACTATTGTTAATTTTTATATTAATTTTAACAATTTCTGTAAGTGCTGTTGCTGCAAATAAAGATAAACTACCAGGTGGTATTGCCTACAATGTTAAAGATACTAGTTTGGCAAAAGGTTCAACTTATGACTATGAGTATAGGACTACTGCAGTTGCAGGCTACAATGCTACAATACTTGGTAATGTTAAAAGAAATATTCCTACCGAAACAGATACATTACTTGGCAAAGAATCAGAGTTTGATAATTCTGACCCTAAAGCACCTAATGATTTTGTTAAAGACGCAAAATATTACCCTAAATATGGTTATACTCCACAAGGAATGGGGGATAGCACAATTAGAAAACAACTAATTAATGAAGCATGGAAATTATGTTCAATTAATACAAGAATTGGTAGTGATGGTTATCCACGCAATACATATAATAAAATGAAAAAAGACGGCACTTTATGGATGGTTGATTCTGCTGGTAATGAAACACCAGGTAAACCAAGTAAACTATTCAAACACGTTAGTGCTGAAGGCATGTATTTTGGAGATGTATCCCCAGATGAAAAAGCAGTAATAAAAGAAATGACTTTTAATCCACGTTCATTCCATTCTCATGGTATGTATAGTGTAACAGGATTATATGCTCCTGCGGGCGAAGTTTTAAAAGTGCAATTGAGTGAAAAGGATATGGATGCGACTGGTGGTATTACAATTCATATTGGTCAAGCACTTTATAATAGCAAAGCAAATAATATTTGGGTTGCAAAAGGTCAAATGCAACGTTTCCCAGTTATTCTTAATACAATGGTTGTAAATAAGAATACTGCTACATTAGAAAATGGTGTATGGACTGCTTATGTAGGTTCTTTCCTAGGTGGTCCGGTTTATGTACGTAATGCAGGCGCTACATTTACAACTACAATAAGTGGTGGTGTAACATATTCTCACTTTATTTTAGGTCACACTACTCCAGAAGAGTTTGAGGCTAATAAAGATTCTTCTGCGCCTTATTTTGATTTAGAAGTATGGGATAATGGTGTATTACATTCTGGTCCAAAGATTTATGCACAAAACTTTTCTTATGATGATTTATTTAAAGTAGCAGTTCTTTGGGACCAAATAACTTCAGTAACAACTACTGGTAACAATCAAAATATAGTATTTATATATGACCCATTTGTAGCCGCGGGTGCAGCAGTTGCCTTTCCTAGTCAACAAGCGGTCAACTGCCCTGCAAGTTGGATGGCGAACTCACTAAATTATGAAACACTGATAAAAAGTGGTGGCTGGGGCAACTTGCATGAATACCATCACAATTTCCAAGGATACGGAGTTGGTAATGGTGGTGAAGTTACCAATAATGCCTTAACCCTTGTATCGTATGCACTATTTACTAAAATCTCCGCTTCAAGACAAATAGGTAACTATGGCGCAGCAGGTTTAGGCGGTTGGAATAATTACACTTCAGCAACATGGGCATTAAATGATATTCTAAAGTTAACTAAAGGACAAAACCCTTCTAATGGCGCGCAAGGTTTAGCATTATATGCAACTTTGTTGCATAACTTTGGTGCAGATGCGTTTATTCAAGTACGTAAATTAGGTGGCGGACAAAGTTATCAAAACTATTTCAAAAAGTGGGAACAAATAACCCATAATAATATGACTTATTATTTTACTGAGATTTTGAAAGCAAATAATTATAATGCTAACTTAACAGATGAATGGTTGAAAGCAAATTCTAATCCAGATTATCCAATGTTTGTACCCGTAGCAAGTGTATATCAAACAGGTAGAAGTTATAGTTATGATGAACAAAATCAATATATCAATACAATGCAACCTTATGTAATACCTTATGGACAAAAATTTACAATTGATTTAAGCAAATACACATTAAATGAAGATGGTGCATATAAATCTGGAAGTATAGTTTTACCTGATGAATTTTCTTACAAAATTAAAAACGTAAGTCAACCTGAAAATGGTACTATTACAAAGCAAAGCGATTATATTTATACTCTAACACCAAATAATTATGCTGTAACAGGTCAAATATTGGTAACTATAGAATTAACAAAAAATGATAATGAATTTAAAGTACAAGATTTTGACTTAATACTAGAATTTGAACAGTCTCACGAACTTACAGGCAGAATGTTAGAGAGAACAACATACGAATTTGATAATAATCATGAATATAATGCAGTAAGTGCATTTGAAAATAATTATAAAGGTTACACAAATAAAATTGAAGGAGATAATAAAAATCCTACTCAAAACTCTAATACTGATATATGGCTTTCTACTGACGAATTAAACAATGCGTTAAAACATAATTCGATAATGGAAGTTAAAGGTAAATTTTATATAACGGAAACAGCAAAATACAGATTTGCTATAAGAGGTCGACATGATGTAGCACTCTTCTTATCTTTTGACGAAGGCTTAACTTATAAATTAGGCGAAAAAGAATATGCTCACTACGTTACAAAAGGTAATGGTACTGCTTTCCCACTTGTAGAAGGCACTTATGTTGATACGACAGAAAAACTACTAGCAAATACTTGGGTTTATTTTAAAGCGGTAATGATTGTTGACAATTCAAATAGAGCAAGTTTTATTGGTGTTGGCACTGGAAAAATACCAGACCCACTACCACAAACAGATAGCGAAGGTAATCCGATTTTAGGTAATGATGGTAACCCATTGCCTGACATACCTGCTGGTGATAGTAGAAACCCTATAACAGTAAGTTACGCAAGTGCTTATAGACTAAGTTATCAATTTGCAGAAAATAGATTTAAACCTGATTATTTTTATAAAAAACAAAATAGTTGGTCTTATAAGAGTGATGAAAAGTTTTCTGATGCAAAACAAACAGTAGTAAGTTCAAAATATTCTCCTTGGGATGAATCGGCTACTTACAATATAAACAATTTATTTGATGGTGATGAAAGCACATACATTCATACAAACAGAAATAGTATAACTGAAGCAAATCCTTTTGAAGTTGTTGTAAAACTAGATAAAGAAGTTACTGCAAATAGATTAACTTTCTTTGGTTCAGCAGCAAGCGGTCAATATAGAACTTACCTACCTCGTAACTTTAAAGTTTGGATAAGTTCAGATGGCAATGCTTGGAAGGAAGTTGCAAATGTTGTCAATGCACGAACAAGTGGTTTAACAGTACCAGTACAATTTAGCGATACTTATACTTTTAGTTATTACAAAACAGAAATTACTGATACTCATGCATCTCCTACTAAATATCTTGCTCTAAGCAAAATAGCATTATCTTATGTTTTAGAATTATCTAATGGTATTTTAACTCCAATAGGAGATAAGAGTGTTAAATTATATGGCACTTGGAATATTGCTAAAACAATATCAACTATGGGTCGTGTTTATGTAGGAAAAGAAAATTCTTCAATAGAACTTACATTTACTGGAACAAGATTAATACTATTCTCTGCTGCCGCTTTTGATACAAAATACGAAGTTTATATTGATGGTAAAAAAGCAAATTCAATTGAATTAAAAGAAAATAATAATCCAAGTAGAGAAAGTTTTATTTCCGAAGAGTATACTAATAAACAACATAAAGTAGTTATTAAATGCTTAGGAGAGGCTAACTTAGAATCATTTGTAATATTAAAATAACCTATAAAAAAAATAAAAATTGCTCTTATATACAAGAGCAATTTTTTATTATAAGATTTTAAAACAGATTAATAGATATGAATTAATCAAAGTACCAACATAAATCACCTTTTGTTTTGCAGTCATTAAATATTATTTATATAAAGCATATTCAACTATATCTTAGTATTTCAATATAAACATAAAATAAATAGCGGGAAAAATATTTCTTCCCGCTATTTAATATTTTAATTATTTATTACTCAGTTTTCTCTGCACTATCTTCTTCAATAGTTACATTTTCAACTTTAGCATCAACGGCATCAGTTATTTTAGCAATTTCTGCGGTGTTTTCTTCTACATTTTCAGTAGTTTCAACTTCTGCATCAATTATGATTTCTTCCTCGTCTGTCTCGCCAGAAAGTGCTTTAATTTTGCTAGTTAATTCTTTATTTTGCTTTTTAATTTTAAACAAAGCAAGCAATGCAACTAACAAAGCAATTAATGCTACTATTGCGGCTGCCATAGGAATCATACTTGACATATCTTTCTTAGTTTTCAAAATATTCTTAGTTTGTACAAAATAATGTCCTACATAACCATTAGGGTCTTCGCCACTATAAATTACTTCGTTACCATCTTTATCTATACCTACTATTCTAATGTTAATCTCAGTATATTCATAATTCCAGTTTACTGCAGATTCAACAGTTGTAATCTTGTAAGTATATGTAATACCATCTTCCTCAACTTTAAAGTCAGCAACTGCTAGAGGGTTAATAGTTTTTGCATAAACAATTTCTGTCTCATCAACTGGTTGATTTTCATCTATAGTTTTATTATATTGATATAATGCAACCAAACCATCACTTCTATCACTATTTAAAGTAATTTGGTTATCACTCTCACTAAAGTTATCATAGTTAGGAATATCAATCTTTGGACCTTGATACATTACATCTAAAGTATATGTTCCTGCTGTTGAAGAAACTGACATTACTCTTGTTTCTTTTTTATCAGTATAAAGCATAACTTTAAGTTCGCCCCATTTACTATACTCGTGGTCTTTATTAGTAACTTCCAATACATAAGTAGAAACTTTACCTTGTTTTTTACTACCTTTTTCAGAAATCTTAATATCATCTGCTGTAAGTGACTTTAATGGTGCTAATGCACTAGCCATTGTAAAATCATTAATACTTACATTTGTTTTTCCACCATTTTCAGTATATTTTGTTTCGTAATTAAAAGTTTCATCAAAATCAAGTTTTGTACAATTTTTTGTAAATACTGGTGCATTTTTTGATACTTTATAATTTTCAAATACATACCATTTATAATCGCTTGCTTTTGCTGATTTTGCTTTTACATTTTTTGATAATGAATTACCAAAAATAAATGTATCTGTAGATTCTGTTATCCCTTTTGTATATTTAATACTAAAATTAACTTTAGTATTATTTACACCTTCAATGCTCTTATCATCTGCTTGAACATTAAGCATATATTCTATCATTTCATTTTTTGTTATGTTTTTAGGGTCACTATTTGTTTTTTCCCTAATATAATATGTTGAATAATTTGTTTCAGAATTTTTAATTGCATCTTGCAAAACTTTAATAACATCATTATCAACATTTTCTATCTTAATATTTGAACATCCTGCCAAAACCATAGATAACAAACAAATCAAGGCTACTACGGCTATTAAAACTTTCTTTTTCATTGTTTGCCTCCTTCGTTATCGCTATCATTTTCATCTTCTTTATTTTCAGTAACAGTTACATCTTCTGTTTCCTCAGCAGCATTTATTTCACCAACTGACATTGCAGTTTGATTAATAACATCTACTGTTGGAACACCACTAACTGAAGATTCAATTTCATTAGTAGGCAAAGCAATTTCTTCTGTTTGAGTATCCTTATTTTTGCCTTTTTTAGATTTCTTCTTAGCCTCTTTTGCTTTATCTTCTGCCTCTTGCTCTTCAAGTTCTTTTACTTTTTCATCATATTCTTCTTGAGTAATATCCCCTGCTTCTAAATCGGCATCTAATGTACGTTTTTTAAGTTCACGCATCATAACTCTCAATTTCTTTTCACTTAAATCATAAAAAATCATTGGAATACAACAAGCCAAACCACCTATCAAACTTATAACTGCCAATATTCTAATTAAGTTACCTCTAAATGCTGCTTCATACAAAACATCATAGTTAGTTAGCAAGCCATAAGATTCTGTTACTGCAGGAATTATGAAACCAGTAGCCATACCAACAACAGATGTTACAATACCAATGTTACAGAAGAAACCATCCATTCTCTTACCAGTTTTCCATTGGTGGAAATCAAGTATATCTGCATTGATAGCAGGACCTGTTATAATAGAAGTTGCATTTGAAGCATTCGCCAAATAAATTAACACAAATGTCACATAGAAATTACCTGCACTAAAGAATGTAAATCCATAAGCAATAGCAAGAATTATGTTAGCACCAATATTTAAGTTTCGTTTACCTATAAATTTAACTAAAATTGGAGCACTTACCATTCCTATTAGTGATGCTGTACCCATTAATGTAGTAAGTAATCCCATTATTACACCATTTTGTAACTGATAAATAAATACCCAGTTCAAAATTAATGATGACGCGTTTCTTGCAAATAATAACATCTGTTGGATATTATAAAGCCATAAATATTTATTACTGAAAGCAGACTTGATACCTTCCATAAATGGAATTTTTTCGGTATTAGTTTTCTTTTGAACCACTCTTTCTTTTGTACCAAAATAAGCAAAGAAAGTAAGTAACACACCAAGTATACCAAACACTGGGAATAATAAACGATAAATTTTAATATCTATCATTGTTCCACCAGCAAGTTCAGCAATTACTGGGAAGAATAGCCCTGTTAAAGTAGGAGCCATAGAGTAAATGATAGAACTAATAGAAACTATTGTTGTTCTTTCTTCACTATTTGGACTGATAACTTGAACTAAGTTCATATATGCAAGATACAATAATTGGTTATAGAAAATATTGATTAAAGTAAATCCAACCATAATCAATGCAAATTTAGTATTGTAATCTGCAGTTAATGGTATGTATGCCATAGCAATAGATATTACTGCTGCTGGTATAGAAGACCATAAAATAATTGGTCTATATTTACCTTTTTTACTCTTTGTATTGTCCATTAACATTCCTCTAAATGGTACAATTAACAAAGATATCAATACGCCAACAACCGCAATGATTTGCATGTGTGACGGAGTCAAACCATATACAGAGCCTATCAACAAACTTCCTGCTGACATTGCAATGTAGCCGACAACAGCCGCAATAAATTGGACACCAATACCGCCAATACTATATGCAGCCATTTCTTTGATGGTAACATAGTTGCCTTTAGCAGGCTTACTCCATTGCGAAGTAACCCACTTAATCTTTCCTTTCAAGTCAAGCTTCATAATTTCCTTCCTTTATTTTATTTAATTAAAATAATATTTTAACTATATGTACTATGATAACACAATACTTATATTCAAGTAAATAGAATTTACCAAAATTATACACAATATTATAAAAAATTAAGTAGCATAATACATAAAAGAAAAAAGTTGACTAATTAAAGCCAACTTTTTTATTAACATTCTTTTTATTTTAAATATAATTGTAAAAATATTTGTAATATTAACCCAATAATTCATTTTGGTACTATCTATTTTATTTGCAATATTTTTCAAACTCATGGTTTTGATTTTTTGACCAGTTTAGCCATGCTTTTGATGCTCTTCCCCAATTTTTAAAACCTCTTACCAAATATGCCTCTCTGTTTGCATATTTAATATTTAAACTATCCATAATCTTCATTTGTAGAGGAAGTCTTGTTTCAAAATCTGCAAAATTCTTATTTTCTTTTGATGTCCAGTTAATCTCACCTAGTGCTTGCATTCTTGGATAAATGTTAAACTGCAATTTTTCTTTGCATCTTACATATTCAGTCCAAAGCGGAGCCTCAATACCTAAAACTTGGCTCTCATAATCCATGCTTAATCCCATAGTATCCAAATCTACAGAATAGTACTTTTTCAAGTCTTTCATATCATAGCAATGGTCCATATACAAATATGGTTCTGGAGTTAAAATAACTTTATTACCTTTTGCTAGCCATTTATCAACTCCGCTTGCTTTTGCAGAATGTATCCACCATTGAATAATTGTTTCGTCTGATAGTTTTGTGGCTTTTAAAATTTCATTCCAGCCAATCATATTTTTATTTTTAGTCTTTAGATATTGCAATATTTCGTTATTAAACCAGCCTTGCAATTCTTCCTCGTCTTTTAACCCCAACTCTTTAATTTTTGCACCACATTTAGGGCATACTTTCCATTTTTTCTTAGGAACTTCATCACCACCAATATGGAAATATCCATAAGGGAACAACTCAACTATTTCGTCAATTATGTCTTTTACAAAAGGCATAAGTTTATCGCCACCAACACAGCCAATGTCATCCAATATCCCCCAATGAGTAGATACATCAATTTGATTGCCTTCGCAAGATAATTCTGGATAACAATTAATTGCAGCCACCAAATGTCCTGGCATATCTATTTCTGGCATAACTTCTATATGTAAATCTTTTGCATAACTTACAATTTCTTTTATGTCTTCTTGAGTATAATATAGCCCTTCACCATACATTTTGTCTTCCATTTTATTACCGGCAAGTTGAGTACCTTTTCGTACCGCTCCTTGCTTTGTTAGTAAAGGATATTTTTTAATCTCTATTCTCCAGCCTTGGTCATCAGTCAAATGCCAATGAAAAACATTAAGTTTGTTTAATGCCATCATATTTAAACATTCTTTAATAGTATCCATAGTAGAAAAATGTCTTGCAACATCAAGCATAAATGCTCTGCGTTTAAATCTTGGTTTATCATAAATAACACAACAAGGTATTTCTACCTCTTCAACATTAGTTAAAATGTCCACCTTGCAAAGTTGTCTTAATGTTTGCAAACTATAAAAAGCACCTGCCTCATCACTTGCTTTTATAGTAATAGAATTTTCTGCAACTTCTAAAAGATATCCTTCCTCTTCAATACTGCTATCTGTTACAAAATTAATATCCGCACTGCAAGATGTAATAGTTGCCTCAATACCACTTTTTGAAAAAATTGATACTAATTGTTTTTTAGTTTGAGGGAAGTCTCCGCCAACCTTTGTTGCAAATGTATACTTAAATACTCCTTTGCCCTCAGTAACCTTTAATGGTTTTGGAATAATTGAAATCATAATTTTCTCCTTTAAAATTGATTTTTATGTTATTTTTTAAAAAATAGTCCCGATTTTTGATAGTTTTTCATTATTTTTTTTATTAATTACTATATATCCATTATGTTAGATTTTATTTCTTCTTTAGTTGGTTTATTATCACCATGTTTTACAAACAACATTACAATAAAAGCAATTATTATGCTAACCGAAGCAAAAGCAAACATTATATTGTCACCTATTTTATCCATAAACAACCCTGCAAAAAATGGTGCAACTGCTTGAGCCGACATTGATGCAACATAATAATATCCAGTATATTTACCAACATTACTGCCCTTTGACATTTCGCACACCATAGGCAAAGTATTAACATTAACTATAATTAAGCCTATGCCTGCAAGCACAAAACATATACCAACTACATAACTAGTTTTTGCTGTTACAAAAAGACAAGGGAAAAATGCAATACTTGCAAGTGCAAAGCCTATTAAAGTAGATTTTTTTCTGCCTATTTTACCTGACATAAAGCCAACTGGTATAAGTGCTAACGCACCACCAAGACCATTTGCAAAGTTAATCAATCCAACACCAGAGGCAGCCATAAGCAATTTATCTGTAACATATACTGAAAGATGCGACCTTACAGCATTATACCCCATAAACCAAAAGAAAATTGCTGCAAGAATAAGTAACAAACTTATTAATTTTGGTTTAGATAACTTTTCTTCTCCACAAACTTCTTCCTCGTCAACTACATTCCATTTCTTTTCTTCTTGATATCTTAAACCAACAAACTTATTTTCATTTACAAGCAACATATACCCTGCAAGCAGCATATACATAAAGGTAACTAACAATAAAAATAACAATACAAAAGAACCATAATCAGGCGCAAATAAACTATAAAGTCCAATAGAAATAAAACCGCCTATACCACCCATAAAATTCATAATTGCATTTGCACCAGACCTTAATGGTTTTATTGTAACATCTGGCATTAGTGCTACAACGGGTGCTCTAAATGATGACATAGTTACAAGTAACACAAATAACACTATTATAAACAACACTATTGAAGTTGGATTACTTACTGTATTTGCAAGTGCCATTTTTACTTGAGCCGCATGAAAATCGATACTAAATTGCTCAAATAGTGCATTATCCTCAGTTATAGTTTTATAAATAGGGTCAAGATATTTACTATCAAGATATCCTTTGGAAACAAGTGTATCTATACTTTTTACACCCTCGTCAACAAGTTTATTAAACTCTGTATTTTCAATTGCAATAAGTAGCATTACTAAAATACCTGCAAGCAAAGTACCTATTACAATAAAAGGTGTTCTTCTGCCAAAAATTTTGCCTTTATACTTATCCGAAAAACTACCAAACAATGGTAAAAAAACAATTGCAAGGATATTATCTAGTCCCATTATAAAACCGCGCCAAGTAGCAGATAAGCCATAAGTTCTATCCAATAAAATAGGTACAGCAAAATCATATACTTCCCAAAAAAGCATAACAATTACAAATGCTATTCCTACTTTAAAAATTCTTGCTTTATCAAGTTTCATTTATTATCAAACACCTAATTTTACTAAAATTATTATTATAATTATACATTAAAAATACCACAAAGTCAATATCTTAAAATTATAACAAAATTGATTTTGCATATAAAAAATTGCTTTCAAAAAGAAAGCAACTATTTTTTAAATTATATCTTCAATTTCGGCCTCGCTATGAACACCATCCAAAGCGATTTTACTTACTGATACTTCATAAGCAGTTCTGTCTTCCACTATTCCATCTCCGTCAACTTTTTGATATACTCTGCTTTGTATTCTGCCAGATAAACTTATTTTAGTGCCAACTGGCAGATTTTTAATAAATCTTGCATTGCGTCCCCAAGTTATACATGGTATGTAGTCACTTTTGTTATATGCTCTATTAACTGCAAGTAGTACATCACAAATCTCTCTTTTAAAAGGCGTTGTTCTGTAAACAGGCGGTTTGCAAATATACCCAGTAATGTCAATATTATTTCCATTAATCATAGTTTCTTCATCAAGTATTTCTCTTACAAATACAGTCAACATTAATCTGCTTTTCTCGTCAACCATTTTGTTATAAGACCTAAATTGACCGCTTACAGAAATCACATCCCCTACTTTTATATCATGCTCGATAATTAATCTTTCAGAAATAGTGATAGGTAAAATATCAACTTGTTCACTTAATCTTTTTACTTCAATTTTAGTCTCATAAAATCCCTCTCCAAACACCTCGTGTGAAAAAACCGGAACTTCTAATATTTTGCCCGTAATTGCCAATTTGTTGTTGCTCATCTGTTCGTAATTCATTATACATTAACTCCCTTAATTATTTTTGTTTATGCTGAACACCGTTTACATCGATGGTAAAGCCATTTTTATACACTAATTCACTTACTGTTTGAAAAGTATATCCTTGTTCTATAAGATACTCAATAACTTTTGGCAAAGCATCAAGCACATGGTCAGAATTATTATGGAATAAAATTATATCTCCATAAGAAGCCTTACTTTTCACTCTTTTTAAAATTTCATCTCCTTTTAAACCTTTCCAGTCTAAAGTATCTATACTCCATTGCACTGCCTGCATATTTAGTTTGCTTACATTTTCTATTAATCTATTGTTATAATCACCAAAAGGTGCTCTAAATACATACGGCTTTTTACCTGTTAACGTTTCCACTTTTTTATTAACATACTCAATTTCTTCCACTATTGCATCTGCTTGCAAAGTTGACATTTTTAAATGATTATGGCTATGGTTTCCTATATCAAATCCGTTTTCTGCAAGTTTTTTTACTTCATCTTCATATTTATCAACCCAAAAGCCAACTAAAAAAAACGTAGCCTTTATATTATATTTATTTAATATGTCAATTATTCCTTGAGTTTTATCTGCACCCCATGCAGCATCAAAAGAAAGTGCAACCACCTTTTGCTCGCCAGTGTCAACACGATAAACTGGAAGTTTTCTTCCCTCACCACTTGCACTAATTGTACTGTTAGTTATCATAAACAAACAAGCAGTCAAAGCAACTACTAACACAAAGGAAACTAAAATTTTGTAAACAGACTTAATTTTAAAAGTATAAAACACATGCCACCTATAATATTAATTTTTTAATTATTATATTAAAGTATGGCTTTATATAAATTTTATTTTTTTGCCTACCTTAACATTATACAAAAATATGATAACTAAAAATTGGAGTTTTTGTCGAATTTTGTAGAAACTTATATTTTGTTTCAAAAAATCTATTTTGTATTACAATTTATTGCAAAAAAACACAAAATATAACCACTTTTTTGTATTTTGTTAAATTTATTTTTAACAAAAAAAATAATCTCTTAATTTTAACTGTTTAAAATAGAGATATTATGGCTTATTATATGATAATAATTATAAATAT
>OFFR01001043.1_pt1 | contig 13379 bp, 14 predicted proteins | sample 1521421 | NCBI WGS metagenome assembly OFFR01 (sample SAMEA3504087, study PRJEB24116) | mouse gut metagenome | biome: mouse gut; feature: mouse-associated habitat; material: faeces | place: Denmark | collected 2011 | reverse complement strand
GGTGTCCATAGGCGCGATGCGGTCAATGGGTGTCAGTGGTTCGTCCACCGTCACCTTATGACGGCATCACGCCACCAACTCTGGAGACCGCTCCCTCTCTTGCCGCGCACACCAGTGTCAAAAACTTCATATAAAGCCATTATAAAAAACAATAGTTGAATATATTTGCCAGTAATACACTATAAGTGTATCAATTTTGAAGATATTCAACTATTCGTTTTGTTTAATCAAATTTTTTGATTAACTTTGTGGTTGATATTTTACAAAAGCAATCAACCATGAGTATATCAACTACCTCAAAACTCAACCGTCTGCTTTCCGAGAGTCTTCCGGGAGGGCTTTTGTTTGCGGGATGGCTGAAAAAGGAAGGATATTCTTCTCAACTATTGAAGAAGTACCGGGATTCCGGTTGGCTTGAAGCACTCGGGCGAGGTGTGATGTATAGACGCAACGATAGTCTTTCTGCACTGACAGCAGTTCACTGTTATAACTATCAGACCGACAACAATGCGCGTGTTGCAGCCCATTCAGCTATTGAACTACTGGGATTCAGCCATTATATTCCTATGGGAAAACCTCGGCTGATGGTCGCATTTGAATCAGGAAACGTGGAAGATTGGGTAAGAAGCGACAAGTATGATATGACGATAGTGCCGTTTCATACCGGAATCTTCAAAGATCCATTGACACAATCCTACAAGACAAATCGCTACGACCTTAAAATCTCGTCGCCGGAACAAGCATTTCTAGAGTGTCTCCACCTTGTTCCGAGCCAATATAACTACATGGACTTGTATTATATTATGGAGCAGTTGACTTCTCTGAATCCGGAAAAGGTTCAGAATGCACTGGAAAATACTTCAAGCCAACGCATCAAGAGAATGTTCCTGTATATGGCAGAAAAAGGCGGGCACTATTGGTTTGATATGCTTGATCTGAACAAATTAGGGCTGACATCCTCAAAACTCAAGCTCGTCGATAACGGAATCTATAACTCAAAATACCGCATAACTGTTCCCAAAGAATTAAATGATTATGAATGACATATATCACCGACAAGTTGCTCTCCTGATAAGAGTCATGCCACTTATATTCAAGATTAAGGATTTTGCAGTACACGGAGGAACCGCGATAAACCTGTTCCATCGGAATCTCCCGAGATATTCCGTTGACATAGATGTGACGTATATACCTTTGGAAGACCGTGAGACGAGTCTGAAAAACATAAATTCGCATCTGTCGTCACTGAAAACCGCAATCGAGAAAGCCGTTCCGGGCATTCGTGTTACCCATAAGCCGGATGTATGGAAATTGCAGTGTGCCAAGGATGGTACTACAATCAAGATTGAGGTCAACGGTACAAAGAGAGGAATTATAGGAAATATCGAAAAGATACAGCTTTGCGAGAAAGCCAAGCAGGAGTTTGGCATGACTTGTTATGCCAATATAGTCTCATGGGGTCAGTTGTTCGGCGGAAAAATCGCAGCCGCACTCAGTCGGCAACATCCGAGAGATCTATTCGACTGCCGGGGTATAACCCCTGAGGATTTCCAAGCAGTAAAGGATGGCTTCATGCTCTGTTTGCTTGGAAGCGACAAACCGATTATTGAATCTCTTCAACCCAACCCGATTGACCAAAGGGATGCCCTCGCTAACCAGTTCGAGGGAATGACTGATGAGCCGTTCAGTTATGACGATTACCAAAGTGCAAGAGAGAATCTGATTGAGATAGTCAATAATGGATTTACCGATGAGGACAAAGATTTCCTGATTTCATTTGAAGAAGGCAATCCCGATTGGACCAAGTGCTGTGCCGGAGATCTGAGCGAATACCCGTCGGTTAAGTGGAAGCTCATGAATATCGAAAAACTCAAGTCCAAGAATCCGACAAAGCATAAAGAGGGAATCGAAAGACTTACCGAATACTTCAGGAATAAAGTCTGAATTCACACTATACAATTAAATGACTTTCAAATATGATAGAAGAATATATCTCCTGCACCAACAACATATCCGCTTGGTGAGAAACTTCCTTGGGAAGCGATTGTCGCAAACCATTTCAATGAAAGAGAGAACAAAACCATCTATGTACGGCCATAACGGAGAAAGGATATGTACGGAGATGCACAAATTCGGTTCCCTGATAGGCGACAACTGCCGCATAGGAGCCAATGCCGTACTTTCGCCGGGAACACTGCTGAAACCCGGAACAATAGTAAAACGTCTGGAACTTATAGAACAAGACCCACTGTAATGAAACTCAACAAAGTGCATCATATAGCCATCATCTGCTCCAATTATCGTAAGAGCCTTGACTTTTATGTAAACATTCTCGGACTGAACATAATTGCCGAGAATTATCGTGCGGAGCGCGATTCCTATAAAACAGACCTTGCGCTCGGCGATAATTATATCATCGAATTATTCTCATTTCCAAATCCACCCCAAAGACCTACTCGACCGGAAGCGACGGGGTTACGTCATCTTGCTTTTGAAACAGATGATATTGATGCTTCCGTTGCAGAGCTTGACCACAAAGAAATAAAACATGAGGATATTCGCATTGACAGATACACGTCTAAAAAATTTGTATTCTTTCAAGACCCCGACGGTCTGCCCATAGAGCTATACGAAAAATAAAAACGCTTTCGCGGTGATTGTTCCTATCCGGTTGCCCAATATCGAATCGGACTTTTGCAACTGCGGTTACAGTAACAACTGTTGCAATAATTCGCAACTGAGATATGAATCACGAAAAGACAAATAATGATTCTTAGAGCCACTTTTGAAAACATATACTCTTTCAAGGAAGAGACCTCAATCAGTTTCGTTGCCGGAAAAGGAACTATTCACCCTGCTCATGTCAGCAGGGCGCAAAGACGAGATGATATATCGGCATTGAAGATCGGTGTTATTTACGGTGCAAATGCCTCTGGCAAGAGCAATGTAATCAAAGCTATTGCCCTGCTCCAACAGATTGCTACCGGTAGATTTCCTGCCGGAGACTTCGAGCCTTTCAAACTTGTAAAACCGATAAATCCAGTCTCGAAGATTGAAATTGAATTCAAGACAGGTGGACGATATTTCGCCTATGGTATGGAGTTTTCCATAAACGGCATCAAGGAGGAATGGCTCTATGAGATCAACAGTCGCAGCGACAAACTGATATTCACACGAAAATCCAATCAGGATGGAAACGAGTTTGAGTTCGGCGACATTCATGGCGATTCATCAGTGGCTCAGTTTGTAAAATTCCTTGGTGAAGGCACTCCGGCTAAAAAGAGTTTCCTTTCGGAATACATCGAGCGCAACGGAAAAGGAATGTGTGCGATCAAGACTGCCTATTCCTGGTTTGCCTCCGGGCTGCGCATAATATTCCCCGGCACACGGTTCCGTGGCATATCGTTCAATGCCGAGCAGGATGAGAATTTCCATGAAGCCACACGTCGCCTTCTCCAGTATTTCAACACTGGAATAATAGATATTCGGCGTTTCCCTGTCCGGTCAAAAGATGAGACCAACCTACCCGACCGTCTGCTCGACAAAATCATTAGCAGCTCAACTCCGGGACGTACGGCTCTGGTGGCGGCTCCTGAAAGCAACGAGTGCTTCTTCTTTGATTTCAAAGAGGACGGCACATACACCATATACAAGCAGAAGGCGGTACACCGCAATGATGCAGACGACGAAGTCGTTTTTGAAATGGACGAGGAATCCGACGGTTCAATCAGGCTTCTTGATTTCATCCCCATGCTTATTGACTTGGGACAAAGTGAAGTGGATTATATGATTGATGAGCTTGACCGCAGTATGCACCCCCTGTTGTCGCAAAAACTTATAGAGTGCTATCTCCACGAACTTTCATCGGAAAGAGACACCCAGCTTATAATATCCACTCACGAATGCAACCTTCTCAATCTTGACATGATTCGCTCCGATGAGGTCTGGTTTGTAGAGAAAGACAAGGACGGAGCATCCCGCCTTGTGTCTCTTGCAGAGTATAAGCCCCGCGAGAATGTGCAGAAAGGATATTTGCAGGGCAGATACAGCGCAATCCCATTCTTCGCACCGATTGAAACCCTAAATTGGCAGAAACATGAGAAAGCGTAAGGATTTTGTACGTCTCGAAGGTGTGCGTTCCGCACGCCTTGTCGTGATTGCCAGCGAGGGTCGCTGCACAGAGTCGATATATTTTTCGGCTGTGAAAGACCGGCTCCGTGCTCCGAATGTTCATGTCGAGATATTGGCCCGAGATTCCAATGAGTCATCGCCCGAGAGCGTTCACGCCCAGATAGCCGACTTCATGCGACAATATAACATAGAGGATGATGATGAACTATGGCTTGTCATAGATCGTGACCGCTGGCATGAGCGTATGCTCTCGCAGGTGGCTCAGCTATGTGCGCAGAATCCACATCTGAATTTCTGCATGAGCAATCCCTGCTTTGAGTTGTGGCTACTGCTACACCTTGAAGATATAAGGGAGTACGACGAAGTGACTTCAAATGAACTTGCCCTGAACAGGAAGAATAAAGCCGGGGTGACTTGGTTGAAGAAACGTATGCGAGACCTGCTGGGTTCCTATTCTGAATCGAGCTATGACGCAGTACGCCTTCTGCCACACGCGCCGAAAGCAATGTCCATAGCACGCGAGCTTGATGAAAATCCTGCCGACAGGTGGCCTCAAAACGTTGGCTCGCGTGTTTACCTACTCATGGAAAGCATTATAGGAAATAATCTGAAATAAACCGTGGGACATTATTGCTGGAAGTGCGGGCTGTATCTCGCCAATGAAAAGTTTTCTGGCAAAGGTCATGCCCGGCATATCTGCAAGAAATGTATGACGGAGGAACGGGCGCATCGCCGCCAGATTCTGAAAGAGAAACGGGAATGGGGCGAAATTCCCGAACTGAAATTGAAGCCGGTGTCGCAGGAGGTCATAGACTATGTTGAGAATGAGATAATCCCCCGCTATGCCGCCTTCGACAAGGCGCATCAGGAGAGCCATGTCCGCATGGTAATTGAGCAGAGCATAAAACTCGCCGAACATAATCCGGCTATGAATTCCGATATGGTCTATATCATAGCGGCATTTCATGACCTCGGTCTTGTCAACGGCAGGGAAAATCATCACAAGAACTCCTGCACGATACTCGAAGCGGACGAGTTTGTGAAGTCGCACTTCACCCGCAAGCAGATTGTGACTATGGGTCGTGCCGTTGAAGACCACCGTGCATCCAATCAGAAGAAGCCTCGCAACGGTTACGGAATGATAGTTGCGGAGGCAGACCGCTTCATCGAGGCAGACACGATAATACGAAGAACCATCCAATACGGTCTGGCAAACTATCCACAACTTGACAGAGCCGGACACTATCAGCGGACAATCGAGCACCTCAACGAGAAGTATGGTCCGAATGGTTATCTGAAAATCTGGATACCGTGGAGCGACAACGCCAAGAACCTGAAGAAACTTCATGTGCTGCTTACCGACAAGAAGAAGCTCGCAGAGATTTTCAACCGCATTCTCGATGAAGAAAACGAGTAGAGACAGGCCTCCCCGGAGGTCTGTTTTCATACCCGGTTTCACCTTCCAATACACTTGCCTGACCCGGTTGAATCATTCAGTGACCGACATCCTCAGACGCATCTTCTTCACTTTCCATCGTAGAAAGTAACAGACATACTTCAATATTCCCTAAACACCTAATATTCAACTCTATTATGGTCATTGCAGCTCAATGATTAAGACTTCTGTCAGACTTACTTATGGCGGTACAAATTCGGTGGCTGAAAAATTTACAGTTACTTGAAATTCTTTTCTCGTATTTTAACACTCTATGTCGTGGAAAATCATTAACTTTGCACTTGTGCAAAATGTACGAAAGAGAGGTCTGTTTCCTTAGATGAAGTCAGCTGGGAAACCCCAAATCATCAAAAATCAGAAGTGAGACCGACCCTTGTATAATAAAAGCTAAAGTAGCACGCTATCAATACTATAAGGATAGTGCATCGGCAAGTAGCCTATTGGTGACAACTGGTGCCATTTGGTGTAAAATATTGAAAAGTCGCTCGTTATCGGGCGGCTTTTTTCGTACCTATACTGCAATATAACCGCTTTTCATCCCTTTTTACCTGTGTTTTTGTACCCGATTTGTAGCAAATCGGTCAATCCCGTCAATGCGTGCCGCAAGGTCGTGGACTTTTGAGACACCATGAGACGCAGTGAGACGCGATGAGACACTTTCGGCGAAATAACTGGCGAAATAACCACAAATAATGTTGAAATATGAGCAGTAATATTGAAATCATCAAAAGATGCGGATGGTGTGGCAAAGAGTTTGTCGCCCGAAAAACATCGACGGAGTATTGCAGCCACCGATGCTCCGGACTCACTTATAAGGAGCGAAAAAGACAACAGAAAATTGAGGCTTTCAAGAGTGAGTATGCGAAAGCCACCGATGAAGTAACGGAGATTGAGAAACTGGAATTTCTTTCTCCTACCCAACTATGTCGGCTGTCAGGGATAAGCCGAGCAACCATCTATCGTTATTTCGCAGATAATGCAATAACGACAGTACAATTCAAAGGCAAAACGCTCATTCGCAGAACGGATGTTGACAGCCTTTTTGAGAATGGACATAAATATCTGAAGCGTCCAAAGAAAAAGTCAGAACCCATCACGGAATTCTACACATCGAAGGAGGTGCAGGAGAAGTACAGTATATCTAATTCGGGGCTGTATGAGATAGCCAAACGTGAGAAGTGGCCGAAGACTCAACAAAGGGGCAAAACTCTTTGGAGCCGGAAGCATGTTGACGCTTACTTCGCAAAACAACAGACTAGTGATGAAATATCTGAGTGGTACACCGCAGCTGAGATTCAGGCGCGATATGGGATGACATTATCGGCAATATACTGTTTGGTGTCAAAGGAGGGTATTCCCAAGAAGAAGGTCGGCGCAGCTACGTTCTACTCCAAATATAATTTCGATTTAGCCAAAGGTGCAGTTGATCCGAAAGAACCGGAGTATTATACATATCCGGAAGCGATGGAGAAGTATAGGCTGACTCGTGACCAGCTGCACCACTATCTGAAGTATCATAACATCACCCGAGTGAAGAAGGGCAAGTACACTCATATTCTCCGGAGTGAATTGGATAATCTCTTGAAATCCCCGGAGATATAGCCAATGGAGACGATTTGGAGATACATCGGAGAGCATCCGGACTCTATTGTTCTCCCTAATTTCTCATGCTTACTTTGTGTCAAAATTTAATCCCCCCACACAGATGAATACATGTACCAAAGTATTCCTCCGCAAGCGTCCATACGCCGGAGGAAAGCTATCGCTGTATCTTGACTATTACCCGGCGATACGCAATCCGCACACCAAGATGACACGTCGTGAGACTCTCGGTATTGTCATCTTTGCGAACCCCACCAATGAAATGCAACGCCGTTTCAATCAGGAAATGGAGGAAAAGGCCGAGGCCATACGTTGCATCCGTTATCAGAGTCTGATAAATGAACAGTTTGGTTTTCTCGACAAGACAAAGCAGAAGCAGGATTTTATTGCCTACTTCGCGAAGAAAGCCAAGAGCAAGTATGACAAATGGATGAGTGTATATCTCCATTTCAAGAACTTCACCGGAGGTCAATGCACTTTCGGTGATGTTACCGTGAGCCTGTGCGAGGACTTCCGTGACTATCTTCTCATAGCCTACTCACTGCGCCACCCGGAAAAGAAGATACCCTTATCGGCAAACTCTGCCGCCGGATACTGGTCAACATTCCGTTGCTTGTTGAAAATGGCATACAAGGAGAAACTTCTGCTTGAAAACGTCAACGATTTCCTTGATGGACTCAAATGGCAGGAGGTCAAGAAGGAGTATATCACATTGGAGGAGATGAAAATTCTCGCAAACTCTCAATGTGACATACCAGTTTTGAAGCGAGCCTCTATGTTCGGTCTATTCACCGGCTTACGTCTCAGCGACCTTCTTCAGCTCAAATGGGAGAATATCGAGCGTAGTCCCGATGGAGGTCACTGCATCAGACTCTGCACTGAGAAAACAGAAACAGAGGCTACACTCCCTATCAGTGAGGAAGCACTGCAATACTGTGGTGAACGAGGTGACGGTCTTGTTTTCAAGGGCTTCAAACGTTCAATGGCCCAACACGCTTTCAAGAATTGGGTAAAGTCAGCAGGGATAACAAAGAAGTTGTCATTCCACTGCCTACGCCATTCATTCGCAACTATCCTTATCTCATTGGGTATTGATGTATATATCGTGTCAAAGATGCTTACTCACCGTAGCGTCAGAACGACTCAGATTTATGCCGAAGTGGTCGGCGAGAAGAAGCGCGAAGCCTCCAACGCCATCACGCTCAAATAGTCGCCACCCTTTCAAGTCTATCTGGAAATGCCATCCTGGATAAATGCAGGGTGGCATTTTTAACATATCAGGTCACGAACAATCGTCGATAACTCCGTGTTTTATTCTTGTTTACAAAATTCAGCACAATTTAAGAGTTATAAAAATCGAATGAAAGACCTGATTAAAGGCCACAATCCGCTGATGCTATTCTTCGTAGCTCTGATGAGTCTCTTCTTTGCGTTTGCGGTGAGAAACAAGATTGTCAGTGAAGGTCACACTGACTTAAACGCCAATTTCTTCTTTTTCATGGTATTGGCAAGTTGTATCGGAGTTTATTTCCTTATCCATGAAGGGATAAAGGAACTCACGGACTTCTTTGTCAAGAAGAGTTGGAAGAACCGCGGAATAACTCCGCAGACCGCTACAAGTCTGGACACTTCAACGAATGAGAACAAAAACTCAGAAATTGAACAGCCAACGACCGAGAGTCAACCTCTCACAAGAGAGGATGCAAGAATGCTGTTGACCGAGATTTTGGCAGTCAAGGCAGAGAAGGCATCTGACGATAAAGAGGAATTAGTCAAGACTATCAACGAAAATATGCTTGACCTATCGAATGTTGCCGCCAATGCTGCTAACGAGATTGAAGCAGGATTGCAACGTACATTCCAAGAGGCGTGTCTATACACTATCGAAGTACTTGGTCCATATATGACCAAAGAAAATCTGGAGATACTCATAAGCCGGTTATCGAAGTTTCAGAGAGCCGGTAATAAGACATGGTCGGTATTATCTGCAAGTGAGACAGTCCACAAAAAAGTGGAAACTCATTCTCCTATTACCAAAACAGACCTGTATCACTATGGCTGGAATATGCAACAACTCTTTAGCAAGAGTGGACCTCAGGCAGCTTACTTCCTGCAAAGCACATTCCATGACCATTTTGATGATCTCCAATTAAAGACAATCAAAGGGAAACTGACCCTGGACGCAGACAAAGGCATTATCAAAATAAATAAAGAATTCAGTCCTAACTATCGCAATCGGTTGGAACGAGAGAAGCAGAGGAATCAGCGAGAACTGACTAAGCAGCTTGAGGAAGAGCAAAAACAAAAGAAGTTCGAAGCTCAAGCCGACCGTCGAGAAAAGGCAGAGGAAAGATACAGGCAGCAGCAATCAAGTCAAACTCCACAGCCGCCAAATGCAAGCCCATCCAAAGACTCGAAATCGGGAAGGATGACAGATGATGACAAAGCTTATGCGTCTGCCGCCAAATTCCGTGAAGAGGATTATGATGACAACTTAGACGATGATTTGGACGGAATCACAGAGTTCCCGGATTTGTCTGGTTCATATTATTGAATACTCATCTCCAAACCATCTCCGCTCAATTTCTCCGGAGAAAAGTACTGATTTATAGCTTTGGAGACGTTTTAGAGACACTTTAGAGTCGGTTCAGACCCTATTGTACTCCCTTATTTCTCCCTGTAATTTTGCAACCGAATCCTTGACACGGATATGCCATGTCGGCGTGCCGTTTTCCCAAGGGTTCGGTTGCAAATTTATGGAAACATCCATCAGCTTTGATAAGTTGCCCGAAGCGGTAACTTATCTGACCGCGTTGGTAACAAGCCTGCTCGGTGAACTGAGGGAGTTGCGCAACGCGCTCTCCCCACCCCCACAAGTCGCGCCTGAATTCATATCCACTAAAGAGGCGTGCGCATTGCTCGGAGAGTGTAAGAACACTCTTTATAATAAGGCGCGAAACGGTGTTGTCCCGGGTTACAAGAATCCCGGCGGCAAAGGCTGGCGCTTTATCCGAAGCGAGCTGCTAGATTATATGGCATCGGGCAAGCCGAAATCACAAGCGCAAGCCTATGACGAGATGGTAGCCGAGATGAACAAGGGTCTTCGTCCCGGAGGTAGAAACAAATCCTGTCGCCTATGAGTGAGAAATCTACACCTCAGCTAATTCTCGACAAAGCCATCGACCTCAGCGTCAATCCGACCGGTAGCGGTTTCCCCATCAGCATCTTTCCTTCAAAAATTCAGAAAATCATCAGGGAGGTAAACGATTGCTATGGGTTTCCTATCGACTATGTCGGAGCGGCGATGCTGGTTGCGGTTTCAGTCGCGGTGGGCAACACTCATCTGGCGAGGATGAAAGAGGGTTGGGACGAAAGCGCTATTCTGTATATGGCTCTAATCGGCAGACCCGGAGCCAACAAGAGTCATCCGTTGAGTTTCGCTATGCGACCGTTTGTGGAGCATGACTACGAGCAGAACCGGATTTACGAGAAACAGTATCTGGAATATCAGGATCAACTTGACATGAGCCGGAAGGAACGTGCAGAAAAAGGTATTGAGGTCTGCCCCCGTGAACCTGTCCGCCATCGATTCCTTGTGTCTGATATTACTCCAGAAGGGCTGAGTCTTGTTCATTCGCAGAATCGCCGTGGTCTGTGTCTGCTGTCTGACGAACTGTCGGCATGGGTCAAAAACTTCAACCGCTACAACAACGGCTCCGAATCGGAGTTCTGGATGTCGGTGTTCAACCACAAGGTAGCCATGTCCGACCGCAAGAGCAATCAGAGCGGTGTGTTCATCGCCAATCCGTTCCTGTGCGTCATCGGTACGATCCAGCCCAAAGTGCTGGGCGAACTCGCCGCCGGAAACCGCAACGCCAACGGCTTCATGGAGCGTTTCCTCTTTGTCGTGCCGGACGACCAATCCAAAGTGAAATGGAACAGCGAGAGAAAAACACCCTCATTCGACATCGTTGCGGCATGGCGTGAGATAATCTCCAAGCTGACGGATATTGTTCCGGCAACCGATACCAACGGCAATATAATTCCGGAGAATGTGCTGTTTGCATCTGAAGCGTTCGACCGCCTTGTAAAATGGCAGAACGAGTACACCGACAAATGCAACGCCGATGAAAGCGACACGCAGACCGCCATAGCGAGCAAACTCGAAATCTATGCCGTAAGGTTCTGCCTCCTGCTGGCTGTTGCGGATTGGGCTACCGGGGCAAAGAAGAAAAAGGCGATAGACCCCGCCACCGTCGAGCGTTCAATCCGGCTGACGGAGTATTTCCGCGTGACAGCCGCAAAGGTGCAGTGCATAATCGGCGAGAACGGTTTGACCGATGTGCAGCTTGCCGTGATGTCGGAACTGCCTGACAAATTCACCACCGCCGAGGGCGTGGCGATAGCCTCCAAGAACGGAATACCGGAACGGACATTCAAGCGTTTCCTGCGTGAAAAACGGGGCGTTTTCTTCTCGCGCGACAGTCACGGCACATACACCAAATTCTAAATTTACCCTTGACATTTTTGGCACTTTGGCATTTTCACCCTTACGGGCGATTGTGCCAAAATGCCGAAAGTGCCACGGGGTTATCCCTAAATTTGAAATGATGAAATCAATGTTTTTTCTCGGTGTACCACTATACCTGTTACAGTTGTGTACCGCCCTGCGACCCTCGTTTGGGGAGCAGTTCCATCCGTGCTGCCGCGCACGGAAATTACATCCATGCGGGAAATTCCTTAGCATATTAGGGAATTTTCCGAGCCGCATTGACAAGTCAACGCTGAAAATATCCCAAATATGCCAAAGGTCAACCTTTGGAAACCTCTCCTTTACTTTCTCATCATTGAAACAAAAGCTTTGACATCTATGTCCAATGTCTGATTATTTCGCAAGAACCAATCAATGTAATTTGGATCGATTGCAAAAATTTCTCGAAAAGTTTTTCCTTTATACTTTCCAAAAGAAATCACGTCATCGGGAGTTGCCTTTGGAAAAACTCGAGTTATTTCGTCCTCAATAATACGCTCTCTATCCGATGTGTTTTCAGGGATGTTTAGCAGTTGGTCGAAATCAACCCTAAAATAATGGTCTTTCTCCATTAGCCAAAAGATATATTTTGGGTCTTGGGAATATATCTCTTTTATCGTCTTGCCTTTGTATTTTCCAAACTCAATAACATAGTCGGGATTTCGAATGGGGAATATTTCGTTCATGTCAACTCCGGGGACATCAAGAAGAACCCATTCTCCACATCCTGCGCAGGGGATTTCCTCATCTTTGATATTTGGATAGCACCCTTGTCTATAACTATCATCCGGCTTACCATCCACAAAGCATTTACCATAAGCCTTACCATACTTACCCCGTGGCTTTACAGTTTCAACTAAAAAAGTTCTATCTCGATTAGGGTCATGACGTCTTTCTTCGCTTGAAGAACGAGCCAACCCCAACTCACACCTTTTTACCAAGAATGGGGTTCTCTTGCCAATGTTATAGTATATGCTGAATATATTATCGCTTGGATACATATGCTATTTTTTAGAATTGAACAAAGGCTTTAGTGCGCTTTGAATTGCTTTACGAACATCATCAGCTTCCGTTTCACCTTGACCCTCTGCCGTACAGGTACAAATTGGACGCTGTGTATATGCTGATATAAACTGAATTGTAACCTCAATAGAATATCCGAGGTTGACATTTCTGCGCCCAGTTTCTCCAAAGTTCACAATCATTGTTTCCTTTGCGTTGTTAGGGTTCACCTCATTGACTTGGATAAATCCATTCTTAAAAAGGATACCCGATATTAAAGAGGCTGGGTTAATGGATTTGGTTGTTCCTCCATAAACGCCATATTGATTGCCATAAACTCCGGCACTTGACGTGTAATCACCAGTTGGAGATATATAGAAATATCGATAATTATCAATGGAGTCATCGTAAGTATGGATGACAGGAGGACGCATAGACGCACACCCGCTCAACATACAGATTGCTAATAAAGATATTATGCTTATGTAAGCGTGCTTATAAATCCTCTCCATTTGCACGATTGTATTCGTTATCATAGAACATGGTGATATAATATTTGCCATAGAGTTCAGAAATCATAAACCATACTGGCTTTTTGGAACACAAATCCATCATATAATCAAACGATATTTTCATTAGCTCCTTTTGCATTTCCTC
>OFFR01001032.1_pt1 | contig 13545 bp, 16 predicted proteins | sample 1521421 | NCBI WGS metagenome assembly OFFR01 (sample SAMEA3504087, study PRJEB24116) | mouse gut metagenome | biome: mouse gut; feature: mouse-associated habitat; material: faeces | place: Denmark | collected 2011 | reverse complement strand
CCCCTGTTTCATGCGCAGTGGTGCCAACGCGGGGCATGGGGGTTTACTATGAAAGTCTTCGACTTTCACAGCATGGATGGCCATGCGGCCCGCTAAGCGGCAGGTTGAGCATGATGGAGGTTTACTATAAAAGTTAATGATGGTGTGACAGGCTGCATAGGTGTCTGGGAAGAGAAAATACAAACCGGAGGTATCATATGATAAGAGTGATAATGCATGGATGTAACGGGAGAATGGGACAGGTGATCAGCAGCCTGCTGGCTGAGGACGAAGAGGCTCGGCTGGTAGCGGGTGTGGATATAGCGGACGACGGACACAATCCGTATCCTGTTTTTACAGATATTTGGGACTGTGATGTGGAGGCAGACTGTCTCATCGATTTTTCCACGGCTTCTGCCATGGAAACCATGCTGGATTACTGTGTGGAAAAGAAGCTGCCCTGTGTATTGTGTACCACGGGGCTGGGAGAGAAGGAAACCGGGAAAGTGGAAAAGGCGGCGGAGAGCATTGCCATACTCAGGTCAGCCAATATGTCCATGGGCATTAATCTTCTCCTGAAGCTGCTGAAAGATGCCGCCGGGGTTCTGGCGCCGGCAGGGTTTGACATGGAGATCGTGGAGAAGCATCACAACCAGAAGCTGGATGCGCCCAGCGGTACGGCCCTGGCCCTGGCAGATTCCATAAACGGGGAGCTGGGCGGCGTGTATGGCTATGTATATGACAGAAGCGGGCGCAGGGAGAAGCGGCCCCAAAAGGAAATCGGCATCAGTGCGGTCCGGGGAGGAAGTATTGTGGGAGAGCATGATGTGATTTTTGCAGGGCTGGATGAAGTCATTACCTTTTCCCACAAGGCGTATTCCCGGGGAATCTTCGGAAAAGGCGCGGTACAGGCCGCAAAGTATCTGGCGGGAAAACCGGCAGGGAAATATGACATGGGAGATGTGATTGAAGCTTTGTGCCACTGACATGATGTGAAAACAGTACTGTCCACCCACCGGCCCGTATTCTTTGCGGCGGGCCTGCGGTGCGGCATACATGGAAGAAAATATGAACGATAAAGATAGCAAAGTCTTAAGGGTCCTGGCCAGACAATACAGAAACAGCGCGGCTGCTGCCACGGAGATCATTAATCTGCAGTCCATCATGAATCTGCCCAAAGGGACGGAACATTTTCTGACAGACATTCACGGGGAGTATGAACAATTTAATCATGTGCTGAAAAACGGATCGGGTTCCGTGCGCAAAAAGATCGACGAGGAGTTTGGGAATACCATAAGCAGCCGGGACAAAAGGAGCCTTGCAACCCTGATCTATTATCCGGAGGAGAAGCTGGAAATTGTCATGAGGGAAGAGGAAAATCTGGAAGACTGGTATACAATTTCCCTCTACAGGCTGGTCCAGATGATCAAACGCGTGTCGTCAAAATATACCCGTTCCAAGGTGCGCAAAGCCCTGCCGGAAGATTTCGCCTATGTGATTGAAGAACTGATCACGGAAAAAGCGGAGATTCATGACAAGGAAGCCTATTATAATGAAATTATACACACGATTATCCGGATCGGCAGGGCCCCACAGTTTATTATTGCCCTGAGCGAACTGATCCAGCGTCTTGTGATAGATCATCTGCATATTGTGGGGGATATCTATGACCGGGGGCCGGGGCCCCATATCATCATGGATACTTTGTGTTCCTATCATTCCGTGGATGTACAATGGGGAAACCATGATATTGCCTGGATGGGGGCTGCCTGCGGACATATGGCGTGCATTGCCAACGTGGTGCGGATTGCGGCGCGCTATGGCAATCTGGACACGCTGGAGGACGGGTATGGTATCAATCTGCTGCCGCTGGCAACCTTTGCCATGGATGTCTACCGGAATGCGGACTGCAGCGTTTTTTCCATACGGCACGGCACAGATTATAATACAAAAGATTCCGGACTGGATGCAAAAATGCACAAGGCCATGTCCGTGATACAGTTTAAACTGGAAGGACAGCTGATCAGGAGGCATCCTGAGTTCGGCATGGAGGACCGGGTGCTCCTGGACCGGATCGACTATGAGAAAGGGGTTCTGCGGGTGGAAAATAAGGAATCCGGAGCTTCCAGGGAATATAAGATGCTGGACATGGATTTCCCCACCATAGATCCCGGACATCCGTTTGAACTGACGGAGGAGGAGCGCCAGGTCATGGAGAGACTGCGCCAGGCTTTTATGAAATGTGAAAAGCTGCAGCGCCATGTCCGTTTTCTCTATGCAAAAGGCGGTTTATATAAAATTTACAACGGTAATCTGCTTTATCATGGCTGTGTGCCCATGAACAGTGACGGCAGCTTTGCAGGCGTAAACGTATATGGGAAACGATATTACGGGAAAGCGCTCTATGATGTGCTGGAATATTATGCCAGAAGGGCTTACTATGCCAAAGATGAGGAAGAGCGCGCTGCCGGGCAGGATATTATGTGGTATATCTGGACGGGCCCGGGGTCGCCGGTCTTCGGCAAAGAAAAAATGGCCACTTTCGAGCGGTATTTCCTGGAAGAAAAAGAAACCCATAAAGAAAAAAAGAACAGTTACTATAAACTGGTGGAAAAAGAGGAGACAGTGGAGCAGATCCTGAAGGAATTCGGGCTGGAAAGCCGGGATGCCCATATAGTCAACGGCCATGTGCCTGTGGAACAGATTCACGGGGAATCTCCCGTGAAATGCGGGGGAAGGCTGCTGATTATTGATGGGGGTTTTGCCAAGGCCTATCAGGCCAAGACGGGCATTGCCGGATATACTCTGGTATGTAATTCCAGGGGAATGGAGCTGGCGGCCCATGAGCCCTTTGAGTCTGCCCGGGCGGTAATTGCAAATGAATCGGATTTGTTTTCCCATTCGGTGGACGTGGAAGTTTTCCCCCAGAGAAAACTGGTTGCGGACACTGATGTAGGCCAGGATATCAGGGAAAGAATTTACTATCTGGAAGAGCTGCTGGAAGCTTATCGAAACGGCGCTGTCATGGAAGAAGAATAAAGTCTTCCGAAAAGTCCCAGGCGCAGGCTTCCAGGCCGCAGAAGATATGACAGGGCTGCGGCCGGCGTACGCCTGAGTAGAATTTACCTTCCTACATTGGTTCCTGCGGTTCCGCCGTTTGCACCGGTGCCGGTGCCGTTGGTGGTGCCGTTTGTTCCGGTGAGGTCATCCGTCACGTCGTTGATGCCATCTGCCACATCGTCCACCACATTGGTGAGGCCATTGCCAACATCATCCAGAAGGGAATCATTGTCTCCGCTTGCGGCTGCGCCGGTACCGGTTACGCCGTTGTCTCCCAGGGAAGTGTCAGTGCCGTTGGTGGTGCCGTTGCCTGTATTGCCGGCGGTATCGGTGCCGTTGGTGGCGCCATTGTTTGTATTGCCGGCGGTTCCGGTACCTTCGCTGCTGCCGGCAGAACCATTGTCACCGCTGGTACTGCCTGCCATGCTGTCGGAGTTATTGTTGTTTTTGGCGCTGTTTGTACAGGCGGTTGCCGTACACATAAAGGCAAGGGCCATACCCAGTGCCAGAAGTTTCTTTACTCCTGCGGGTTTTCTCATTTTTTTCATAGCATCCTCCATTCTGCTGTATGCATTTAAAACCAGACCATGTTCCATGGCTGATTTGCCAGTAGTATATGGACAGAAGCAGGATTTTATTCCCGGAAAACGAAAGAGAATCAGGAAAAGACTGGAAATAGATTTTCAAAGCAAGTGTTGACTGGCAGGAGTAAAAATTGTAAATTAAAATTTCAGTCTCGGGACTGTGGCTGCGCATTGCATAGCCATATATGGCTTGCCACAAACTGGGTTATGCGCATAAACCGCGCAGAAACGGAAGGAAAAATGGAATTCAGACCATGTATTGATATTCATAATGGCAGGGTAAAGCAGATTGTGGGAGGAAGTCTCCGGGATACGGAAAACCGTGCGGAAGAAAACTATGTAGCGGGAGAAAACGCCTGCTTTTTTGCGGAGATATACCGTAATGCAGGGATAAAAGGCGGGCATGTGATTCTTCTGAACCCGGAGGGGAGCCAGTATTATGAAAACTCAAAAAATCAGGCGCTGGCGGCACTGCAGGCTTATCCCGGCGGTCTTCAGGCCGGAGGAGGGATCACCCCGGACAATGCTTTTGATTTTCTGGAGGCGGGAGCCAGCCATGTGATTGTCACATCCTATGTATTCCGGGATGGCAGGATTCATTTTGACAGACTGAAAAAAATGAAGGAAACGGTGGGAAGAAGCAGGCTGGTTCTGGATCTGAGCTGCAGAAGGATGTCCGATGGATATCATGTGGTCACGGACAGATGGCAGAAAATAACAGATGAATTGATAGGGGAACCACTTCTGGACCAATTGTCTGCCTATTGTGACGAATTTCTGATTCATGCTGTGGATGTGGAAGGAAGGGCCGAAGGCATCGAGGAGGAACTGGCCGCATTTCTGGGCAGGTGGGAAGGGCGGCCCGTGACATATGCGGGAGGCGTCCACAGTTATGAAGATCTGGACCGGCTCCGTGAACTAGGCAGAAACCGCCTGAATGTCACTATCGGCAGCGCGCTGGATTTGTTCGGGGGGGACCTTTCCTGGAAGAAAATACTGGAGATATGTGAAAAATAGGAAAACACCGGCCGGAAGGCCTTTTTTCCCAATTTGCCGGAGGCAGTACGGAAGGAGAAACGATTAGTAAAAATATACAAAAAATAAGGCTGTTTTTACGCTTTTAAAGAGAAAAAACGTGATTTTATTTGGTGGAATATTACAAAAAAGTCATGTTATCGTTGATATAAAATCACATTTATGGTAGAATAACAAAAGGTTATCGGAGGTGACTTTTTATGGGACGAAACAAACACAAGCGTAAGAGCAACCATGTGGTAATTGTTACATCCGATGCTGCGGATTCCCAGATGAAGCAGTTTCGTGTCCGGCCCTGGATGCTGAAGACAATCATTGTTGTGCTTTGTATTATTATCGGTGTCCTGATCGGCTATTTTTCCTATGAGAAGGATATATGGATTGCCAGGCTGGACCAGTCAAAGGTGCAGAATGAGGCCATAGGAGTCCTGGAGCAGGAAAAGGCTGAACTGGAAAACCAGATCGTGGGTTTAAATGACGAGATCGCGGCCCTGAATGACGAGATCGCGGGTCTGAACGAAAATGTACGGATTCTGAGTGAAACGGTATCCCAGCAGGTGGAGACGGAGAACAGTCTGTCATCACAGCTGGAAAAGCGTTCTCTTCCCACAAGGCTGCCTTTGTCAGAGAGAGCAACCATGGATGAGGTGACAGACGATCTCGTCTGTGTATTTACGGCCGCATCCGGTTCCATGGTAGTTGCCACGGCAGACGGAACCGTATCCGTAGTCAATGATGATGCGGAATACGGACATAATATCTGGATTGACCATGGGAACGGTTATACGACGATATATAGGAATCAGGGGGATGTCAAGGTAAAGCAGGGGGAAACTGTCACACAAGGGACGACGCTGTTCCTGATCAATGATGAGAGCTCCAGGCTGGGCTATCAGATGATGCAGGATGGAACATATGTCAATCCCATGGATTTGCTGGACATCAGCGGCTGATCAGAAAGTGGAGGATTTAGGCAATGAGAAAAAAGGAAGTACAGATTTCAACCATTATCGGTATGGGCGCAGAATGTAACGGTGACTTTATTGCCAACGGCGTAGTGAGGATTGACGGCACCATAAACGGAAACGTGACGGTGACGGATACCGTGATTCTGGGCGCGTCAGGCTGTGTCAACGGTGATATCAATACCAAAAAGGTTATCATCGGGGGTGAGGTGTATGGCAACCTGAATGTACCTGAGAAGGTGGAATTGACTTCTACTGCCAGGGTGATCGGGGATATTACCACGGGAGGCCTTGTAATTGACGAAAAGGCTGTCTTCCAGGGGCGCTGTGATATGAATCAGGACGCCAGCAAGAAGTTAAAGCCAAACAACAAGGCAGTGAAGGCGATGAAGAAATCTGCCAAGTCAGCTATCGTGGAAGCGCTCAAGGAAGTGGAGGAATCTTCTGAGGAGGGGAATACCGAGAGCACAGAGACAAAGACAGAAGAATAAAAACTTACTTTTCGGAGTTGTGATATGTTTTTAGACACTCAGTTTTTAAAGAGTCATGAAATACAATTAGTTTTGGAGAAAACGGCAGATGGGGATGAAATGAAAAACTGGGTTCCTGCTTATCATTTTTTCATCTGCGACATCAATGGCAATAAGATGGGTAAGTGCGACTTAAGAATTGGATATAATGACAACCTTTATTATGGCGGACATATTGGATACACAATTTTTCCCGAATATAGAGGAAAGCATTATGCAGGAAAGGCCTGCCTGTTATTATTTCAGCTTGCAAAAAAACATGATATGAAATATCTGTACATAACCTGCAATCCAGACAATTATGGGTCAAGAAAAACATGTGAATATGCCAGGGGAAAGTTGCTGGAAACAGTAGCGCTGCCGGAAGGAAACGATATGCGTGACAGAGGCGAGTATGAAAAATGTATCTATAAATTTATTTTAAGCGATGAATGAATTTCAGCTTGCTGAATTGTTAAGTGGATGCAAATTCCGTAATAGCATGTAAGAATATGCATTTCAAGATTTATGCAATGGGAACACTTTTCCGAAAAGGGAGATAAAAATAGGAGCCTTCAGGAGAGCGGCTGATACAGGCCGGAGGGCCATGTTTTTGGATTTTAACATGAAAAGACGGGCCTGCCGTTTTGGCGAGGGCCCGTTTCTTTTTATGCGCAGGGGCGCATAAGGAAAATAGTTGCAGACGCAACATGCGCCCCGCGCGGTGGAAATCTTTTCTGCCTGATAAGGGGAAGGTCTGCGACATAGGACAAAAACCCAACGGCACAGACACGGCCGGAATGCTCCGGCAGGATTCACCTCCGGATACGGAATTCATACGGAATCGTCCGAAGGTTCCTTCTGGGACATGCGTCCGAATGCGATATCATATCCGTCATTACCGTAATTCAGGGACCGGTTGACACGGCTGATGGTGGCGGTGGATGCGCCGGTCTTCTCGGCAATTTCCAGATAAGTACAATGGTTTTTCAGCATTGCGGCCACTTCCAGACGCTGTGACATGGAATTTAGTTCGTTGACAGTACATAAATCATCAAAAAAGCTGTAGCATTCATTCCGGTCTTTCAGACAGAGGATGGCATCAAACAGGAAATCCACAGCAGAATTCTTCAATTTTCTGTTCATAGGAAAGCACCTCTCAGATATTTTTTCTTTTGTCATTTTAACATATTAAAGTTGTAAAGTAAAGATATCCCAAAAAATATCCGGATTTTGCAAACAAGATATTGTCATGTAGTATTGAATACTATATAATGAAGTTGGCAGGCATATTATTTTGATTCGGAGAAAAGAAGGAAACGACACATGACAATTGACAATAATGATTTACTGAACAGCATACTGACAAGTCTGGACAGAGTGAAATATATCAGCCCGGAGGACATTCCCAATATTGACTTGTACATGGACCAGATCACAACATTTATGTCCAGTCATCTGCACTCCACGGCCAGAAATCCCGGGGAAGACAAAATACTGACAAAGACCATGATCAATAATTATGCCAAAAATGATCTTCTGCCTCCCCCTGTGAGAAAAAAGTATTCAAAGGAACATGTGCTGCTCCTGATTTTTATCTATTATTACAAGGGGATTTTGTCCATCAATGACATACAGACACTTCTGGGACCGGTGACGGCCCGGTTTTTCCACAACGGGGAATCATTCAATCTGGAGAGCGTTTACAGGGAGGCTTTCAGCATGGAAGAAAAGCAGATGCAGGCCCTGAAAGCAGATGTGACGGAAAAATATAAAGCAGCCCAGAATACATTCAGGGATGCCCCGGAGGAAGATGCGGATTTTCTGAGGAAATTTGCCTTTATCTGTGCCCTGAGCTTCGATGTCTATCTGAAAAAACTAATGATTGAGAAGATGATTGATGAACTGAATACCTCGGGAAAGCCGGAGGCAAAAAAGAAAGAACAAAAATAGGAACAAAAACCTTCCTTTCTTCATATGATGGCATATCAAATCATATGGAGGTTTTTATGAAAAAGATATCCTTAAAAAAGGCTGCAGCAGTGTGTCTGGCAACGCTTATGGCGGTGATTTCCGTGACCGGCTGCGGAAAGAGCGGGGATTCGGAAAAAGAAGGAAAAACAGAAGTGGTGCTGAACGAGGTGGCACATTCCATTTTTTATGCACCTATGTATGTGGCAATAGAAGAGGGGTATTTTCAGGAGGCGGGAATTGAACTGACACTTGTGACCGGTTTCGGCGCCGACAAGACCATGACCGCAGTGCTCACGGGTGAGGCGGACATTGGCTTTATGGGAAGCGAGAGTACGATATATACCTATTCCGGCGGGACAGAAGACTATGTGGTAAATTTTGCGCAGCTGACCCAGAGGGCAGGCAACTTCCTGGTATCCAGGGAACCCATCGAGGATTTTTCCTGGGATATGCTGATGGGAAGGAATGTGCTGGGCGGGAGAGCAGGCGGTATGCCCAGCCACGATGTAACATGGGAACACATCAAAGGGATTTATGAGTGGACAATCCGGAAAGCCCCGGATTTAAAGGTTTTAAAATATGAGGAAAAGGTTGTTTCCGTCTCATAGCATAACTGCATTTACTCACTTTGCCAGAAGAAGGACAGGCCAAGACCGGGAGCCTCTCAAAATCTATATGGGGCGCTCACTAAAATACTGTTGTAAAATATGCTGTTGAATTTTACATCAAATCAGGGTATACTAAGGGCAGGAAAGGAGAATGTGATTATGCCGAATATCAAACCAATCTCTGATTTGAGGAATTACAGTGATGTGCTCCGTGACGTATCTGTGGGCGCACCGGTCTTTCTCACCAAAAACGGACGCGGGCGCTATGCAATCATTGACATACAGGACTATGAAAAAACACAGGCGACCCTGAAGCTCATGGGCGAGCTTGCAAAAGGAAAAAAATCTGGAGAGGAAAAGGGATGGCTTTCGTCCTCGGATGTGAGAGCACATTTCCGGGCAAAGGCAAATGAAGAATAACATTCATTACTCCCCGGAAGCCCAGAACGACCTGGACGAAATCTGGGAGTATATTACCTTTGAATTATGTAATCCGCAAGCCGCTGAAAACACCGTAAACAAAATCATGGACACTGTTGATGAACTGGAAAATTTTTCAGAAATCGGCGCTCTGCTGTCCTCTGTGACAGATATAGAAAGCGACTACCGATTTCTCACCAGTGGAAATTACATGGTTTTTTACCGTGTGAATGGGCAAGACGTGTACGTTGACCGTGTTTTCTATGGCAGGCGGGATTATCTTCGGGTTCTGTTTCCTGATCTGCCGCAGAATGACAACGAAGGATAAAATAAAATTTTGTGAAAGTTTTTGGAGGGGCGGGATGGATTTTAAGAAAATACTGATGGAGCCAAAGTATGATTTTATACGGAAACATGAAAGGCTTGGCGCTCGGGTGATCCTGCTTGGGCTGGGTGGAAGTTATGCTTATGGTACGGAGAATGAAGACAGCGATATAGATTTTCGCGGAGTGGCGCTGCCTCTCGTATCAGATTTGCTGGGTCTTACTTCTTTTGAACAGTATGAGGATGGCGGGACGGATACGGTTATATATTCGTTTCAAAAGATCGTAAAACTGCTTTTGGAATGCAATCCGAATACCTGCGAAATTTTGGGATTGGATGAGGAGCAGTATCTGATTAAATCGGCTATTGGGCAGGAACTGGTTGACAATAGCAGCCTGTTTCTCTCGAAACGTGCGGCAAAGTCTTTTGGAGGATACGCCGGGGCGCAGCTGCGCAGGCTGCAAAATGCTATTGCCAGGGATTCTATGTCCCAATCAGAACGGGAAGGGCATATTTTAAAATCCGTACAGAATGCATTGGATGATTTTGGGCGCCGGTATGAAAGTTTCGCATATGGCAGTGTCCGCTTATATGTGGATACTGCGGTAACGGACGGGATGGATACGGAGATTTTTGTAGACGCTGAGCAAAAACATATGCCGCTTCGGGATTATCAGAAGATGTTTGCAGCTCTGAACAGCGTGATCCGTGATTATGATAAGATTGGTAAAAGGAATAAGAAGAAAGACGACAATCACTTGAATAAGCATGCCATGCATTTGATACGTTTGTTTATGATGGCAATTGATATTTTGAGATGCGGAGAAATCCGGACGCGCCGGACGGATGATCTGGAATTACTGAAAAAAATACGAAACGGCGGTTTCCAGAATAAAAACGGGGGGTTTGACGCAGAGTTTTATCAAATATTAGGCGATTATGAGAGGCGTCTCAAGGAGGCGGAAAAAAACAGCAGGCTGCCTGACAACCCGGATATGGAAAAGGTTGGAGCATTTGTAGAGTCTGTGAACCGAAGGGCGTTACAGGAGGGGTTTTGTGAAAGAGAAGCTTTTGGAGATTGAGAAACAGGAACAGGTAAGGATTTTGCTTGCCGTGGAATCCGGCAGCAGGGCATGGGGGTTTGCTTCACCGGACAGCGATTTTGATATAAGGTTTATTTACGTGAGAAAGCAGGCAGATTACCTGCGGCTGGATGCGGTTCCAGATGTGATTGAGTGGCAGCTGGATGATGTTTTAGATATCAATGGATGGGATTTGAGAAAAACGCTGACGCAGTTTTATCGGGGAAATGCCGGAATTTTTGAATGGGCAAATTCACCGGTTGTGTATCGGAAAACGGCTTTGTGGGATTGGATTTATGAGAGGGTGAAGGCGTATTTTTCTAAAAAAGCGGCGGTTTATCATTATTATGGAACAGCGAAAAGTACATTTCAGAAGTTTTTACAGGGGGAACGGGTGAGTTATAAGAAGTATTTTTATGCATTGCGCCCGCTCTTGGCGTGCAGGTATATTGAAGAATATAAAACTGCGCCTCCGGTGTTATTTTCTGAACTGTTAAAGATGGATTTGCAGGAAGATGTACGGCGGGGGATTGAGGAATTATTGCAGGTTAAAAAGGCGACGGGTGAGAAGGAGGAAGGGCTGCATGTTCCGGTAGTCTGGGATTTTATACAGGGTGAATTGAAAAGACAAGAAGAGATTGTGGAACAAATGACAGATGACAGGGTACGGAATTGGGATATCTTAAATGAGGTGTTTTTGGAGGTACTTGAGCGTGTTTGAAAAATCATTCCTGTTATCTGAATTTCCCGCTAATTGTGGAATATATCTGCCGGAACTGGAAATAAAAATTAATTTGTGTTATACTAAATCTGTATAAACAGTCCGGAATACCCGGGATTTTATTTGGCTGTCTAAAAATGGAAATGGTTAAGGAGGAAACAGCATGAAGAAAATTTTTGTAACAGGGTTGGCGGTTCTTACTGTAGTCGGTATTTCGATACCGGTGATTGCTTCAAATGCATGGAAAGGTGATATCCGTGTGGAAGGCAGCATGGAAGAGACCGAAGATATACAGGATATAAAAATAGACGAAGCAGCAGGGCGGGGAACGGCAGATGTGACGCAGTTGGGGGCGGAGACAAAGACAGAGCCTTCTGCAGCGGTTGAGCCGGAAATGAATGCAGATATTAATGTGACAGAGCCTGCGCCAGATGTAGATACAACGGACTGGGTATGCAGTTATTATGTAGACGCCAACGGAGACGGTATCTGCGATCACTGCGCAGGGAACAACAATAATGGAGTATGCAGCCAATACGTCGATGTCAACGGGGACGGCGTCTGCGATCACTGCGCAGGGAACGGCAGTAATGGAGTATGCAGCCAATACGTCGATGCCAACGGGGACGGCGTCTGCGATCATTGCGCAGGGAACAACAGTCATGGATCTTGCGCTCAGTACGTGGATGCCAACGGAGATGGGATCTGCGATCACTGCACAGGCACAGCAGCCCCGGCCGGAAACGGAACCTGCGGCAGTTATGTGGATGCCAATGGGGACGGCGTCTGCGATCATTGTACGGAAGGATATGGAAACAGGCAGCAAAACCAGGGAGGCCACCATGGCCGCGGCCATCACGGCGGCGGACGCCACTGCTGGTAGCTTTATGGAAGACAGACGATTGTCTATCCCCATACGCGATGTGTGTATGGGGATATTTTTTATCCCAAAAGCCCCCGCGCTTTTAAAATCCTGTGTTCTATAAGCTGAAATATTCCTTTGTCAATCAGCGCCCCTATCAAAACGATTACCAGCATAACGGTCATGACCTGGTTAATATCCGCCATATCCCGTCCTACCATCAGCGTATAACCAAGCCCCATAGATGCAGACATAACTTCGCCGGACATAAGGGCGCGCCAGGCGAACGACCAGCCTTGCTTTAAGCCGGCGATAAATGCGGGCAGGGCAGCAGGGAATATGACCCGGCGGTACAGATCAAACGAACTGACGCCCATGGTCCGCGCGGCTTTGATATAAATTGGAGGAACGTTTTTTACGCAGTTTTCAATGGAAATCGCAATTCCAAATGTGGAGCCCATAATTACGACGAAAAGGATGGCGCTCTCCGACAGGCCGAACCATAGGATTGCAAACGGTACAAAGCAGATGCTTGGAAGCGTCTGGATGCCCAGGATCAGAGGTTTTAAATTTTGGCTGAGGTATCTGGTATGCACAATCAGGATACCAAGTAAAATTCCGGCCGCAACCGAAATTATAAAGCCGAGCAGCACGCGGGACATACTGCTTAGGATTGCGGCTAAAAGCGTTCCGTTGGAAAACAAAAGCACAGTGCAGCGAAGCACTCCCACGGGGCTTGGAACGGCATAAGGCTTTGCCCAGTGCAGCCAGTCGCAGGCGGCTGTGTATAAAAGCTGCCAGGCAAATATCAAAACAATATAAAAAAGGATATTTGCACTATAAGTTTTACCTTTCATTCTCATTCCTCCCCGTTTTGGTCAAATTCGCCTGCGGCGCTTTTCCAGGCGGAAAGCTGTACTTTGGAAAGAATCTGCCTGCGCAGGGCGACGAATGCAGGGTCTTCGATGTTGCGCGGCCGGCTCAAAGAAATCGGTACGATTTCTTTGATACGGCCCGGGTTTTCCGCCATGACGATAACGCGGTCGGCAAAATAGACGGCTTCTTCGACGCTGTGTGTCACGTATAAAATAGTCCGGCCGTATTTTTCCCAGATTTCCTCAAGCTTGGCGCGTAAGATGTGGATGGTTTGTTTGTCTAATGCAGAAAATGGTTCGTCCATTAAAAGGAGCTTGCCTTCTAATGCAAGCGCCCGTGCAAGTGCAGTACGCTGGCGCATTCCGCCGGAGATCTGATGGATGTGGTAGTCTTTATAGTGCCAGAGCTGTACCATTCTCAGATATTTTTCCGAAATTTCTTTTTGGCGGGTTTTTGAATATCCCGCGGCCTCTAAGCCGAACATGACGTTTTGCATAACGTTTAGCCAGGGGTAGAGGGCGGGTTCCTGGAACATGACAACACGGT
>OFFR01001028.1_pt1 | contig 13559 bp, 11 predicted proteins | sample 1521421 | NCBI WGS metagenome assembly OFFR01 (sample SAMEA3504087, study PRJEB24116) | mouse gut metagenome | biome: mouse gut; feature: mouse-associated habitat; material: faeces | place: Denmark | collected 2011 | reverse complement strand
TAATACAGCATTTCATAATAGTTGACGTATTATCCAATTCAATTAATGGATATCCATAAAAAATAGAACAATCAATATTCGCTCTTTCTATTTCTGCAATAATAATTCCAATATTTTTTGCTGTTTGCTCACTAAGTTCACTAAAATCCCCAAATTTTCTCATATATACTCCATATATTACCTTTCTTTACTTACATATTGCTCATTCATTCCATTATTAAAATCAATCGTTTTAGGTTAATATGTAAATAATAATTATCATATTAGACTTTATTTTTATAAATCTTTCTAAATATAATTAATTTATTATACCATAAACACGTCATATTTTCAAGTATATAAAATAAACTGTCAAATTATAGGCACTTTATAGTATTTACAAGATATAAAATAAAATTAATATTTACTTAGATAAAATAATAAATTACTAGCCATTTACTTAAATTAATTATTACTATTATAGTCTATATTTGCTAATTTTGCTTGTTTAATTAAATCTTTCGTTTGCAGTTTATATTGTTTTCCATCTTTTATAAAATATGTGCCACATTGTCTAAATTCAAAATTGACATTTTTTCTTATACACTGCTCTCTAATATTAAGCACCCAATTATAATCTAATGGTCTTGCGTTTAAATCAGACTCCCCACCAACAATAACTAATTCTATATCATCAAGATATTTTTCAATATCAATATTTTCTAATAATGGCTGTGCTGTTATACATTTAAGTTTTATTGGCAAATCCTTAAATATGGATAATTTATAATCAGCAGTTTTTTGATTTTCTATTGTGCACCCAACAACCACATTGTCATATCCGTCACCCCAGTCGTTAGGAATACAATTCAAAAATCTATCAATTCTTTTTGTTAAAAATAAAAAAGTGCAGTCTTGTCTCTCTTTTATCATTTCCCAGCAACTAAGCCGCCAAGCATCTGCTTCTTCAATTAAAAAATCAGTAGAAAAACATAGATATACAATTCCAGACTTCATTTTATAATTTCCATTTTTCAATTTTTCCGTAGGCTTATAAAAATCTTTTGTTTTTACAATGTCATTAGTGTCAACATTCCTTTTAAAATCACCTTTATGGATATAGCAATGCAAACAACCATCACTACATTTTTTACACCCCCGCCACGGATTCCACATTGCCATAAACTTACACCTATCCACACTCTACTATTGATTACAAAAATTCATATACTATTATCAATTACTTTAATATAAAACCAACTTTTATTTATTATTTTTACTATTATTTATTAAATCGCCTATTCTAATCGAAATGTGCTGTATATCATTTTCATAATTATATGTCACATAATTATTTTTGATAAGAGTTTCGTGTTTATCATCCTTTTTATTTAGCCAAATCGTTTTACAAAATAAGCCGTCAGATTTAGGCATCCATACAGAAGATAAATCATAAATATCATTAAATCCATATCGTATAACAAATTTAGTTACCTTATTATTTTTAACTGTGGCTTCAAAACAAATACCATTTTTAAGTTTTTCAATTGTAATATTACTAGTAGAAATTTTGCGTTCAAATTTATTATTTATTGCGTGGGCACTAAATTGCAAGTGTAATCCAGAATTTAAAGTCTTGTCTATTTGCACTTGTATATCATTTGGCCAATACACTTCGCAATGATAATCGCCGTCCTTCATAAACTACCTCTTTGAAAAAAATATATATAACTTAATATTTAAATTAATATTCTTTATCAATATTTGATTTATTGGTGATAGCAAATTTACCTTTTTTTAATAAGAAAAATGGTAGTATTAATACAACACCAAAAACCAAACCTAATATTAAAGAAACATTGTGGCAAATGGTTGTCCAACCAAAACTTGCCACATAAGTAGTAAGCACTCCGTAAATTGCAGAAATAATCAAAGTTGGTTTACCTATTTGTTTAAGACTTTTTATATCAAAAAATAATGCCGCAAGCGAAGCGCCTATAAGAGCAAAAATTCCTCCAGATGCACCACAACTTGGCATTGCATAAATTTCTGCAAATTTTTCAGGTGCTATAGCAGCAAATATAGGGTCAGTTATTAAATATTGCATAAACCCAACTAACAAATAAATTATATATGTAAGCCACCAACCATATTTCTTTTCAGCATAGTTACCAATAAAATATAGCCCAATAAGATTTGCAATTAAATGCAATATATCCGCATGTAAGAACATACAAGTAAATTGACGATATACATCCATCCCTCCAGCAATAGTCTCGCACACTGCCATTGAATTCATTAAAAGTCCGCCACACCAACCAAAAATATAGTTAACCGCTGGCGGTAGTTCATTATCCCAACAATTAAAACCGGTGTAACCTTTAGGCAAAGGAAGATATTTATCTAACAGATAAAAAATCAGTAAAATCACTATCATAAAGTTGGTTACTGTCAGATAGTCTTTCCAACTTTTTTCTTTTTTAAGTGCTTTTTCCATTTTTTACCCCTCAAAACAAAATGATTAAAATCTATATAACATTAAATTCTAACACCATAACTGAATAAATGTTAATTTAAAATACTTCATTTTCAATTAAACAAATCACATTTTTAATATATCATATCGCTATAATATTGTCAATATAAAAAACCTTAACCAACTAACTTGGTTAAGGTTTTAAAAGGTGAAGTGGTAAAAAACTAAAACGAATTTCTATTTAGACTTAACGTGAATATGTAATAGGTGATTGATAATACTTTCGACTATGCGATATGTGCAATACACAACCCAAACAATCCAAGTGTATTGCCATTTTTGTGATATTAAACTAATTACAATATATATTAAAGCCACAACAATTGCAATAATCCAACTCATAATTTTTTTGTGCTTATGTATTATAACATTGCTTCTGTTTAGTGCATATTTTACGTTTTCTTCTGAAACATTTTTATAATCTCTATCGTTTATCCGTTCACCATTTAATATTTCATTTATGCTTACATCATAAAATTCACTTAAAATTTGTAGCATTTCAACAGGCGGTAAATAATTTCCGTTTTCCCAACGTGAAATGGTTTTATTTGTTACACCTATTTGTTCGCCCAATTCATTTTGCGTAAGATTTTTTTCTTTTCGCAATTCAGATAAAAAAGCACCGATTTTTTGCATATCCATAATGAATACCTCCTTATGTCCAGTAACATTATTATAGCATAAAAATACTAAAAAGCATTGCCCATAAACAGCGAATTTAAACAACATTCATCATATCGTAGGACTTGTGACACTGTAGCAGTGTTTGATATAACAAAACGCACCGCTTAGCAGAATTATCAACACTATGTTAAACTAATAAAAAGAAAAACCTAACCACGATACCACAAAAAGTGGTTCGGATTAGGTTTGGTGTGTGTATGTAGCGTGAAATGTGTCATTTTTGTAAGTGTGTCGCGTGAAAAGTGACAAATGATCTATTTCTTTAAAAATTTCTAAAATATATTAAAGAAATTAAATTTCATGATTTTGCCAAAATTCACTTTTATTTTGAAGCGCACACATTATGCATACGATTCAAAAAACGGATGAAATTAGATAAATTACATATTACATTTTTAAAACAGTCATATTGTAATCATTCAAGTATTCTTCTTTTGAGCGTTTATTAATTTCCGTTTCACCTTGTATTACATAATAGTTCCAGTACTCTACAAATTCTTTATCCATATAATCAAAAATAGACTCGCCATTTTTTTGCATTTCTAATTCTGGTGGGAAATCAACATGTTCAAAAAGAGGAATTTTGTTCACAATATGAGTCGAACTCTTATTGATATGTTCTATTGCTACATTTAGAATTTTAGCAAGTTCATTATATTTTTTTGATGTTAATTCAAATGCTGCAATCGTCAAATTTTTACCACAATTTAAAGGAACATGGTAAACTCCAGAATCTTTAATATAATCTGGTATCCAACTAGTATCAAAATGTATGTGAATACAATTTTCGATACCGCGTGTCGCCCAAAAGGCACCACCTTCAAACATACAATATTGACTGCGCCTAGAATTAACACTATCTAAGAATAAAACCATTTCATTTGTTTCCGCAATATTTTCTTTAATATTATCAGCCAACCTTGAATTAGCGGTTACTTCATGAGTTGTATAAAAAATATCTTTTTCTAATGCTCCTTTTTTACGTAAAATATAATAAATAAAATCAGAAAATCGTTTATCCTCCGCAGAATGTGATATAAATAATTTAAATATTTCTTTTGCTTCGGCATTGATTGTTCCCTTTAATTTACTAGTAACAGATGCTATAATATTATTGCTTTGCTGTTGACTCATTCCCATATTATGCAAATCATTTTGTATTGATATTTGTGCCTGTTTCTTCGCATTATTCTCCAAAATCGTTTTTCGGCGCTGATTTTCATTTGAAACTTCCTCTGTAAAATCATTTCTAATTTTAATTAATTTAGACACCAATTTTTTAACAATTTTAATTAATAATGCTACTCTTGGGTCATGAATATCAACATCTTGCCTATTAGAAGTGGTTATATCATTAAGTTGATTCGCATCTAATAAATCAAATGAAATTTCCCCTTCAATATAATTGACGCCTTGTTGAGTATTTTTTATATAACCTAAAAAATCTTCAACTGCAAGTTTATTCCTAATATATAAACGCAATTTATTTGGATTATAATATTGATTTTTAATAAAATTTTCATCATTAAGTTGTGCTTCTTTTACTTTTATACTTGCATGAATACCTATCCACCCTTTTAACTCATATGGTATATCTATTTTTTTTCCGTTATTTTCTATAGTATAAATGCCTTTAGTATCAGGTATTACTTCAAACCTTTCAGTTTGTCTTGTTTTTGTTAAAAATTCCTTAGCAAAAGATTCACCATATTTTAATGGCATTTTAAAATCACTAATTCCAATTTCGTTGTTTGATATAATTGCCATCATATTATTAAAAGCAACTTTTTTATCCATTACAACAGGTTTGTTAAAATCAATGACATCAGAGCACTTAAATTTTGGAAAAAATTGTACTTTAACATTTGTCATATTTTCATATATAAAATAATTAGCCATTATAAGAGACAAAGCATTGATAGCTTCTTCGGCCATATTTGTCAAATTGACATCACACAATTTCAACAATGTGCCTTTTTTCTTTTTTAAAAATAGTTCCCTCAAGAAAAACTTAGCAGAATCAATTCTAACTAATGTAGGAAATTCGTTTGAATGATCGGTAAAATCAAATTGCCAACATGTCTCTTCAGCATAATTTTTACAAGTTAAAAATTCAAATTTATCAGTTAGAAATAATGCTGCCAATTTTCCTATTCCTTTTCGTCCCATTAAAGAATGTGCATCTACAGCATTCTCTCTTTTATTTTGGCCAATAACTACATATCTATCTTTAATCTCATCAATAGACATTCCATCTCCATCATCTAAAATTTCGATTATGGAATGACTCTTATTAGACATATCAATAAAAACATACACATTTTCAGCATGTGCATCTATGCCATTAGCAATAAGTTCTGATAATGCTGCCCAAACATTTGAGTACATCCCCTTACCTAATAAGGAAAGTGCTTCATATCCCAGTTTAAAAGGTATTTTTTCATCAGTCATCTTCTCATTCTCCTAAGAATTTTTTAATTTTTTCTGCAATTGCAATTGCTAAAAGAGGTGGTACTGCATTTCCTATTTGTGTAGTTACATCAGCTTTAGAACCATAAAATTGAAACCAATCAGGAAAAGATTGAATTCTTGCACCTTCACGTGGACTTAAGGATCTATTTTGCTCATAGTGGATACATCTAAGTCCAGAAGGAGTACATAAATTATTAGTAATTGTTGTTGATGGCTGATTTTCAATTAATCTGCCATATGTATTTGCATACCCAGATGTTAAAAAATATCTTTTATCTACCATCCCTTTTTCAACTAATGCATTAAAGTCATTTTTCCCTTGACCTTGCCCAACATTCTCAATAACAGTTCTAATTTTATCTCCATACTTTCCACAAAAATGCTGTGAAATACTATTGCTATTCTTTCTCATCATAATTTGATAATTATTTTGAGGTTCAACAGTGTATTCTGTTAAATTTTCATTTTCTTTCAACTTTGGGAAATCAGAAATTGCTTCTTTAATAGAAATCCTTCTTGATTTTTCAAAATCAAAATTCCAATTCCATTTCAATTTTAAATCTTTTCTAGTTCCAATAATAAATACTCTTTCTCGAAATTGTGGGACTCCAAAATCAACAGCATTAATCACTTTATAATTTATTTCGTATCCCAAGTCACCTTCAATTTCTGCAAATTGATTTTTTATTTTATCAATAATTAATTCTCCATATCCAGACACTTGTGGATGCCTTTTGCTGATAATTTTTCCATTCCGTTCAAATTTTTCTTCACAAAACTTAACATTCCCATTATCATCTGTTGCATAAAATATTTCTTTCATTGAAAGTAATCCTTTAACATTTTCAAACAAAAACATTTTAGGTTTTACGATTTTTAAAATTCTTAAATATTCTTCATAAAGTTTTGCTTTGTCATCAAATCGACGTTGTCCAATAGTGCTAAAAGATTGACAAGGAGGGCCGCCTACAATTAAATCTACGGATTCTTCTCCTATTAAATCTATAATTTTTTCTTCTTCCAAATCCCTAATATCTATATTTTGCATGTTTATATCAGGAAAATTTATACTAAAAGCTTTTGCGGCTGCCTTAGAATATTCATTCGCAAAAATAAATTTATTATCTGTTTTATAAAATTCACCATTAATTAATTTGTAATAAAACCCAAAAGTTAAACCACCAGCACCTGAAAATAAATCAACTATCTTCATTTCTTCTCCAATTACTTTCTTATTCGTTAGTTATTTTACTATTTTTTTGCAAATAAACGATATTAATCATTTCGTTTTAAAAAGTTACCAATGTCACACAATTTCCTTTTCCCACATCCATTAATATTTAACTCTTCTTTATTAATTCATGCAATTTAACAAATTTATAAATTTTTCTTTGTTAAAGTCAGAAATTTCAACCATCTCTTTTTCTGCCGTTTCATCAATATTGATACGAATATCTGTCAAGTCCAGCAAATTATAGTTATCACAGCAAATTTTTCTAATAGATTTTATGTTCGAAATAATATTCTTAATCCAATCGGAATTATTTTTTAGCAACCATATGCCGTTATCAATATCTACAAAAATTAAATGTGTTTCGGAATGCTCTAATCGTGCAATCTCATTGTCAGTTAGATAAAAACCACCGCTTTTAATATTTTTTATCTCTATTCCATATTGAAAAACTCTTATGTCGTACCCATATTCTTTGTTATTTGCTACATCAATAAAATCGAACCCTTGATTAAGCCCAAGATAATCCTTGAGATAAGAAATAAAATATTTTTCCGCCTTTCTACCACTGTAAATTTTGTTTAAAGCATTTTTTACCGTTCCGTTGACACGATTAATTTCGTAACTATGTTTACTTTGTCCCGATATAGGTAAAATTCGTTTAATTTTTTTTATTTCAAATGGAACAACAATTGTATTGTCATGTACTGCTTTGATTAATAAATCATTCTCATTTTTTATGGAATATAAAGGTTTCTCTACCAAAAACTCATAAAGTGCCAATATCGCAGCTTTTACAAAACCTTTTTCAACATAGGACTTTCTTCCATTCAATACAAAAGATTTAAGCAGTTTGCCATAAAACACGCAAGATTTATCAGCTATATCTGGTTCTATACTTTTTATTGTCAATATCGTTGCCTCATTGACCTCATTACAACCGAGATACTCAAACAAATATTTCAAAGCATTTGCGTATGAAATTGCAGTACCAGTTTTGGTACCATACTTTAAATCGCAAAAAACTTTATATTGTTTGATAAATTCGTCTATTTGCATTTTATACCTTGAACAATAACTTGTATTAAATATTATTGATATTATTTTAACATTTTTAATACCAAAAGTCAATAACGATAAACACTAATAATATAAAATTTCAAATAGCAATACACTAGGTATTAATTATTAAGGGCATGTACTTTTTTACTGGTTCAAGTCCCGTCAGCTCGTACTTTTCATAGGACACAATAATGTAGTGTAATATGTAATGTGTTGAGTGTTTTTCAATAAAAATAAAGACCTTTTAAAGGATATTTTCCTCTTCAAAGTCTTTTATTTGGTCAAAAATGCTCTATTACTATTCAATAATAACTAAAATATATACACAAAATAGTAAAATTACATGAATTATACCTAAAATGATGAAAATCGGCGGAAAAGTCAAAAGACTTTTCCACCGACACGCTTGGTGGAGATGACGGGTTTCGAACCCGTGTCCAAACGGGGATTAACTATGCTTTCTTCGTGCGGAGTGCAAATTTTTATTGTTTCTCCATATCGCCTTTTGCACAGGCTGTATTTTGATGAGGTGTTAATTTATCTAGTTACTTCACACCAAAAGTAAAAAGACCTTCCTATCCTAAATGATGCCACTTACCTATCCAATAGGTCTATAGGAGTGACAGGCTTGCTGATTAAGCAGCGAAAGCCAATTGATTATTATTTTTTGCGTTTATTTTTAACGTTCGTTTTAACGTAGTCGAACCTACGGCACGCTTACACAATCTCACACCCACCTGTCGAATCCAAAACATCCCCATGATTAAGTTTGATTGCAATTAATAGTAAGTTTACAACTAATAATTAAATTATTACCACTACTATCATATTCATAATAACAAATTAAATTTAAAAAAGCAACTAAATTTATTTTTTATTTTCCATTAAATACCATTAATCCATATTTAAATTATCATATAAAAATAAATCACTATTCAAAAATTCGCTTATTGTCATACCAAAACCATCTGCTATAGCAATAAGAGTTTTTAAATTTACACCCTTTGATTTTCCTTTCATAATACTTTTTACTGTATCATGAGACAGACAAGCATTTTGCTCAAGTTTGTATTGAGTTATGCCCTGTTTTAATAGCAATTCCTTTATCCTCATTGCTACCGCTTGACTAATATTCATATTTTTTCCTCTTATGTAACTCAATATCCAAGCCTAAAACTAAGATATGATTTAAAACAACTTAAAGAAAATTAAATGATTATTTTGGTACATTTAAATTTTTCTTATGGGTTATCTTTCACCTTTAGTCTATCATTATTGACAAAAAAAATATGGGTTAAACTTCACCCAAACTCTTGACATATATAAAAAATATTGGTATAATATGGGTGAAATTTAACCCGTAAATTGATAATATAAACTATAAAGTTACAAAGGAGAAGAAATTTTGAAAAAAGTTAAAAACCAAAACTCACAAACTGAGAAAAAGAAAAAAATGACTGCTAGCCAAATTTTGTTATCTATATATTTGCTAATGGCTGCAAGTATTCCACTAATATTTATATTTTTTATAGCCCCTATTATTGATAACACAATTATAAAAACTGTAGGATACGCATTAACTATAGTTCTTTTTGTAATTAATATAATTCTAGTATATTTTAGTAAAACTAAAAAATGGGCAAATATTTTATTTATAATATTTGGTGCAATTGGTGTATTTACACCTATTGGCTTGCTTGCAGTTATAGGTGGAATTTTAGGGCTAAAAGACTTAGATAAGGCAGAAAACAAAACCCTAGATACTACATCTGAAAAAGAACCAATTGAGGAAGAAGAAACGAATAAGAACTCTAATAATAAATATTTGACATTTAGAGATTATTTGCAAGACCACCCTATTGACTACCAAACTAAACCAACAATAGCACTGGCATTTGACCCAGAGAATGAAGATAATTTAAATCTTACAACTGAATCAGGTGAAAATATTGAAGTTGAGCAAATGTATTTAAGTTTAATTAATGATGAGATTTATTTACTTGGTCAAACAGTAAATTTAAGTGAGGCTGAAGGCGGTGGTAATGTGGTTTTAAGGCTTGATTATGAAAATGACTGTTTTTATTGTAATGAAAATGATGATATATATAATCAAATGATTAATCAATATAAAAATTCTCATTCTGAAAATAATACAGAAATTGAAGGCACAGAACCAAAAACTAAAAATGGAAACAAGTTGGAACTTGACTTATATGATACTTCTATTGATGAAAAAACATGGAAATCATTTAAGAAAACAGCGACTCAAGAAGAACTTGCAATTATAGCAATAGGCGCAAAATACAGATTAAGTAATTTAAAAAGAAGAATATTAAATTCTATTTACTTTGTTGCTATGATATTATGTTTTGCACTAATACCTGTTACTGTTTTTCAGTCTTTGATAGCATATCCGTTTATAGCATTTTTGGCTACTAAATCAATAAGATATACAGATACTTATACACAGTCATACAACAAAATAAAAAAAGAAAACAGATATTTAGTTGATGATTATTTTAATGAAAATGTTTTTTTAATTATATTTGATTTAATTATTTATATTGGAATGTTTTTTATTACTATTCCTTATCAGGCATTAATGATGGGTATTGGTATGATAGCACCTAACTTTGTTATTTCAAAAAATGGTATATTGGTATCTATTCCAAAAGGTTTTGATGTTGGTAATTTAGGGGCAGTTGGAGCATATTATAGTAAATTTAATATGCTTGATGATATGATGGAAACGCATGAGAGCAAAAAGAAATATTATACTTATACAAACGATATGGGATGTGAACAAACTATTTACACTACCAATGGCAAAGATTTTTACGCCACTAATGGTACTTATGTTGGAAATAGTGATAATAAAAAAGATTTAAAAATAAAAAAATAAAACATATAAAAACAAGGCAATCATAGTTGATTGCCTATTTTTATTTTATGCACAGTTATTATTGTATAACTATGGGCATTTACTGTTATTTTTATGTTATCTATTAATACATACCAATTTTTGCCTTGTCTAGTGATTAAAGCATTTTTGTCCAAAATTTTATCTTTGCACCACTCTACAACATCTACATTACTCAAAGATAAATTTTTGCTAATTCTTACTACACCTAAATCTGTAGTATGTACTTTTTCAATATTATGTAACAACTCACACATTATTACACCTTACTTTGTCTAAGAGCATTACCATAGGTTGCCCCCTCGCTTTTTGTGCAAATAATAGCGATTTTTGATAGATTTTTTAGTGTATCCACAAAATATTTTGCTTTTGTTGCTCCACCTGTCATAACAATTGTTGTTATATTTTGACCAGTTACTTGTTGCAGCCTTTCTATTGCAATAACTACTCTTTTTGCAAGTGAATAATATGCAGTTTTTACTAAATCATAAATGTCACATTCTTTTATACCAAGTTGTTTTTTCATATCCTCAGTCATATTATCCTGAGACATTAATTTGTCAACATCTAACTCACCTAAGATTTTAGCACTATCTATGTGTTTATCAATTTCACCATAACTCAAAGTGTTTTCGCTAACTAAACGTTGAATAATAAATAGTCCATTTATGTTATCAAGCAAACTTACTTTGCCATCATTTATCCTCTCATTAGTATACCTATTTTCAAAAGCAATTGGTTTGCAAATAGGTGCATCTAACACTTTGCCAAATAGTAGCCATGAACCTGATGCTAAAAAAGCAGTTTGATTATCTAAAACTTCTAAAGCATAAATTGCAGATGCCGTATCATGAGTACCAACAGCAAGCACAGGAACACTACAAAACTCACCATATTGTTCGCCGTCATAAATAATTTTAGGTAATATATCTGTTCTTAAGTCTAATCTTTTAAGCAAATCATAATTCCAGTCGTCACCTTTAAGATTTAAAAGTCCAGTAGTACTAGCATTACTTCTTTCTATCCTAATATTGCCAGTAAGATAATATGCAAGCAAATCTGCTATCATAGCAATTTTTACATTCTTACCAGTATATCTGCCTTCCATTTTATCTGCATATAATTGATAAATAGTGTTAATAGGATTAGGATAAATCCCACTAAGTTCAAATAATTCTTCCTTGCTAATAAGTTTATGTAACTCATTAAACATAACTTCCCCACGGCTATCTCTATAGCAGTATGGCATATCTATTAAATCGCCATTACCATCTATTACACCATAGTCCACACCCCAAGAGCAAATACCGATTGAGGCAATTTTGTATTGTGCAATTGCCTTATTTATTTCATTTTTTAGTTTGTCAAATAATCTTTGAATATCCCATCTGTAATGTCCATTTACTATAGATGCACTATGTGGGAATCTTGCAAGTTCAGTTAAAGACATATCCGCACTACCATCTGCAAGCATAACTCTAGCACTGGAAGAACCCAAATCTATTGCTAAATATTTCATATTACCACCCATTAAAAGTTCTATCTATCTCGTCACTCTGCTCGTCATTTATAGGAGTAATTTGTGCAATACTACAAGCAGAAATAATTGAACGTGCAGAATAATCTGTTACTTCCATTCTGTCAAAAGCCTTTATTAAATTTTTGCCTATTGTAATAACACACTCATTATTTACAATTGCAAGAGGTTTTGTAGTAGCCATTGATTTTGCAATTTCATTTGCAGAAACACCGCACTCCAATTGAAGAGCATTTTTAAGCATAATGTAACTTTCTGGTATCAATTTTGCATCAAAATATTTGTGTGCAATACTAAATCCCATGGTAGCATTAGGCATAGAGATAAAGCATACTTTTGCTTCTTTTATATTGGCAAATACTTCTATAGCAATTTTTAAATAATCGGCAGTAGTATCTGTAGTATTGTAAAATTTGCCATTGCTGTATTTTGCAATGTCTTTACCTTGAATTTTATCTCTTCCAACACTATCTGGATTAAATAAAATATCACCATTATCCATTTTTACACACAAAGTGCCAAGGCTAGTAGAAACAAGTTTTTGATAAAAACTTCTTTTAATATAATCTGCCATTTCTTCAGCCATTTGCAAATCTTCTTTACTTAATCCGTCAGTGCTTTGTGTAATTTTTACACTATAATCACTATGTTTATCACATTTTTTAACACCGCCTAATATGCTTGCATTTATAAGTGCCGCACATAAGTTATCCAATGTTTCGTATTTTCTGTACGCAGTTTCCAATGTTTCAGCACCAACAGTTGCACCATGGTTGTGCATCATTACACTATTATAGCCTTCCTCAAATTTTGCTTTTACTATATCACCCAAACTTAAAGAGCCTGGTAAATCATACTTGCTATCCGCTACTTCTCCCAACAACTTAAAGTAACAAGGAGCAACACTGCTATCCGGAATTTTTCTTGCAGTTGCATAAGCCACAACGCTAGGTGCATGTGCGTGAACAACCGCTCTTATATCACCACGACACTTGTATATATTTGAATGGAATGGTAGTTCCATAGAAGGAGTGTGTTTTCCTTCAATTGTTCCATCTTTTTTAACAGTCATAATATCTTCGTCTTTCAAACTACCTTTGTCAACACCAGAAGGTGTAATGTAAATAGTACCATTACT
>OFFR01001024.1_pt1 | contig 13592 bp, 15 predicted proteins | sample 1521421 | NCBI WGS metagenome assembly OFFR01 (sample SAMEA3504087, study PRJEB24116) | mouse gut metagenome | biome: mouse gut; feature: mouse-associated habitat; material: faeces | place: Denmark | collected 2011 | reverse complement strand
TATCTGGTCTAAGTATCGCTTCTTTAGCCCGTTGTGATTTGCTGAGATCCCCAGCTGCCCCTCCTAGAACAGCTCTCGGCAATCCGTTTCTATAGTATGCCGCCTTTTTTGAAACTATTCCCAAACCCGGGAAATTGTCCTCCCGGCTATAATCCGGCCTGATTTGGGCCATGCCACAATGTTTTCAGTCCCGATTTCCCCAAAGGGCAGCATGCAGCAGACATTTGCCTGGCATTCGTTGTTGCTAGCGGCATTGAAAACAAAATTGGAGAAGAAGCCAGGAGATGCCAGCTGGAGAAGAAACAATCCGGTCTCTGCCCCGACTTTTCTTTGTATCAAACCCAAAAGGAACTAGAGAATACCTCTCTCTGACTCCGCATAATATAGAGACAGAAACAGATTTGGAGGTAGTTAGTATGTCCGTGTTAGAGTTAACATCTGAGCAGGAAGAGGCTTTCAAGGCATTGGAGGAATACGCCGAGGTTACGATCAAGGAGGAGACCAAGAACCTCCAGGCCCTTGTTGATATCGTGAACCAGGCGGTGAGCATTCAATTGGTGAAAGGACAGGTGGTGTCCAACGTCAACCTCTCCGCCTTTGAACTGGAGGCCCTCGCAATGCGTATCCCGGCGGAGTGCCTGCGACTCCAGGCTCAGCTCAACAAGTACAACGTCCAGAATACGTTCAGAGACATGAGATTGGACGCGGAGATGACGATCTCCCTCTCCAAGCTGCTGGGCACAAAGGGAACTGTGGAGGAGCGGAAGCGGACAGCCGAGCTGACAGTCCTGGACGAGCGGATCCAGAACGCCGTCAACAAGCTTATTATCCGGGGCATTCAGGGGAGCATTGAGCGGGCTGATAAGGTCTACGAGGGAATCAAGAAGGTCATGGACTACCGGAGCAAGGAAGGCTGGTTTGACCGGAAGGGGCCACAGTAATAGGAAGGAGCAGAAAACATGAGGCTGAAATCACAGAAAAGCGCCGGTTGTCTTCGAGTTGTCCTGGAGGACAGGCAGAGGGAACTTCGAGGCCAGCAGGATTTCTTCAACGCGCTGCTGAGAGAATCGTTGGCCAGCCAGCAGGAAAGAGCCCACCAGATGGTATCGGGCGTAGTTGACAAAAAGGTCACTGGTGTCCCCGCTGTGGCCTGCGATGTAGCTGATACGTCAAAGCCCAAGGCAGCAGACCCCTTTGCCAGACAGCGGGAGCTGGCCCATAAACTTGTTTTGGCGTGTGCTGTCGACAAAAACAGTGTGCAGCCTGTAGAGGACTCCGATGTGGACAAGTCTAAACCCGAGGTGGGCGAGGGTGGATAAGGAGAACTATTGCTTGTTACCTAAAAAGAGGCTCGTAAAGGTAAGATCAACGTGGTATAATTACGAACGAGCGTCTCATAATTTGGCCTTTGGGCACGGTAGAAGAAGCTGTCCATAAAACAAAAACGAGGAGATTATTTATGATAAAGGAGTTTTTTTACGAGATTTTTTCCACGTTTGCGTGGATTTTTGTGGAGTTGTTTACCCCTCCATACGATATTCTCGACATTTTTATGATTATATGTATTTTGATGTGTGTGGCGATGATTTTTACAGCAGTGCGTTCTCATATTTGCCTCCGCATTACCTGCCGCGACGTTAACCGATTCTTTGAGGAGCATGAGGTTTCATCCGGAACAGTCGTGAAATACGAAATGGAGAGAACCAATGGATATACTGTTCCCATGTCAGTCATGGCGGGATCATCTCTTATCGTCATTCCTCGTACCGTCCCTGGAGGAACATATTTCACTGTAACCTTGGACTGCCATTCGGCGGGGGATCATTTTTATGCAACGTATAAGATCTCAGAGGGGGATTTTAAGGAGTATAAAAAGGGGGAGCGCATCAATATTGAGGACGACTGGGATCCGTGGGGGTATGAAGTCGTCTGAAATTGACAAGGTTCCGGGAGTTTACCCGGAGCCTTCTTTTTTTTGTATAGACTGTGAATTTCCCATTGACAATCTTGATAAAATCAATTATAATCAAGCAGAAACATCAAGAAGGAGGTACCTACATATGCCAGATAAGAACTTCCTTGCCTTCCGTAGCCTACTTTGGCACGCCATAGGTTCTCGCACTCAGGCGCAGTTCGCCAACGAGGCTGGCATTTCGGCAGAACACCTTAATCGAATGCTGAATGCCAGCAAAATCAATCGGCCCACGAAGAAAACCCTGTCGCTTATCGCTGCGGCGGCAAAGAATGGGGTGTCCTATGGAGACCTGGAAGCTGCCTTGGAGCGGGACACCAACCCTACGCAGGAGAAGCAAGCTACTGAAGCTGAGTTGGCTCCTGACTTTTGGCAGATCGCAGAGGGTACGGTCAAGACTCTCTCTGACATTCTCATTGAGCGCCACAAGGATGCCTACCCCTGCGTCGTAGACTCCTTGGATGCCGCAGTCTCCGCTCTTGTGGAGGAGGTCAAGAATGCCTACCCCTATGCTCCCCAGGTCAGCTTCGAGATCGGCAGACCCCGGTCCTACATTGGGGTGACCCACCAGGATGTGCCGCTGCAGTCCACAGTTTGGCTCTCCATGGCAGACTACAACACCTCCGCATCGACGGAAATGATAATCTACTACAGCGAGGTAGCCGGGAAGCCTGTCCTGCATGACATAAGCATTGCTGTTGCTGACATCTCCGACCTATACGGTCTGCCTTTCAATCCCCAGGACGAAGAGAACGATAAAGATAGTGATGATGATGTGATAGTTGGACCGCCTCTGGGCAATCACGAAGACCCCTACTGGGATGCCGCCTACTATATAAACTTTGAGGAAAACCTGCACTTCCAGGAGTACAGATATTCCGATCCGGGCGTTTCAATGGAGCAGCGCATCCTCGATGCCGTGTTTGGCGGGGACACCATCTGCCCTCTTTGGATTCAGGGAACAGGATTTTATCTGGATGAGATCCCCTCTGACTTCGCAACCTTTGTGTTCAAGCATCGAAAGGCTCTAGCAGAGACCTGCTCGGCCTCTGGTGAACCCGAGGATGGAATCAGCGGTGAACAGTTCCTGACCAGAGTGGCCGAACTGGAGGTTAAGGGCGCTGGCAATGAGGAGGTTGCTGCCTGGCTGAATGAGGTTGAATATGCCGATCGTCTATCCCTGGTTACCGGATGGATTGCCGCAGTATCCGCCATCATGGCATACGAAACGGGCTTTGAGTTCCTCTCCTACGTCAAACAGGACAACAAAGAGTTTGGAGATTTGACCCAGCACGACGTTGTGCTTATTTCCCGGGAGTACACAACTCAGAAGGAGATTTCCAGAGAAGCTGTGCTGAATCTGGTCTATCGCTACGCCGCAGAGCTGGGGATCTCTGAATTCAGGGACATGCTCTATAAGACCGTGGAGCCGAGAAATATCCGAGAGCATCGGTACGTCATCCGGGAGCGGCAACCCAGAAAGGAGGAACAGCTAGCACAGAAGAAGCCTGAGTATGTGCCCTTTGTGGTAGATAACGAGCGGCAATACCCCGCTGAATCCGGTATCTACGCGGTTAAACTCAAGGATGGGCGGGAGATGAGCATGGTTTACCTCAAAGCTGAAGACAAGAATCTGTGGTTGAAACGGCACAAGGAGTGGTCTCACATGATTGAGTTGTACGATCCCGCTCCTCTCCCCTCTTTCCCCAACTAAAAATGTAGAAAAGAGGCCCTGGGATTTCCCAGGGCCTTTGCTATTGGAATTATGCTTCATCTTCATAGACAAAAACGACGGCAACCAGATCAATTTTGCCATCCTCACCAGTGTGGTAGAGGCCCTCGTAGGCTCCGTCGCCGAAACCGCTGTGGCTCACAACGCCAAACGGGAAAATGCCAGCCTGATCGCTGTTGTCCAGCGCATCACAGCAGTGGCCGAACCACTTAGCGCCGGGAAGGTTGGAGAACTGGGTGACAGGCTCAGGCCAACCCTTAAAGGCACTGTCCAGGCCATAGACGGAATCATCGAAGATGCCAGCCATGCCGGCATCGACACCAATCAGGTCGTCGAAATCCTCCAGCTCGGCGCTGCCCTCATCGATATTGTCAAGCATGGAAAACTTCGCGCCGCTGGCCACGTTGCGGGCGGCGAGGATGCTGACCCGGTGGCCCCAGCCATCGGGGATGTAGCAGGCTGCAGCTTCCCATTCGCCGGTACGGCAGTTGTCAAGAACCTGGGCACTGAGGACGTTCTTGTCATAGGAGGGGTCGCTGATACGCAGGACCCCAGACTTCAGATCGAAATTGCCAATGATGGTGTACTCCTTGTTCATTTTTTGTTTCCCCTTTCGAAAGTAATCTCCAAGCCGTAGCGGCTTTCCAGGTCACCTATGATGGCGGCCCAAATCTCCAACTCGTCGTTGGTATCAACGCTGATCTCAGAGTCGATGTCGAAGTGAGCGGAGGCGTGGTATTTGATGATCCTTGCCATCACTCATCCTCCTCCTTGTCCTCCTGATCGGGATCAATATACAGGACGGCAATCAGGTTGGTCTTTCCGTTGCCATCTTTGTGATAGAAAGCGGTATAGCCGCCATCGCCAAAGCCACTGCGGGATACGACGCCGGTGGGAATAACGCCTGCATGGTTGTCGCCGTCGGTCACGGAACAGCAGACGCTGTACCAGAGACATCCAGGCTCGTCTCCGAAGATTTCGTTGGGCTCAAGGAGATCCTCAACTGTACTGTCCAGGCCATAGGAGACATCATCGTACATCCCAGCCTGCCCAGAGTCGACCCCAACCTCAAAGGGGGCTGGCGTCAGAGCGTAGATGTCATTTGCAAGGTCGAACCCGACACTGCTGTTGGCCACCTTGGCGACCAGAAGGGCAACGCGCCTGCCCCACATGCCATCGTTGTAGTAGGCAACGCCAGCTTGCCACTCGCCGATCACGCAATTGGGGATCGTCCCGGAACACCAGACAGTCTTGTTATAGCACGGGTCACTGATACGCATGGTACCGGAGTTCAGGGTAAAGGTTCCGATTTCATTGATATCCCAGTTCATTTTGTGTCCTCCTTGTAACCAGTGTGGAATATGCGCTTATGGTAGTCCTCCTCAGCGATTTCGTTGGGCCAAGCCCGAGAGACCAAGCCGGCAGTGACAGTGTGACCGGATATATCGGTAACCTCGCCCTTGCAGACGATGGGCTTCCCGTCTTTGTCGGCGATGCGCTCCACAGGGATATCATCATCATCAGCCCAGACGGGTTCCCCGCCAGGAACATACTCCGTCATGGACAGGGAGATAGGATTGGGATCCTTGGGCCGGTATAGGTCAATACGGATGCCGGGGTACTTATTTCCACCGCCGTCGTTGAAGGCGTGCAGCACACCGTCCGGGGTGTCCACAGTGAAGCCATCCTCCACGTCGGCCATCCACTCCTCCTTGTAGGTCTCGAAGGGCAGCCATTTGATGCTGTAGTCCTTCGCGTCCTTGCCATAGAGGAATCCCAAGCCATCCGGTTTGTCGGGATACGGCAGGATGAAGGCAGGGATACGGAGTCGACCGTCCCAGGAGATGTAAGCCAGAGAACCGGCAGTCAGAGATGTGACCTCTTGGTATGTAAGTTCCTTGTACAGTTTCATGTTCTTATTCTCCTTTTTGTTATTTTTTCGCCTGAATTGGGGTGCTGAATTTGTTGTATGCAGGATTTGGGAAATGTATTCAGAGCAGACTTGTGAGGATTATCCAAACTGTTACTCTGAATGTTTGGTATATTCCTTTTGGGGGTTGATACAAAGAAACGTTGGCTCTGGGAAAGATGGATGGCAGCTGCGGCAAATTCCGCCTGGGCTACTTCCCAAGCTCGTTGTGCGAGGCCCTCTGTGGTTGATACAGAGAAAAGTGGCCCGGGGTTGCGCTGGGCGTCTTTCCTCGGCGGCGACCTCTCAGGCTACTGTTTCAGATGTGTGGCGTGGTCTTCTTTTGCTGGTACAAAAAGTGAGATTTTGGCTCAATGTTTGCAGCAACATTGAGTCTTTCGCGGGGCCCCTCTGGCGCTGAATGAGAATCCGGAAACCTGCATAGGATGGATCAGAAACCAATACAGGAGGGAAATACATATGGAAAAGACATATTTGGGCAGTGTATACATCAATCACGCAGTCCGGCCAGCCACCACTTCGTACTACGGCCATGATGGCGGGGATATTACGATCGGAGATTCGGAGCCGGGATATCAGCTCTCTGTTGTCCCCTACAAGGATATCTTCGTGGCCGCCACGGTGGTTGCCCCTGGCGTCCCCTGGTCCACCCTGGACAAGTTAGGCTTCATCACCGGCAGAGTGGTGATCATCGATGGCAAGCCCTACCGGTGCCGTTCGCTCAAGTTGGGGCCGGATAAGACCTCCAAGTCCGAGTGGGACGAGATTCTGGAGGCCCTGGGCGACAGCGACGTCTGGGACAATAACCTCTGTTCGTTCTGGGGCCAGGAGACCGCTTCCGGTGCTCCGGACTGCCGGGTGTATGCCGGCGGGGTTGGGGGAAACAACCTCAGCCACCGGGGTTTTGGATCGGCTGACTTCTCATTCCCAGGTGTGGGGTTCCGACCCGTGTTGGAGCCGCTGCACTACATCCCGAAAGCGGAGGACCACATGATCGGAAAGCAGATCACGGCGTATGGCGAGGATGGAAGCATCACGGGAGTCCTGGCGGACTTCAACGACTATGACCTCTCCTTCGTCCAGGCCACCGCTCCGGATGACTGCAAGTGGGCCGAGCAGATCGGCGAGGGCGTCGTCGTTGACAGAAACGCTGTCATCTGGCTGGAAGAAAAAGACTGACTGCTCCCACCCCTTACGGAGTGGGGTTCCCGATAGAGGTTTTACGCCTCCTCCCACCGTTCCCCATGTCGCCATGAGGTGGTTACTTTACCATCTTTGAGTTGCAGGGCCTACCATACGGTTGCCTGGGAGCAGATCGCCATCCTAGGATAGCTCGCAAAGGTGGATACTTGGTTACTTATGCTTCCATAGGATCCAACGACCCTATTTCACTGGCACCCCGAAGGTGACCAGCGGGCGAATCCTCGCCTCGAAGGTTAGTTGCGCGGCGTGCAGTCTTACCGCTTGGTTAGTAGGTACTATAATCAGAAACAGCGACTGCTTCGGATTAACTTTAAGCAACACCTGAGTTTTGTTGACTTGGGTGTTTTTTTGTGTTCCCCTTACAGGGAGTCAGGCGGATTTCTTAATGCCCATGCTGCTGGGCAGGTACTTATTGGAAGCCTTCAGTCTGCCAATGGCTCTATCGTGCATGACCATAAAAGCCCGGAAATCCCTATCGCACGAGCTTTGGTCAAATGACTTGAGGTCTGCGTTTGTATGCTGTATCAGGAAAGCGGAATACAAATCCCGCTGTATTTTTGTCCCGTCAGAGAGGATGTGCCACCTCTGTGATAGCTTCTTGGGGTTGTATTTCCCTGTCTGGTGGTCGAATTGAGAGGCTTTTGCCTCCCAGGTGACGATTCGTTGGAATGTCCCGCCAAACCGGACGACTTTCTCCTCCAAAATGGTGAGAAAACTCCCCGGGGACTTATTTGCGATGCTTTTGCCGTACCTCTTTTTGGAGAGGAACTTGCCTTTCTTGTTCCGCCGGGTTTTCTTTGCTCGCTTGGCCAGGGCTCTCCAACGCATGTCTTCAACGAAGAATTTATCTCCCAAGGGGAGCATCGCGTTTGCCATGCGGTGGTGCTGATGTTTCCTGAAAGCAGCCTGCCTGCGATAGATCGACCTGAGCCGCATCTCCATTTGCCTATAGTGCTTGCTCTTTACCCACTTGCGCCGGCCTCTGCGGTCCAGCAACTCGGCCGGCAGGCGGTTCCTTGGAATTATCTGTCCATCAGGATAAAACATCCCCGGATTGGACGCCTGTCGGGAACGGTCCATAGCCCGTTTGAGCCGCCGAATCTCGTCCTGCATATTTTGAGCACCTTCCGCCAGCTCAACGAGGTTGACATCTTTCTCAGCGCTGTATGCCAGAGTCTGCGGGCCGATATCCAGGCCAACGCGGCCTTTGCCCAGGCTGTGCAGGACCTCGCCGGTCTTCGGGTCTGCCTTTACCGGAGGAGGCCCGTCCAGCACCAGCTGCAGGAAATAACGCCAGCCTTCGGGATAAGCTTTGCGCACGATCCGGCAATAGCAAATCTTTCTGCTGATAGCCTCGGCCTCATAGCCGTAGGGGTCTTTCTTGGATTTCTTTACCTTGATCTCTGTCTTATGGCGTTTGCCAGTGCCAATAGATAGGGTCATTTCCTTCTTATTAAAGATAATATTTGCTCCGTTGCTCTTGCCCTCAACGGACAAAAATTTAGAGAATTTGGAAAAGGAGATTTTCCTTCCATTGCTGTATAAATAGGCATCAAACATGATCCAGACATTGTCCGCGATCCTTTGGGCGACCGCGCTGCCAACAAGGGCCGTGTAGCTGCTTCGATAGATGCTCATCCGTTTTTCAAAATCATTTTTTGAAAACCCGTACCTTTTGATCATCTCATTGCGAACAGCAATCAGAGGCTTTTGTTTTTTCTTAAATTCTTGCGCCCTGGCCACTAACTCAGCTCTCTGCTTCGTCTTCTTGTGGGAAAGCTTAAATGGGGTCCCGAATTTTGCGCAGTGCTCCTCTTCCAGTTTGATAGCCGCATCCAGCTTTTCCAGCTTGGCTAAATCTGGGTCATATTCCTTGTGCAGGTCAGCCAGGCTGCGTTGGTTTTCCCGCCATCGCCTGGTGCGGGTCATCTCTGTCAGCTGTTTCTTATACCAGCCAATGAGGTAATTCTTCATATCATTGGCAACGCGAAATATCTTATCCAGCAGGTCACGCTGTGCTTTCGTTGCCATCATAGGCAGCTCCAAAACACAGCGTTCGCCGACTTCAACATCCTTGTTCCAGGAACTCATTTTGGGCTGCCTCCTATCCTCTGGGTTTTGGGTTCTGCATATTTTTAAGTTTTATGTTTTGAGTATCGCTTATTTATGGGAGTTTGTCAAGAATCACCGAAAGGACATTCTCGAACTTACGCTCTATCTCAACCCCGCTTTCATCCCGCTCCTTACGGAGTGGGCTTTCCCGCGGGGTCATTGTAAACTCATATCCTTCTTCTGATACCTCATCGACCCAGGGCTCACAGGAGATATCACTCCCATGCTTCTTCCAGACAAGCGTCTCTGCCTCCTCCCGACTGCTGGCATAGACAATGCCTACCTTTTTGCAAGGTGTGCGCCGGTTCTGTGAGAGCACACGGTCAGGCAGAAGAAATAGGGTTTTCTGTTTGGGTTTTGCTCCATTTCGCAAAAGAGGCCCCTGCTGAAGCAGGGGCCAAAGATAAGGGAAATCCGGCCACTTCTGTGGCCCATGTACGAGAGGGGATGTCCCAAATTATATCCAATCTCCATGTCGCTGTCAAACAAAATACAAAAAAACAGGCAGGCTGAGGGATATCCCCAGTCTGCCTCTAAATTTATTTCTCGATCAGTTCCTCCAGGTACTTGCAGGCATCCGGGATGCCAGCCTCCTCCAGCTTGGCAATGCATGCCTTGATGGTCACATTGTCCAGCTTGCCGGGGTCGATGGTACGCCCGTACAGTGTCTCGAACAACTTGCCGCCGGAATAGGTCAGCGTGCGGTGGAACTCGTGGGTCTCCTCGTCGATCTCCTCCACAGAGAAGGTGGCCTCCGGAACGGCAGCGGCAACCTTGGCCATGTCAGTCTCCAAGTCGGTCCACTGGGAAATGGTACCCAGGTTGTCCTTCACGCTGTACTGGATGTTGAATTTGCCAGAAAAGGTCGTAGGCCACTCAGTCTCCTCAAAGAAGTCGTGGATGGTATCAACCATGAGTAGGGCCACTCTCGCCTCGCCCAAAGACGCAGCGGGGCCGAAAGCGGTAATCCAGTAGGAACAATTCGGTGTGAACATAATTTTTTACCTCCAAAAAAGAATTTATTCTCTATTTTTTGTGCCTGCTTCAACCGAACACTAACAGTGTCCTATGCAGACACCCTGAAAATCGTTCCGTATAAATGGGCAGATCGGTCTTATTGATCTGTTTCCTTCTGTTTTTCCAGAAACAGAATCTCAAGAAGGGCCTCATCCATAGAATCGGAGAGATTACCCTCTGCCTGGGCCTTGGCCTCTTCTGCGGCGGCCACCTCAGAGAAAAACGCCTCGCGTTTCTCCATCTCGGCAAGAAGATGCTTTTTGTCCTCCTCAGCTATAGATTTGAGCTTAGCCCATCTCCAGCTATTGAAACGTGGGGAAGGTTCTCCCTTCTCACTGTATTTGGCGGTAAGATAATCGGCCATCCCGTTCAGAACCTCGAAATATGCTTCGGCAGCATCACGGATCCATTCCACATTCTCTTTGAGGATACGAACGTCTGCTAACAGCTTCTTTTCTTCCGGCGGTTTCTCCTCTTCTTGCGAGCATGCCGCCTCACCGGGGTAGTCATCGTCCTCATCGCCCTCCTCGTCGTCAGGCTCATAGACACAATCGAAATTGATTGGTTCCCATTCGAGGTCCTCTTCCTCACATATCTCAGGGGCTGCATGTTTTCTGCCCAGTTTATCCATCGCATCCAAGGCCTTGTTGTACAGATCCCTAGGGATGTCGCCTTTGCTAGTGACCCGGCAGGAGAAGTCCTCCAGACAAGCGTCATCGCAGATGTCAACAGCACGCCAGTTGAATTTGTTGTAGTTGTCCTCATTAAGTACCACATCGAATGTAGTATCGACAGGTACCGTGCGAGAGCGATCATCCAAGAAGATAGGGTGTCCAGACTTGGTTGCCTGGATGGTATGGGTTTGCTGCTCGCCTGGCTCTATTCCATCCGACCCAAGAGCCGCATTGCAGAATCTGTTATAACAGTTCCCATAGATGGGGATGTAGGCCCGGAAAGCTTTGCCATCCCAGTAGATAAAGACCCGGACAGAGGTTTCCCAATCGCCGCCGATAGCCAGCTTGAGGGCAGAGACTCCATTGCTGCCGGTCACAAACCCCTCATAGCACACATTCTCAGAGTCCACATCGATTTTTTCGATATCCTTGCAGACTTTCTGGAACGGAGCCTCTCCCCTAAATTCGGACAGGGCTCTGTAGAGAAGCATATCGGCATCTGCAGATCCGTCATACCGGAACCGCTGAAGAGCGTTTTCCAGCAGACCCATGAGGTCACCTTCCGCCATGGAGTAGGCCGTCCGGCCCCCTTTCCGGAGCAATCTCCTGTCCATATTGATATAAATTGCCACGTTTTCTTACCTCCTGATTTTTATGTAGTTAGCCAAATTGGGACGCTGTTCCCAATATATGCGGCTATATCCAAAACAATTCCGCACTATCGGCGAAAAATCAAGAAGCAGGCCATATCCTGGCCTGCTTTGTCAAATCACGGTATTCCCTTGCTTCGGCAAAATCATTCGGTACTGGCTGGTATGTTCTCCATGAGCTCTTCCAGGGCTTCCGTGAACTCGATGTATGAGCTCGCATAGCCCCTGAGCAGCTCCGCTTCTTGTTTCCCGAGGGGAATGTTTACGGTGACGATGCCTCGATGATAGAATTTAATCGTGACCCGCAGGAGCAATTTCTGTGTTGCTTGATCGAGTTGAAACCTGATCTTGCTGTCCAGGCAATCTGGGTGGAAGATTGCCTCTTTTTCATCATTCCGACCCAGATAGTAGGCCATAATCATGGCGACAGCATACGCAATGGCGATGATGTTGTCCACAAACCTCTCCTGAACCGTTCCGTACAGAACAATCTCCGCCACCTGCCAAATCAATCCAATGATGATGGATGCCAGGAGAATCCAGAGCAGCAGATACATCCTGCGGCCGCTGTCCTCGTCTACAAGGCGGCGCAAAATATTTTGCTTTCTCATGCTGCTGCCTCCCTCTGGTACAGAGTTTTGCCCCGGAAGCTTACCTTGGTAATATCGGAACAGCTCAGTTTATCTCTGGACTTAGACAGTCCAAGCGCCTGCATCAGCTTCTCTCCGCCGGTCATGGTGGGGAACTCGTAGTAGCTGATAGACGAGCCTTCTTTCAGGTCCTTCAGCAGCCGGTCCCGCTCGAATTTCTCCGTGGCGGTCTTTCCATCGTGGGAAAACTCAAGGGTCACCTGCTGGGCCTCCACGGACTGGAGGGCCTTGGAAAGCTCCATCTCCCAGGGTTCACACAGATCCACGGCGGAGAGCATTAACCGCACAAGCTCGTCCTGAGCTTTTATCCCTGTATAATACTCTTTCTTGGCCTCCAAACGCTTTTTTGTCTCCTCCTTGATGTCTGCGCCGGTGCAAATCATCTCCACCAGCTCATGGCTTTCAAAGAGGTCGTCAGGAATCTTTACCACTTCCTGATCTTTCCCTTCCAGAACGATGCCCCGGGCCATACCGCGGGCCCAGGTGACGCTCTGCTCGTCGCTGAGAGCTTTAACCGGCAGCGCGGCATAGAACTCCTCAAAGGCTTCCACTACCGCTCCGGATTTCGTTCCCTCTTCCCCTTTGGCGTAGGCCTCCTCCTTGACATCCGAGTACTGCTTGATGCACGCGGGGTGAGGCGTGGCCTCGAAGTTGTACAGCCCCAGCCAGAAGGCGTTGGGCACGTAGATGGTCTTGTCCACCATGACCCCGGCCAGCTCAGCAGTCTTGTCCGCAGGGAAGGCGTTGTTGTAGCAGCGATCCGTGTGGTAGAAGACACGCCCCTTGCCGATAGGGATGGACATGACGTAGAAGGTGCTATCCTTCCCCTTCAGCAGAAAGGTCTGCTCTCCGGCAAGTACCTTGCTTACGAATTCATCGATAATTGCCATAGTTGTTTCTCTCCTTGTATTATGTATTTCCCTGAATTGAGGGCTGGCTTCATCGTATGCGAATCTGGATGTTCTTATTCTGGGGGCTAATACAAAGAAACGGGCGGGATTTTTGAGTCCTCACTTTAGCTCCGATGGGTCTGCACGGGCTGCTTCTCCAGCTGCGGCATGAGAGGCTGCTGTGGGGGGTTGATACAAGAAGAAGTGACCGGGGTGTGTTGGAGGTTTCGCTCCGGCGGCTTCCTCCCGGGCTACTGCCTCAACTTCAATGTTGGCAACAACAATGAGCCGTAAGCGCAAAAAAGAAGCGCCTCCCGCCCAAGAGAAGCGCTTCTTGAATCAGGCGGGCCCTCCACTCCTCGCCTGCCCCACTGTTTCCCCCTGTTGCCAGGGCCGGGACCCGTTTTTCTTCTACCAGATGCCGATAAAAGAAGTACCTCCGATAACTTGAAACCGGAGGAGGTTGAAAGGCCAGCTCAGCATCGACCAGCCAGACAACCAACCATGATTCTAAACTTTAACAACCCAAAGCCCGTTACTTTGAGGACAATTTTAAGATATGCAAGACTCAAAAAAGCTATTGGCAAAATATCCGGGTAGCCTCAGCACCACATATTTGGGCTGACGTACTCAGCGTTGTTAGCAACATTAGAAGACCCTCCCGTCTCGACAGGAGAGCCTGAATTTTTACCGCCGGCCGCCGAAGCCGCCGCCCCGGGAACCGCCGGAGAAACCGCCGCCGCGGCCTCCAGAGAAGCCTCC
>OFFR01001023.1_pt1 | contig 13595 bp, 8 predicted proteins | sample 1521421 | NCBI WGS metagenome assembly OFFR01 (sample SAMEA3504087, study PRJEB24116) | mouse gut metagenome | biome: mouse gut; feature: mouse-associated habitat; material: faeces | place: Denmark | collected 2011 | reverse complement strand
AATATTTATGAGACTACCAACTTTTTATGAACAAAATCTTATCCCGAACTGGGGTGATGTATGAAAAGATAATGAGTAACATACAGGAAATCAAGGCGCGGAAGGGAAAAGTAATCGCTTTGGTCACAGAAGGAGATACGGTAATCGGTAAGTTGGCCGATGATTGCATTGAGTTGCCCGAAACATTAGAGTGCCTCGAACCGTTGATAGCTACGGTCCCCTTACAGTTATTGGCCTACCATGTAGCCATTTGCAAAGGGAAGAATGTGGATCAGCCACGAAATCTGGCGAAGTCGGTAACAGTAGAATAGAAGGCAATGCTGCCGGAGATTATGCAGGAAGTTTCCGGCATAATTCTTGAAAGATGTACCGTAAGTTTGGAAAAATGACAGAAGGTCTTGTCATACCTTTGGGATGTTTTTATAAGAATCTGAAAATGAACTATTAATTTAAGTAGTAAAGAGAGAGCATGGAACCGTTAAAGCATGAATGTGGAGTCGCTATGATACGACTGCTGAAACCGCTGGAATATTATCAGGAAAAGTATGGAACCTGGATGTATGGCTTGAACAAGCTGTATCTGCTGATGGAAAAACAACACAACCGCGGACAGGAAGGCGCCGGGTTGGCCTGTGTCAAACTGGAGGCCAATCCCGGTGAAGAATATATGTTCCGTGAAAGAGCTTTAGGTTCAGGGGCGATAACAGAGATATTCGGTACGGTGCAAAATCATTTCAAGGATTTGGCGCCTGAACAATTGCATGATGCCGGATACGCCAAGAAATGCCTTCCCTTTGCCGGAGAGGTATATATGGGGCATTTGCGTTATTCCACTACCGGAAAAAGCGGTATCTCCTACGTGCATCCGTTCTTGCGCCGTAACAACTGGCGTGCCAAGAATTTGGCGTTGTGCGGCAATTTCAACATGACCAATGTGGATGAGATTTTCGCACGTATCACTGCCGACGGCCAGCATCCGCGTAAATATGCCGACACATATATTATGCTGGAACAAGTGGGGCACCGTTTGGATCGCGAGGTGGAGCGCCTCTATGTGGAATGTGAGAAGGAAGGTCTGAAAGGCATGGATATTACTCACGCTATAGAAGACCGCATTGATCTGGGCAATGTCCTCAAGACTTCGAGCAAGGAGTGGGATGGAGGCTATGTGATCTGCGGTATGACCGGTAGCGGTGAGTCTTTTGCGGTGCGCGATCCGTGGGGCATCCGTCCGGCTTTCTGGTACATGGACGATGAAATCATGGTATTGGCATCCGAGCGCCCTGTCATTCAGACTGCCTTGAATGTATCTGCCGGAAGCATCAATGAATTGCAACCGGGACAGGCTATCCTTATAAGCAAGACTGGAAAGATGCGTCTGGCACAGATCAACCGGGCGAAAGAGAAGAAAGCCTGTTCCTTCGAACGTATCTATTTCAGCCGGGGAAGTGACATGGATATTTATAAAGAAAGAAAACAGCTGGGCGAAAAACTGGTGAATCCTATTTTGAAAGCGGTAGACTATGATGTGGAGCATACCGTATTCTCTTTTATACCCAATACGGCGGAAGTGGCTTTCTATGGACTGCTGGAAGGATTCGACAATTATCTGAATGAACTGAAAGTAAAGAAGATAGAGGCTTTGGGGCATCATCCCAATCACGAGGAACTGGAAAAAATCCTGTCCTGGCGTATCCGTAGCGAGAAAGTAGCCATCAAGGATATCAAGCTGCGTACCTTTATCGCCGAAGGCAACAGTCGGAATGATTTGGCTGCCCATGTGTATGATATCACTTATGGAAGCCTTGTGCCTCATGTGGATAATCTGGTGATTATTGATGACAGCATCGTCCGGGGAACTACGTTAAGACAGAGCATTATCGGCATCCTCGACCGCCTGCATCCGAAGAAAATCGTCATTGTTTCTTCTTCGCCACAGGTGCGTTATCCTGATTATTATGGTATTGATATGGCCAGTATGGATCAGTTTATCGCTTTCAAGGCTGCTATCGATTTATTGAAAGAACGGGATATGAAAGATGTGATAGCCCGTGCTTACAACAAATCGAAAGACCAGGTGGGGTTACCCAAAGAGCAGATGGTGAATTATGTGAAAGAAATTTATGCCCCTTTCACTAATGAGGAGATTGCGGCAAAAATGGTGGAACTTCTCACTCCGAAGGGTACGCAGGCGAAAGTGGAAATCGTTTATCAGACACTGGAAGGATTGCATGAAGCGTGTCCCAACCATACGGGCGACTGGTATTTCAGTGGGGATTATCCTACTCCGGGTGGAGTGAAGCTGGTGAACCAGGCGTTTATAGACTATATAGAAAAAGTTTATCAATTCTAAAGAACAACCATTCAAGATAGATTAGATGAGAAATGTAACATTGATCCTCGACGACGGGAGCCGTTTCCCGGGCAAGTCGTTCGGTTATGAGAAACCGGTAGCCGGCGAAGTGGTGTTTAATACCGCTATGACCGGTTATCCTGAGAGTTTGACAGACCCTTCATATGCGGGGCAGCTGATGACCTTAACTTATCCGTTGGTCGGTAACTACGGGGTACCTCCCTTTACTATCGAACCCAATGGCTTGGCTACTTTTATGGAAAGTGAACGTATCCATGCCGAAGCGATTATTGTAAGTGATTACAGTGAAGAATACAGTCACTGGAATGCGAAAGAAAGTCTGGCCGACTGGCTGAAGCGTGAGCAAGTGCCGGGCATTACAGGCATCGATACCCGTGAACTGACCAAAGTTCTTCGCGAACATGGGGTAATGATGGGGAAAATTGTATTTGATGATGAACCCGGCAATGTGCCCGAAGCAATGTATGCAGGTATCAATTATGTAGATAAAGTATCGTGTAAGGAAGTGATTCGTTACAATGAAGGTGCAGGTAAGAAAAAAGTGGTGTTGGTGGATTGTGGTGTAAAGACAAATATTATCCGTTGCTTACTGAAACGGGATGTGGAAGTGATCCGTGTTCCTTGGAACCATGACTTTACAGGGATGGAGTATGACGGATTGTTTATTTCGAACGGTCCGGGTGATCCGGATACTTGCGATGAGGCGGTACAGCATATCCGCAAGGCGATGAGCCTGAGCGACAAGCCTATCTTCGGCATTTGTATGGGGAATCAGTTGCTTTCCAAAGCAGGAGGTGCCACCATCTATAAATTGAAATACGGTCATCGCAGCCATAACCAACCGGTGCGCATGATAGGAACGGAACGTTGTTTCATTACCAGTCAGAACCACGGTTATGCGGTAGATAATAATACATTGGGAACCGATTGGGAACCGCTGTTCATCAATATGAATGACGGTTCCAACGAGGGTATCAGGCATAAAACCAAACCTTGGTTCTCGGCACAGTTCCATCCGGAAGCTGCATCGGGACCTACGGATACCGAGTTCCTGTTTGATGAGTTTGTGAAGTTGTTATAAACCGTGTATTAAAAAGAACAAGTATGAAAGACGAAATAAAGAAAGTATTGTTATTAGGTTCCGGTGCCTTGAAGATTGGCGAGGCCGGAGAATTTGACTATTCGGGTTCGCAAGCATTGAAAGCCTTGAAGGAGGAAGGGATTGAAACGGTTCTGATCAACCCGAACATCGCTACCGTGCAGACCAGCGAAGGGGTGGCAGACCAGATTTATTTCCTGCCCGTTACTCCTTATTTTGTAGAGAAGGTGATAGAAAAGGAACGTCCGGACGGCGTGCTCCTGTCTTTCGGCGGACAGACTGCCTTGAACTGTGGGGTGGCACTGTACAAAGCAGGTATCTTCGAAAAATACAATGTCCGTGTGTTGGGTACTCCCGTGCAGGCCATTATGGATACTGAAGACCGTGAATTGTTTGTAGAAAAACTGAATGAAATCAATGTCAAGACCATCAAGAGCGAAGCGGTGGAAAATCTGGAAGATGCCCGTCGCGCCGCTAAAGAATTAGGTTATCCGGTCATTATCCGTGCCGCCTATGCATTGGGTGGTTTGGGCTCAGGTTTCTGTGACAATGAAGAGGAACTGAATGTTCTGGCTGAAAAGGCCTTCTCTTTCTCTCCGCAGGTATTGGTGGAAAAGAGTTTGAAAGGCTGGAAGGAGGTGGAGTATGAAGTGGTCCGTGACCGTTATGATAACTGCATCACTGTATGTAACATGGAGAACTTCGACCCGCTGGGTATCCATACCGGCGAGTCTATCGTGATCGCCCCTTCGCAGACACTGACCAATGCGGAATATCATAAACTTCGTGAACTGGCTATCCGTATCATCCGCCATATCGGCATTGTGGGCGAATGCAATGTACAGTATGCCTTCGATCCCGAATCGGAAGATTACCGTGTCATTGAGGTCAACGCCCGTCTTTCGCGTTCGTCTGCATTGGCTTCCAAGGCTACCGGCTATCCGTTGGCTTTCGTTGCCGCCAAATTAGGCTTGGGATATGGGTTGTTCGACTTGAAAAACTCGGTGACAAAGACCACCAGTGCCTTCTTCGAGCCTGCACTGGACTATGTGGTGTGCAAGATTCCCCGTTGGGACTTGGGCAAGTTCCACGGTGTGGATCGTGAACTGGGCTCGTCCATGAAATCGGTGGGCGAGGTGATGGCTATCGGACGTACTTTCGAAGAAGCCATTCAGAAAGGTTTGCGCATGATTGGTCAGGGAATGCATGGTTTTGTAGAGAATAAGGAATTGGTTATAGAAGACGTGGACAAAGCCCTTCGTGAGCCGACGGACAAACGTATCTTCGTGATCAGCAAAGCCATGCGTGCAGGTTACACGGTAGACCAGATTCATGAGCTGACCAAGATTGACAAATGGTTCTTGCAGAAATTGCAGCACATCATGGACACTTCTAAAGAGATGCACGAATGGGGCAATAACCACAAGCAGATTACCGATATGCCGGACGAATTGCTCCGCAAGGCGAAAGTGCAGGGATTCTCCGATTTCCAGATAGCCCGTGCCATTGGCTACGAAGGAGATATGGAAGACGGTATTCTGTATGTGCGTAATCATCGTAAGCAGGTGGGAATCCTTCCGGTGGTGAAACAAATCGATACTTTGGCGGCCGAGTACCCTGCACAGACCAACTATCTGTACTTGACGTATAGCGGTGTGGCCAATGATGTGAAGTACTTAGGCGACCATAAATCCATCGTGGTACTGGGTTCGGGTGCTTACCGCATCGGTTCGTCGGTGGAATTTGACTGGTGTGGCGTGCAGGCTTTGCAGACTATCCGTAAGGAGGGTTACCGCAGTGTCATGATTAATTATAATCCCGAAACGGTTTCTACCGACTATGATATGTGCGACCGTCTGTACTTTGACGAGCTGACTTTCGAGCGTGTGATGGATATTCTCGAACTGGAGAATCCTCACGGAGTCATTGTATCTACCGGTGGCCAGATTCCCAATAATCTGGCTCTCCGTCTGGATGCGCAAAATGTAAATATCCTCGGTACCAGTGCCAAGAGCATTGACAATGCCGAAGACCGGGATAAATTCTCGGCCATGCTGGACCGCATCGGAGTGGATCAGCCCGAATGGAGCGCATTGACTTCTATGGAAGACATCCATGCCTTTATTGACAAGGTAGGCTTCCCTGTTTTGGTACGTCCCTCGTATGTGCTGAGTGGTGCGGCCATGAATGTCTGCTCCAATCAAGAAGAGTTGGAACGCTTCCTGAAACTGGCTGCCAATGTATCGAAAAAGCATCCGGTAGTGGTGAGCCAGTTCATCGAGCACGCCAAGGAAGTGGAAATGGACGCTGTGGCTCAGAATGGTGAGATTGTGGCATATGCTATCAGTGAGCACATTGAGTATGCCGGAGTGCATTCGGGCGATGCCACTATCCAGTTCCCACCGCAAAAGCTGTATGTGGAAACGGTGCGCCGCATCAAGCGCATCTCCCGTCAGATAGCCAAGGAATTGAATATCTCCGGTCCGTTCAATATCCAATATCTGGCAAAGGACAATGATATCAAGGTAATTGAATGTAACCTTCGTGCTTCACGCAGCTTCCCCTTTGTCAGCAAGGTGCTGAAAATTAATTTTATTGAACTGGCTACCAAAGTGATGCTCGGACTGCCGGTTGAGAAACCGAACAAGAATCTTTTCGAGTTGGATTATGTGGGTATTAAGGCCAGCCAGTTCTCTTTCAACCGTTTGCAGAAAGCCGATCCGGTATTGGGGGTAGACATGGCCTCTACCGGTGAAGTAGGCTGCATCGGTACGGATACTTCGTGTGCCGTATTGAAGGCGATGCTGTCTGTGGGGTATCGTATTCCGGAAAAGAGCGTGTTGCTTTCTACAGGTAATGCCAAGCAGAAAGCGGATACCTTGGAAGCGGCCCGTATGTTGCAGAAGAAAGGTTATAAACTTTATGCCACCGGAGGCTCATCCCACTTCCTGACCGAGAACGGGGTGGAAAATACCCGCGTGTATTGGCCCAGTGAGGAAGGGAAACCTCAGGCACTGGATATGTTGCATCGGAAAGAGATAGACATGGTAGTCAATATCCCGAAGAATCTGACAGCCGGGGAGTTGGACAATGGATATAAGATACGTCGTGCCGCTATCGACCTGAATGTGCCCTTGATAACCAATGCTCGTCTGGCAAGTGCGTTTATCAATGCTTTCTGTACCATGACGATAAACGATATCGCTATCAAGAGCTGGGCGGAATATAAATGATTTTAATGGCTGATGATATGTGGTTAATGGGGTGTGGCAACAGTGCACTCCATTAACTATTAATCAGTGACTTCTCTTTTATCGGAAAATAAATCACTATTCTTTCTGTGTTTACAAAAAGTTTTCTACTTTTGTCCAATTAGGAATCCTAAAGATATTCAAAACAAATGGATTGTGAACACAAGCTTAAAGTATTAGAGCAGGAAATTGAATCGTTGAAAGAGGAGAACAGGCTGCTGAAAGAAAAATTATCTTCTTCTGAAAAAAACTTTGATGGCGTTAGTTTCAAGGAGAAATATGCGGTAAGAATATTAGATTCCTTGCCGGATATGTTGACCGTTTTCAATCATGAGGAAATGGGGATAGAGGTGGTGTCTAATGAGGAAACAAATCATGTGGGTGTATCCAACAACGATTTTAAGGGGATGCGTATGCAGGATATGGTTCCTAAAGAGGCTTATCACAATATACATAATAATCTTCAGAAGGTTATTTCGACAGGTAGGGGTTCTACAGCCCATCATGAATTGGATGTGGACGGGACGCTTCATTATTATGAAAATCGTATTTTCCCCTTAGATGAAGAATATGTGTTGATAATGTGCCGTGATATTAGTGAAAGAGTTGCCACACAGCAGAATTTGGAAATATTTAAACGGATATTGGATAGGGTCAGTGATAGTATTCTGGCTGTATCGGCTGACGGAACCTTAGTCTATGCCAACCGGCAGTTTATTGAGGAATATGGAGTGAAAGGGGAATTAGGAACACAGAAAATCTATGATTTGCCTGTTTCCTTGAATACTAAAGAACAGTTTGATAAACGTGTTCAGGAGATTCGCGACAACGGAGGTAATTTTGCTTATCGTGCCAAATATACCCGTGTGGGAGAAACAAAACTTCGTGTTCATCAGGTTTCGGCCTTTATGATTCAAAATCAGGGCGAGGAAATGATTTGGTTCTTTACACAGGATATAACAGATGTTATCAAGAATCGTGATGAATTGCGTGAATTGAATTATCTGATGGATGCTATACTGAATAATATTCCTGTTTATTTGTTTGTGAAGGACCCTGAAGATGATTTCCGATATCTTTATTGGAATAAGGCGTTTGCCAGTCACTCTAAAATTCCTGCTTCCAAAGCGTTGGGGCGTACTGATTTTGAAGTATTTCCCGAATATGAGAATGCGGAGAAGTTTCATCGGGATGATTTGGAATTGATTCGTACCCGCGAACGTATGGAAATGCAGGAAACGTATGTGACGGCTACAGGAGAGCCCCGTATTGTGCAGACCTTGAAAACGTTGGTTCCTCTGGAAGGGAGGACACCGCTCATTATCGGTATTTCATGGGATATTACCAATATACAGAATATAGAGCAGGAATTGATATTCGCCCGTATCAAAGCCGAACAGTCCGACAGGTTGAAAACCGCTTTCCTTGCCAATATGAGCCATGAAATCCGTACTCCGCTGAATGCAATTGTGGGATTTTCGCATTTGATGACTATAGCGGATAACGCAGAGGATGAAAAACTTTATTCGGACATCATCAACCAGAATTCGGAAATATTGTTGCAATTAATCAATGACATACTTGATTTGGCAAAAATAGAGGCGGGTACATTGGAATACATCAGATATCCAATGGATTTGGGAGAATTGTGCCGTAATGTGTATGAGATGCATAAGGATCGGGTGCAGACTGGGGTTGTTTTGATATTAGACAATAAAGACACCAGCTTGATAATCAATGAAGATCAGAACCGAATTATGCAAGTTGTTACAAATTTGATAACCAATGCTATAAAATTTACTTTCAAAGGGGAAATCCGTTTTGGTTTTGAAGTGAGGGAGGAGTATATTGATTTTTATGTAAAAGATACGGGAATGGGTATCTCCGAGGAGAAGATTAAAATGATTTTTGAGCGTTTCGTGAAACTGAATACTTTTGTTCAGGGAACAGGTTTGGGGCTTGCGATTTGTAGGGTGATTGTAGAAAAACTAGGTGGAGAGATTACTGCGGAATCCAAACTGAATGAAGGTTCTACTTTTCGTTTTACGATTCCTTATAAGGCGGGTAAAAAAATTCCGGAATCCGGAAAGGTTACGAAGTGTCCGGAATCAGGGAGTACGGGACCGAGAAAAGTGTTGCAAAGAAGAACAGTACTGGTGGCGGAAGATGTAGACAGCAACTTTTTGCTGTTAAAGACATTGTTAGGGAAAAGATGTAATCTGCTATGGGCTAAGAATGGAGAGGATGCGGTGAATCAATTTAAAGAACATCAGCCCGACTTGATTTTGATGGATATCAAGATGCCCCATATGGATGGGCTGGAGGCTACGCGCCTGATTCGTTCTTATTCAAAAGAAGTGCCTATTGTCGCTTTGACTGCCTTTGCTTTTGAGTCCGACAAAGACAGGGCTATAGAAGCCGGATGCGATGATTTCCTGACTAAGCCGGTTTCACAAAATGCCTTGGAAAAAGTGTTGGATAAATATGTTAAGTAGACATTGGCGAGGTATAGTGCGTAAAGACAACAGGCAATATGGAACAGAACAGGGAAGGGAGGATGCAATGCGAAGATTATAGATCTTACCCCCGGAAGATTATAGATCTTACAGGTGAAAGATTTATATCTTTGGGTTGTAAGATTACGATGGACTCATAGGGAATAGAAACGGACTTTTATAAAAACAAAAGAGGAACTGCCTCTGCGGCAATCCCTCTTTTCTGAATTTGAGAGCATGTTATTTAACTTCGATAACCTTGGCTGCTTTTTCTTTGTCTTCCGGCGTACGTTTCGGCAACTCGATAGTTAATACACCATCGTTTACTTTTGCATCAATTTTATCTTTATCTACATCATCAGGCAGGATCAATGTCTGTTGGAATTTAGAATAAGAGAATTCGCGACGCAAGTAACGGCTTTCTTTCTTGCCTTCTTTATCACCTTCGGTACTTTCTGTTTTCTTTTCCATAGAGATAACCAAGTCGTTGTCTTCGTTGATATGAATCTTGAAGTCTTCTTTGGTCATTCCCGGAGCGGCGACTTCTACTTTGTAGTCTTTGTCACTTTCAATAACATTGATGGCGGGAGCTGTTGCATTGGCTTTTACCATCCAGTCGTTATCAAAGAAATCATTAAAAATACTTGGTAACCATGTTTGGTTTGATCTTCTTACTGGCATCATAATCTTAATCTCCTATAGGTTTTGGTTAAACATTTTGTTTATTTCTGAATTCCTTCACCTTTCGGCTTTGTCATTCACTATCCATAATGCAAACCGCATACCATTAGTTCGATGATATGCGGTTTATATTGCACTCTTTTAAACCTATAAAGGTTTTCTTAAAGATTAAAACCTTTGCATTAAAAGTTGGTAAGCCTCTTTAAACATTTGATTGTCAAGGCTACTGCCAATTTGTAATTTTAGGGGGACAGATTGACAGTTGTTCTATATCAGCTTGAACCGCATACGGAAGATTCCGTCTTTATAGTCGTGGCTTATAATTTTAAATGTACCTATTTCGGACGTATTTTTCACGTGTTGACCTATACAGAGGCATTCGTCGTAATCGCCGACTTTTACAATCCGTACGGTTTCGGAAGCTTTTTCCGGTAAACGTTTCATGTCAAAGCGCCCTATAGCTTCCTCTTGAGAGATAAATTCCATTGTAACGGGCAAATTTCTTCGCAATACTTCGTTTACGGTGTTTTCTATTCTTATAATATCCGCTTCTTCCGGACAGGTTTGCAGCGCAAAATCCAGCTTGCTTTTTTTGCGTTCTATATGGGCGGATATTGCCCGTCCGCATCCGAAAAGATTGACCATTGTCCTGTTTATGACATGCTCTGTAGTATGCATGGGAGGGTATTCCTGTTTATTATGGTCGTTGAGTGATGGTTGTTCCATAGTTATTTTATTTTTGTTCTGATTTTGATGGGATATTAAAATCCGTTCAAAGATAAATTATTCTTTTGTAATAAGGAAGCAGAGAGGAAATGATTGCTTTTGTATTATTATAAAACAACGAATTTTAAAAGATACTCAATGCCGGAGGGGAGTACTTTTGCAGAAAAGTATGACGTTCACGAGGCTCTTAACCGATTTTAATGAGGCATGAACGTCATATTGATTTTTACTGTTTTACATCACAGGGGTTTGGAATAAGAATACAAATGAGTCGCTGTCTTTTAAATCTTTTACAGCATCTCCTGCATAAATCTTTCCGTTGGTGAGGGGCAGTTTCTTGATTCCGGCTTTGGGACTGAAGTCGATTTTCTTCAAATCCAACCAAAACAGATTAGGAGTCATGACCGATTCAAAATAATATATTTTATTCTTCTGATCGGATACAGAACGCCAGCGGGTGGAAGATATATGAGGTTTGTCCGGTGTGGTAATTCCGAAAGGGACAGATACATTACGCATCACACTGAGTACACTGGGTACAGCTATTTTAGCGTCCGGAGTCTGAGGGATTGCATGTATATAAAAAGAGGCACGCACAAAGCGGTCGCTGGAACGGTTCGTGCCCGGCAGCATTTGCAATCCTCCTACTTCTTTCCAGTAATCATTGATAGCCAACTGATAATCATATCGTGGAGAATTGGTCATCACTTGGAATTCTTTTCCTTCGTGTATGCTTAAATTCCCGTCCAGATATTCCAAAACCGCTGTATTTCCTGTTTCATCTGTAATAGCCAGGTGAAGAGTGGAAGCTGAACCGTTGGGCATGTGGGGAGCATCAATGCGGAATGATTCTTTTTTCAGCTCCTCAACAGCTTCATGTACGGTGGCAAAATTGTCCAGTACATATTGTGTCCATATGCTGATTCCCATGACAGGACGTGTATCTCCCGGACGGTCAAAGACGGATTCTGGCAAAAATAACAGACTGGCAACCAATCCTTTTTCATTCATTCCGTCACACGTACCTATATCATATCCTGTTGCAATGACGCTGCCGTATTTTGAAGTCCATTTCACGGCATTTTCTTTATTATATCCTGCACGTTGTATTCCTCTGGGGAAAACATAGATATTACTCATAATATCTTCTTTCCAGTCCATTGTACGTCCGGTTACTACCATATGGTCCGGTCCGATATAGACGGCACGCGTGCATGCATCCGCTTTTTGTACGCTCATATAGAACATACCTGCCAATGTTAGTAATGCAATACTTCCTTTTTTTAATTTCATGATTCTATCATTTATAAAGATTGTCTTTGCCATTTAGAACAAACCGGATAAGGAACAGGTTTATGGAAATGCAGTGATTTGTGATACATTTGTTGATAAATGCTAATTCATCGGTTCGATTGGAACGTAAATCACATCCGCATTCCCTTCATAAATTTCTACCTGATTATCCTGTCGGAGGGATTCTGTTGAGAACGATTGAAGATAGGTCGAGGTTTCTGGATTAAAAGAAATACTTGTTTTATCGTAAAAGTAAGGGGGATAAAATAAAAAAGGAGCAACGCCTTGCTCCAACCTTTGTTAACCTTAAATCTAATACTATGAAAAACACATTGCAAAGATACGGACTTCTGCTAAATTAGCAAATAATCCAAGAAAAATAGCATGTTTTATAACACGTTTTAATAATTTTCTCCTACTTGTTAAGAAATAAACGCTCCTTTTTTCAAGATATGCAACATTTATTTTGAAAATTGAATCGGAACAGACCGTTGATTCTCTGCCGAAAATCCGCTATCTTTGCAAGGATAATTCATTATATACTCAACAAAAAAGAAAAGGAGACACCCGTGAACGAAGAAGAGATCGTCCTCACCCCGATGATGAAACAGTTTCTGGATTTGAAGGCAAAACATCCGGATGCAGTGATGCTGTTTCGTTGCGGTGACTTTTATGAAACATATTCTACGGATGCCATCGTTGCAGCCGAAATCTTGGGAATCACACTGACAAAACGTGCCAATGGGAAAGGAAAAACTATCGAGATGGCAGGTTTTCCTCATCATGCCCTTGATACCTATCTTCCGAAACTGGTTCGCGCCGGAAAACGTGTCGCTATCTGCGACCAGCTGGAAGACCCGAAAATGACGAAGAAGCTGGTGAAGCGTGGCATTACCGAATTGGTTACTCCCGGTGTTTCTATCAATGATAATGTACTGAACTATAAAGAGAATAACTTCCTGGCTGCCGTTCATTTCGGAAAAGCTTCCTGTGGAGTTGCCTTTCTCGACATTTCTACCGGTGAATTCCTTACCGCAGAGGGTCCTTTTGATTATATAGACAAACTGTTGAATAACTTTGCCCCGAAGGAAATTCTTTTTGAACGTGGCAAACGCCTGATGTTTGAAGGTAATTTCGGTAATAAGTTCTTCACATTCGAGCTGGACGACTGGGTATTTACAGAAACAACTGCCCGTGAGAAACTGCTGAAACACTTTGAAACGAAGAATCTGAAAGGCTTCGGAGTGGAGCATTTGAAGAATGGCATCATTGCTTCCGGCGCTATCTTGCAGTATCTGACAATGACGCAGCATACGCAGATTGGTCACATCACTTCATTGGCACGTATTGAAGAAGATAAATACGTCCGCCTGGATAAGTTCACGGTGCGTAGCCTTGAGCTGATTGGCAATATGAATGATGGCGGAAGTAGCCTGCTCAATGTGATCGACCGGACCATCAGCCCGATGGGAGCGCGTCTGTTGAAACGCTGGATGGTTTTTCCCTTAAAGGATAAGAAACCGATCAATGAACGCTTGAATGTAGTGGAATATTTCTTCCGCCAGCCTGATTTTAAGGAACTGATTGAAGAACAGTTGCACCTGATAGGAGATTTGGAACGTATTATTTCCAAAGTGGCTGTAGGACGTGTGTCGCCCCGTGTAGTCGTTCAGCTG